>Ga0182021_10001471_pt1 | contig 27039 bp, 26 predicted proteins | sample 612E3MmetaG_FD_120493 | JGI IMG/M metagenome (GOLD analysis project Ga0182021, IMG submission 120493) | Permafrost microbial communities from Stordalen Mire, Sweden - 612E3M metaG (Illumina Assembly) | ecosystem: Environmental > Terrestrial > Soil > Wetlands > Permafrost | place: Sweden...
CCGGCCATGCTAGAATCCCGGCCGCTGTGACTCCTGGAGAGGTCGCATAGCCGGTCTAGTGCAGCGGTTTGCTAAACCGCCAGGTGGGGTAACCTGCCTCGAGGGTTCGAATCCCTCCCTCTCCGCCAGTCTTTCCGCGCGTCGTCACGGCAAGAGTGCGCCCGTAGCTCAGTGGATAGAGCGCCAGGTTGCGGACCTGGAGGTCGTGGGTTCGAGTCCCGCCGGGCGCGCCACATTCTGAACGTGAAACGACCCCGAGATGTCCTCTCTGGGTCGCTCTGTTTCCGCTTCCGACCGGGCCCGAATGGCCCGGCGATGGCCGGATCTACGGCTGGTGGGAAAGCGTCCAGTTGACGGTGACGCCGCCAACGTAGTCGAGCGGGTTGGTATCGACCGGCGGTTGGTTGATCATCAGGTACAGGGTGCCTGCCTTGGTCGCCGTGACCTGGGCGCCGGCTCCAACGCAAAAGAAGGGGTCGGTTCCGAATCGCCCGATGACCGCCCATGCGGTCAGTTGCGGAGCGATGGTCCCACTGGAGTTCTCGACTTTGCATCCCACCGATTGCGGCGTCAGAGAGATGCCCTTGAAGTAGTCTCCATATTGACCGCTGGCCGTGAGCGTCAGGATGTCGCCCGTCTCGATGCCGGTCACAGCGCCGACACCCCCCAGAACCCCTGAGATGAACGCCGTCCCGCTCGTCACGGCCGGTGTCGGCTTTGCCGCAGGCGCGGGCGTGGGAGTCGGGGCTGCCCTTGGCTTTGGCGTGGCCTTGGCCGTGGCCTTGGCCGTGGGCGCCGGGGTGGACACGGGGGTAGGCGTTGGGGTTGGAGTGGGGGTCGGCGCAAGCGTGGGCGTCGGCGTGACGTAGATGATGATGGGAGTGATCGACGGGGCCGGTGTTGGAGTCGGTGTTGCCATGGGAGTGGCCGTGGCCGCGGACGACGAGCAGGCGACGGTTACCAGCGTGAGCAGAAGCAGCGCCGTTACTCCGGCAGGCACGACTCGGCGACGCAGAACCGCATGCGACGCGAGCGCACAACGTCTCATGGTCGACAGTCCTCCATAGTCGATGGCGATGGCAGCAACCTCGATGGCGGCATCCGACCAGGTTCAGCCAGGGTACCGCTGTGGCTGCAACGCGCTATTCCGCGGCTGAGACGCCGGGCCGCGAACTCTCCTGCGCGCCGGGCCGCGAACTCTCCTGCGCGCCGGGCCGATACTGAAACTGAGCTCATTGCCTCTCGCTCAGCGGCCGCAGCTGCATCCGATTGGCGGCCAAATGCCACGACCTGCAGGTCGTCTTTGAGATGCGGCCGGCCTCCAGCCGGCCGACTAGCCCCTGTGAATCAGACGGTGCAGGAAGCCGGCGCCGCGGCCAGTGCGAACCGGTTCCGGAGCCTCTTCGTGGCCCTCGATCTCAGCGATTGGAGCCATCGGGAGTTTCCAATCGTCCTCTGGCTCCGGCTTGCCCGGCTCCTTCTGGAGCTCGGCATTCATCGGAGCGGGGATCATCATGTCCGGTCCCATGAACGCACCGGCATTCGACTCGGCAGTTCGCCTGGAATCGCTCATCTGCGATCCTCCTCCAAGACGGGCGGTTCTCCGGCCGCCAGCATCAGGGTCAACGTAGCACCGCGGTCAAGAAACGGAACCTGCGGTCACCCCGCCTCCGCTGCAGAGCCGACTTCGATTTGACACCGCGCCCGGCTCCAGTTAATGTCGCGGAACTGCCATGGAACGCATCTTCTACTTTTACCGCTACCCGGCATGACCGTTCCCGGAGCCTAGACCCGGGATCGTGGGTCGTGTCGGGTACGAGCAGAGGCATCGCCTCTGCTTTTTTGTTGCCCGACCAGGACCCTCGCCGGCAGGCCCCCATCAGGAGGACCGCCCCATGATCATCGTGATGTCGATGGGCGCGACGGAGCAGGAAGCCGCGAACGTACGCGACCACCTCCGCGCGTACAACTTGACGCCCCATGACAACTACGGCACCCAGCGGGTCGTGATCGCGGTCCTGGGCGATGTGGCTCCGGTGAGGGACCTTCTCATGAGCAAACTGTCCGTGATGCCCGGCGTCGAGTCGGTGACGCCGATCACCCGCCCGTTCAAGCTGACCTCGCGCGAGTCGCACCCCGAGGACACCGTGATCGAGGTGTTGGGCACCAGAGTGGGCAACGGCAACCTCACCATCATGGCCGGGCCGTGCTCCATCGAGGGCCGGGAGATGATGCTCGAGACCGCCCGCAGCGTCGCCAGCGCAGGCGCGACGATCCTGCGGGGCGGCGCCTTCAAGCCGAGAACCAGCCCCTATGCCTTCCAGGGGCTCGGCGTTGAGGCCCTGCGCTTCCTCGCGGAGGCGAGCAAGGAGACAGGCCTGCCGACCGTCACTGAGGTCATGGAACCGAGCCAGGTCGATGTCGTCGCCAAGCACTCCGACATCCTCCAGGTCGGCACGCGGAACATGCAGAACTACTCGCTGCTGACCGCGGTCGGCAAGGCGGGCCGGCCGGTCATGCTCAAGCGCGGCTACGGCGCCACGATCGAAGAGTGGCTGATGGCGGCCGAGTACATCGTTTCGTCTGGGAACCCGCACGTCATCCTGTGCGAGCGCGGCATCCGGACCTTCGAGACCTATACCCGCAACACTCTCGACCTCACGGCCGTGCCGCTTCTCCACCACCTGACACATCTGCCCGTGATCGTCGACCCGTCCCACGCCACAGGCAAGCGCTGGCTGGTCAAGCCGATGGCACTCGCGGCCGTCGCCGCCGGCGCCGACGGGATCATGGTCGAGGTCCACCCAAATCCGGACGAGGCCAAGTCGGACGGCGAGCAGTCGCTCACCTTCGAGCAGTTCTCGGACATGGCCAGTGCCGTCAGCAAGATCCACAATGTAGTTCGCACACTCATCAAAGACCCGTTCGCCATGGCTGCCCCGACCGGGGTCGGCGGCGCGAGCAAGCCCTGACCGATGACCGCGCTGTCGCTCGCCGGGGAGCCGTCCCGGTCTGTGTCGAGAGCCGTCCATCTGCGCGGCGAGCCGAGGTTGCCCGGCGATAAGTCCATTTCGCATCGAGCGCTGATCCTGGCCGCGCTGGCGGATGGCGAGAGCCTGATCTCCGGCGCGGGCGATGGGCGTGACGTCCAGGCCACTGCCGGCGTGCTGGCCGCTCTCGGAGTGACCGTCGAGCGAGCCCGCGGCGACGGCCTGAACGTCGACTACCGCGTGGCCTCGCCGGGCGTCGACGGCCTGCACGAACCGGACGGCGTGCTCGATTGCCGCAACTCCGGAACCAGCCTGAGGTTGTGCTCCGGCGTGCTCGCGAGCCTGGCTTTCCTTACGGTCCTGGACGGCGACGTTTCATTGCGGAGCCGTCCGGTGGCCCGTATCATCGAACCGCTGCGCTCGATGGGCGCGGCGCTGTACGCGCGTCGTTCCGATACCCTCCCGCCGCTGGTCGTCATCGGTCATCATCGGCTCCGAGCCATCGACTTCACGACCCGCGTGCCGAGCGCCCAGGTCAAGTCGGCGATTCTGCTGGCGGGCCTGCGCGCCGAAGGGCGCACGACGGTGCGCGAGGCGGTTGCCACGCGAGACCACACTGAGCGGATGCTCCGGTCCCGCGGCATCGAGGTCCGGCGGGAGCCGGCGACGACTTCAGGAGGCGGCCCGGTGGCCTGGACTCTCGACGGTGGCGCGCGACTTCGGCCGCTGGACCAGAAGGTTCCGGCCGATCCGTCGGCGGCTGCCTTCTGGCTCGTCGCGGGGGCAATCCACCCCGACGCCGAGTTGACCCTGCGAGCCGTTGGCGTCAACCCCACGCGCCGCGCCGCGATCGACCTGCTGACCCGCATGGGCGCCAGGATCGAGGAGACGCCGGTCGGCGAGACGCCCGAAGACGCGGACGACACGGGCGAGCCGCTGGCCGATCTGACGGTCCGTTCCAGCGAGCTCCACGGCATCGATCTGGGCCCGGACGACGTGGCCGCGGCCATAGACGAGATCCCGATCCTGTGCCTGGCCGCGACGCAAGCCAGCGGCAAGACCGCGATCCGTGGCGCCGGGGAACTCCGCAACAAGGAATCCGATCGCATTACCGGAATCGTCAACGGACTGCGCGCCCTCGGGGCGCGGATCGCCGTCAACGGCGACGACATCGACATTCAGGGCCCAGATCAGCTCGTCGGGTCTTCCATCCAGACCTTTGACGATCACCGGCTGGCTATGACCTTCGCGGTGGCCGGCCTCATCGCGTCGGGCTCCACCTCGATCGATCGCGCGGGCAGCGCGGCCGTTTCGTACCCTTGCTTCTTCTCCGAACTGGAAAGGCTGCGAGCATGACCAACCGTGTCGTCCTGATCGGTCATCCGGTCGCCCACTCCTTCTCCGGCGCGATGCAGCAGGCTGCCTTCGACGCGCTCGGGATCGACGCCCGGTACGAGCTTTGGGACCGCCGAGGGATCGACCTTGCGGACGCGATCGCGGAGCTTCGAGGCGACGATTTCCTCGGGGCGAACGTAACCATCCCCCACAAGGAGCACGTGGTCTCGCTCGTCGACCACCTGACCGAAGACGCCCAGGCAACCGGGGCGGTGAACGTCATTTCGCGCGACGGCAAGAAGCTCGTCGGCCACAACACAGACGTGGCCGGCTTCAAGGCCGCCCTGGACAAGGTCGTCGGCAAGCAGAAGATGCCCCGCCACGCCGTGGTTCTCGGCGCAGGCGGTGCCGCCCGAGCGGTCGTCTCAGCTCTGATCGCCGAGGGCTTCCAGCGCATCGTCGTCTTCAACCGCCACCTCCACCGTGCCGAGGGCCTCGTCCGGCACTTCAGCCGCAGCGCCTCGCACATGGACCTGCGGGCGATGCCCTGGCACGAGTCGGTCCTCGAGGCTGAGCTGGCCAAGACGAAGGTTCTGGTCAATGCCACCGCCCTTGGCATGGCCCCGGGCGAGACGCCGATCCCGGCCGAGCTGCTGCCGCCGGACCTCTTCGTCATCGACCTCATATACAACCCGCCGGTAACTCAGCTCATCCGGGATGCGGTCTCGGCAGGCGACGTCACGCTCGGGGGCGAGCTGATGCTCCTCCAGCAGGGCGCCCACGCCTTCGAGCTGTGGACCGGCCAGGCTGCGCCCATCGACGTGATGCAAGCCGAGTTGGACAAAGTCCGCGAGGAGGGCCTGCGCCAGGTTCCCGTGGATATGGGACCGGCTGGCGAGACCGGTGGATCCGTGGCCGGGGCCGCGGGTGATACGGCCGCCGGTCGGCCCGCCTAGGATCGCCCGATGGGCCGCCTCCGCTTTCTCACCGCCGGAGAGTCGCACGGCCCTGCCCTCTCGGTCACGATCGAAGGTATGCCCGCCGGTCTGCCGATCACGGCCGATGGGATTGCCGCCGATCTGGCTCGCCGGCAGCGTGGCTACGGCCGCGGGGCACGGAGCACGTCCATCGAGAAGGACCGGGCGGAGATACTGGCCGGCGTCCGGCATGGACTGACCCTCGGCTCGCCGATCCTGCTGCTCATTCGCAACCGCGACTGGGTCAACTGGACGCGGGTCATGCAGGTCGAGCCGCTCACCGACGAGCAGGCCTCGGAGCTGGCGGACCTCGCCGAGGCGGGCGATGGGAAGGCCGCGCCGATCACGCGCTTACGGGCCGGCCACGCCGATCTGGCGGGAGCCATGAAGTACGGCTTTGGCGACGTCCGCAACGTCCTCGAGCGCGCCTCGGCGCGCGAGACGGCAGCGCGCGTGGCGGCCGGAGCCGTTGCGCGGGCGCTGCTCGTCCGCATCGGCATCGACGTCTGGTCGTTTACGGCAGAGGTGGGCGGCGTCGCCTGCGACCCTGCCAACGCCACCCGCTCACGGGCGGATGCCGAAGCCAGTCCGCTGCGCTGCCCCGACGCAACGGCTGAGGAGCGGATGGTCGCTCGCATCGACCAGGTTCGGGCCGACGGCGACACGGCCGGCGGCGTCTTCGAAGTGATCGCCACGGGCGTTCCGATCGGCCTGGGCAGCCACGTGCACTGGGACCGCCGCCTCGATGGGGCGCTGGCCGGGGCGGTCATGAGCATCCCCATCGTGAAGGGCGTCGAGTTCGGGCTCGGTTTCGAGCAGACCCGTCGGTCCGGCTCGGCGGTCATGGACGTCATCGAGGGTCGCGATGCGGCCGGCGAGTGGAGCCGGCGAACGAACAACGCCGGGGGCGTGGAGGGCGGCATCTCCAACGGCCAGCCAATCGTGATCAGGGGCGCGGTCAAGCCGATCTCTACCCTGCCTCGCCCTTTGCCCTCCGCGGACCTGCTAACAGGCCGGCCAGTCGAGAAGGGCCACTATGAGCGCAGCGACATCTGCGTCGTGCCTGCAACAGGCGTCGTGGCCGAGGCGATGGTCTGCCTTGTCCTGGCGGATGCGGTTCTCGAGAAGTTCGGGGGCGATTCGCTGGCCGACACCCTGGCGACCGTCGACCGCTATCGAGCGAGGATCGCGAAGGGCCCCGCTTCGGCATCCGCCTCGGGCCCAGACTCGCCTTCCGCCCCTGATGCGCTTGGGGCGGCCTCCGGCACCGACATCGGCCGCGCGCCCCGCTCCGATGGCACTGCCCCAGTCGAAAGCGAATAGACAGTGGACGTAGTCCTCGTCGGCCTGCCTGGCAGCGGGAAGAGCGCCGTCGGAAGCCGGCTCGCGGCTCGTCACGAGGCGATGTTCGTGGACCTCGACGAGCTAATAGAGCGGCGGGCGGGCAGGCCCGTGCCCACGATCTTCGCCGACGAGGGCGAGGCCGGCTTTCGCCGTCACGAACGCGAGGCCGTTCTCTCGCTCGGCCCGGCCGACCCGGACTCGGAGCTCCGGCGCGTCATAGCCACGGGCGGCGGCGCCGTCATCGACCCGCGCAACCGCTGGCTGCTGTACCGAGGCAGATTCCCGGTCTGGTTGGACGGCTCGCCCGAGATCCTCGCAAACCGCCTCAGGCGGAGCCCCAACGTGCGGCCGCTCGTCGCCGGCCGCGAAACCGTGGACACGCTGCGGCAGCTGGCCTCGGACCGGCGCCGCTTCTACGCTCCTGCACTTCAGATCAGCGGCACGGTCCACCTGGACGCGATCCTGCGGACACTCGAGCAGCGCATTGGCGACGGTCCCAGCCCGGCGGTGACCCTGCTTAGGGCCGACACTGCGATAGGCCGCGTAGAGATCGGCCACGGAATCGCCGCGGCGGCCGTTCGCGCGGCGCTGACCCGCGGAGAGGCCCGGCGGGCCATCCTCCTGGCCGAGCCGCGATCGTGGGAAGTGGCCGGATCGGGCATCGCCGCCACGCTCTCGGCCGACGGCTGGCCCGTGGAACGAATCCTCCTGCCGCGCGGCGAGGAGGCCAAGCGGATGCGCGTCATCGAGAACGCGTGCCGTTCCCTGGCTCGACTGCACGTCGACCGAAGCGAGACCCTCGTCGCGATCGGCGGCGGCGCGCTCACGGACGCGGCGGGCTTCGTCGCCGCCACTTACCTGCGGGGCGTGGCGGTCGTCCACGTGCCCACGACCCTCGTCGGCCAGATCGACGCCGCTCTCGGCGGCAAGACGGCCGTGGACATTCCAGAGGGCAAGAACCTGGTCGGCGCATTCCATCAGCCTGCCGCCTTCATCGCGGACGTCTCCTACAACGTCACGCTCCCCGCCCGGCAGCGCCGTGCCGCCCTGGGCGAGGTCGTCAAGATGGCGGTCCTCGGCGACGAGCGACTGCTCGAGCTGGTCGAAGAAAATGGCGAGGCCTACGCGCGGGGCGACTCGGAGCCTATCGAGTCGGGAGCCGTCGCCGAGATGGTCGAGCGCTGCGCCTGGGCCAAGGTGGAAGTGGTGACCGCGGATGCCCGCGAGTCAGGCGTCCGGAGGACGCTCAACCTGGGCCACACCATCGGCCACGGCATCGAAGCTGCGGCCGGATACAGGTCGATCCTGCACGGCGAGGCCGTGGCATGCGGGCTGCGCGGCGCCTTCACCATCGCGCTGGCGATGGGCCTTACGACGACCGAACGGGCCGACCGCGTCAATCGCCTCCTCGATCAACTCGGGCTCGGCCTAGAGCCCCCGGCGGTTACCCGCGAGGCCGTCCTGGACCATATGGCGACCGACAAGAAGCACGCTCTGGGCCGGCTCAACTGGGTCCTGCCAACCGATACCGGAGTGGTCGTCCGGTCGGACTTGCCGCCTGAGGCGGTCGATGCAGGACTGGCAGCGGCGCTTCGCGTCGCTCGCGGAAACGCACGCCCGGCACCGGCCGGCCCTCGATCGGGGGCACGGGATTCATGACCCGAGTGCTCGTCCTGAACGGCCCCAACCTCAACCTGCTGGGCACACGGGAGCCTGAGATCTACGGCACCACGACCCTGGCCGAAATCGAGGCGGACCTGCGGCGACGGAGCGCCGAACTCGGCGTGGAAGTCGACTGCTTCCAGTCGAACCACGAAGGCTCGTTGATCGACCGGCTGCACCGGCGCGACTTCGACTGGGCAATCGTCAACGCCGGTGGCCTTACCCACACCAGCATCTCATTGCGGGACGCGCTGAAGGGCATCGATCGGCCGTTTGTGGAGGTCCACCTCTCCGATCCCGACCAGCGCGAGCCATTCCGCCGGATCAACTACCTCCACGACATCGCCACGGAGTGTATCGTCGGCAAGGGCGCGGCGGGTTACGCGATGGCCCTTGAGCTGATCGCCGCCCGTACGGACGACAGAGGCGACCGATGACAGACGACCTGGACTCTCTCCGATCCGAGATCGACGCGCTCGATCGAGAGATCGTCGGCCTGCTCAACCGCAGGGCCAGACTCGGGCTGGAGGCAGGCAGGACGAAGAAGCGCAACGGTCGGCCGATCGCCGACTCGGATCGCGAACGAGAGGTCCTCGTCCGTGTAGCGATGGCCAACGAGGGCCCTCTTCCACAGGACTCCCTGCTTTCGCTCTACCGCCAGCTCATCGACACTATCAAGCGGCTCGAGGAGATCGAGCAGGCCGGCGGGGGACCCGTCTAGGAGCGGAGGCCAGGAACCGATGGACAACCCGAGACCCGATCGGCGGAGGATGCGCAGCTACACGGTGGCCGCGCTGCTCAGCGTCTTCGTCATGGCTGGGATCGTTGCGCTCGCGAGCAGACTCCTGCCAGGCGGCCTGTCGCGACTCGCCCAGCGAAGACTCCGCGGCAGCGACCACGACGTCTCCGACCGGAGCTGACCTGGCCGAGCGCAAGGGAACCTCAACCGCGTTTGGGCGCCTGGGACTCATCAGCGGAGGCCGATGGCTGGACGGCCGCTCCCCGGCTACCGACTTGTAGCTCATGCCCAGTGGCGTTGCGATCGTTGCTCCCTGTCGATCGCCCGCGATGTCCCGACCGCTACGCTCCTGGATGACGGGCGCTTCCTGGACGCCGGCGGCGAAGCCAGTTCGCCCGATGTCAACAACGGCGAACTGCCGTCGGCCGAGCTGTACCAGCCGTAGAGTCCGGGCGCGTCACCGACGGGTGGCGGCACGCAGCTGCGCGACGAGACGGCCCAGGGCGGCCGTATCGCGGCCGTCGGGGCCCAGCGCATCCACGAGAGCCGAGGCCACGATGACCCCGTCCGCGCCGGCACGGACGAGCATCTTGACGTGGGCCGGCCTGCTCACCCCGAAACCGACCGCCACGGGAACCGCGGAGTCGGCCTTCGCGGCCGCGACCAGGCCCCTGACCGAAGGGGGCAGGGAAGCCCGAGCGCCCGTGACACCGACGAGCGACACGCAGTACAGGAACCCGCCCGAGCGGCGGGCGACATCCGCGCGGCGAGCTGGGCTGGTTGTCGGAGCGATGAGATAGACGACCGCAAGACCGACCTCGCGGGCGACGGCCTCGAACCGGGTACCCTCGTCGGGCGTGAGGTCGGCGACGATCACGCCGCTGGCTCCGGCTTCCGCAAGGCGCGTGGCAACCGCGCGTCCATCCCCACCGCCGACGATCTGGTTCGCGTAGCACATTGGGACGAGCGGCACCTTCGGGCGGGCGGCCGCGATCGCCCTGATCAGTTCCACGGACCCGGCCAGGGTGGCGCCGGCCCGCAGCGCCGCCGACGTCGCTCGCTGAAGAGTGGCTCCGTCGGCGAGGGGATCGGAATAGGGCAATCCCACTTCCAGAAGATCGGCGCCGGCATCGACGGCCGCCAGGGCCGCTGCCAGGGACGTCTCGCGGTCGGGGTAGCCGGCCACAACGTAAGGAATGAGCGCCGCGCGGCCCTGGGCCGCGGCGCGCCCGAAAGCGGCGGCGATGCGCCGGGCGCCGGGCGTGGCGTTCGTGCCCGAAAAGTCGCTCGCGACAGCGGCCCGGCGGTCCGGAGGGGCAGGTGCGGCCGTGCCCGTTGGGGTTGGCACGGCCGCACCATGGGTGACGGCGGCGACCCGGCGAGTCCCCGCCGTCATCGACCGACCTCCTTGAGTCCGAGAGCAGCGAGGTCCTTGTCGCCCCGACCGGAAAGGCCCAGGACGATGACGGCCTCCCGCGGGAGGGGGCGCGCCGGGTCGGCGGCCACTCTCTTGCGGGCGGCGGCGGCCACTCTCTTGCGGGCGGCGGCGTCACTCCCCTGCTCCACTGCCACTCGAGCCAGCACGTCGGGCAGAGCAGCCACGGCGTGGGCCGACTCCACGGCCGCGAGGATGCCTTCCGTCCGAGCCACCTGCCGGACCGCGGCCACGGCCTCCGCATCGGTCGCGGACGAAACGAGGAGCCTCCCCGCCGCCATGAGCGCCGCCAGCTGCGGTCCGATGCCCGGATAGTCGAGACCGGCCGAAATCGAGACCGCCTCGATGACCTGGCCGTCGGCGTCCTGGAGCATGTACGAACGCGAACCGTGCAGGATGCCCGGCGTGCCCCCCAGCAGGGCGGCAGCGTGACGGCCTGTCGATATCCCCTCCCCTGCCGCCTCCGCTACGGCGAGTCGAACACTCGGCTCGCCGATGAATCGGCTCAGCAGTCCGAGGGCGTTCGAGCCGCCGCCGACACAGGCGACTGCCATGTCGGGCAGTCGTCCTTCCGTCGCCTCCAGCTGGGCTGCCGCCTCGTCGCCGATCACGCGCTGGAAATCGCGCACCAGCATCGGATAAGGGTGCGGGCCCATGGTTGAGCCGAGACAGTAGTGGGAGGTCTCGACGTTGGTGACCCAGTCCCGCAGGGCCTCGCTCACGGCGTCCTTCAGCGTTCCCGACCCGCCATAGACCGGCCTGACTTCCGCGCCGAGCGCCTCCATCCGCAGGACGTTCGGCGCCTGGCGCCGGATGTCCTCGATGCCCATGTGAACGACGCACGGGATGTCGAGCAGGGCGCAGGCCGTTGCCGTAGCCACGCCGTGCATCCCGGCGCCCGTTTCGGCGATGACGCGGCTCTTGCCGAGCCGGCAGGTGAGCAGGACCTGCCCGAGGGCGTTGTTGAGCTTGTGAGCGCCGGTGTGGTTGAGGTCCTCGCGCTTGAGGTAGAGATGGATTCGGTCGGGCAGGAGATCGGCCGAGGAACCGGCCAGCCGCCGCGCGGCCTCGAGGATCTCGGCCCCGAGTCGATCGGCCCGATAGATCGGCGTGGGTCGGCCGCCGTAGTGGAACTGGAGCTCGCGCAGCTCCGCCCAGAAGCGGGGGTCGTGGCGGGTCTCGGACCATGCCGCCTCGAGTTGATCGAGGGCGGCGACGAGCGTCTCCGGCACGTATCGTCCCCCGAAGTCGCGGTCGAGGCCCCAGCGCCCGGCGGCGTCGGGCTCCAGCAGCGCCTCAGGTATGGGAGTCGGACGCGGCCGAATGTGCGGCCGATCGAAGCGCGCCGCGCGAGCCCGCTTGACGAAGAGAGCGACTCGCAGCGGGTCCTTACGGGGCTTCGAGCCGACCGCCGCCCCCGCCCGAGCCGCGGCGGCCGCAGCGCTGACCGAAACCGCCGACGACCTGATCTCAACTCCCGAGGCCACGTCGACACCGACAGCGGGAACCTCCAGCAAGGCCTCTGCGACGTTCCCGGCCTCGAGGCCTCCGGCGAGGACGATCGGGATCTCGCGAGCCACGGCGGCCGCGATCTGGCGGGCAATTTGGCGGCCGGTCCCTCCGGGGAACGGGCCTCCGGCGGTATCGAGAACGAGGCGTTCGGTGCCGGCGGCCAGGTACGTCCTGCCTGCCTCGATCGCCTTTGCGGTCACTGAGCCGGCATACGCGAGGCCCGCCGCCGCGCCGGCCGCAGTGGCGGCGTCGACGTGCGCATCGGCGGCCGGCAGGTGCAGCACCTTCCAGACAGGGCGACGGATCGTCGCGATCGCCGAGACGGGTTCGTCACCGGAGAGCTGGATCGCGTCGGGGTCGACCGCGGCGATCGCCGCCTCGATCTCGGGCGCCGCGGCATCGACGAAGACGGCTACGATCCGGGGCCGCCGGCCGGCGGGCGCCGCGGAGCGAGCCACCGCCGCCAGGTGCGAGGCCTCGGCCAGGGTCAGAGCCCGCGGCGTGCCCGGAACCAGGTTCAGGCCGATGGCGTCGGCGCCGGCACGGAGCGCCGACAGCAATCCCTCGGAGTCGGTGACGCCGCAGATCTTGACTAGCGGCTGCCGCGCCTCCGCGGCCACGTCGTGCGGCACGGAACCTACGTTCACGAAGGCACGCGCCGCCGCGGCCGGCTCGGCCGAGCGCATGAGCGCCTCTCCGATGAGGGCAGCGTCGAGGCCGACGGCCCGCCAGCCGATCAGCGTCCCGGCCTCGCTCACGCCCGACTCGCCGATCGCCAATCGATCGTCCGGCACGAGCCGACGCAACCGCAGGCACAGCTCGGCGTCGACCTCGAGCGTGCGGAGGTTCCGGTTGTTCAGTCCGATCAGGCGGGCCTCCGTGGCCAGGGCCGCTTCGAGATCACGCTCGTCGTGAGCCTCCACGAGTGGCTCCAGGCCCAACTCGCGGGCAAGGTCGGCGAACCGGGCGAGCTTCTTCGGCGGCAGGATCGACGCAAGAAGCAAGACGATGTCGGCCCCCGCCGCGCGCAGGACCGGCAGCTGGCGCTCGTCCACGACGAACTCTTTGGCGAGGATCGGGAGCCCGACGGCCGCCCTGACCGCTCGCAGGTCGGCCACCGAGCCGCCGAACCAGTGCGGCTCGCACAGGACGGAGATGGCGATCGCTCCGCCGGCCTCGTACGCTCGGGCGAGCGCGACCGCAAAGTCAACCGTCGCGGTTGACTCGGTGTCGGCGGCGATTGCCCCGGCAGACGGCGATCTCCGCTTGACCTCGGCGATGAGATGCAGGCCCGGCGCCGCGAGCCGCTCGACGACGGGTCGGGGGGCGGCTCCGGGCTGCGCCGAATACTCGGCTGCACGGTCGGCGAGAACGCGGTAGGTCCGCGAACCGAGCTCGCGAGCGACGTCGGCCCGACGTCGCTCGGCGATTTCCGCCGCCACACCGGCACGTGCCGGGAGAGCGGCGGCTGCCGCCTCGCCCGCCTGGCCGGCGGCCTTCTGAGCCCGCCTCATGCCTGCGACAGTCGTCATGCCGGTGTCGCCTCGGGCAGGGCGGCGTCACGGACCGCCTGGTCGATTGCGGCCGAGGCCGCGTCGCGAGCCGTCTTCGCCGCGCGCAGCCGCCCGAGAAGCGCCATCGTCGCACCCGACTCGATGGTCTCCGCCGCCAGGCTTATGCCGTCGCCCAGTCCGGCCACGCGGCCGGCCGCGAGGAACGCCGCCGCCGCGTTCAACAGGACAACGTCGCGTCGCGGTCCGTCCCGGCCCGCTAAGACCGCCTCGACATGAGCCGCGTTCTCGGCGGGAGTGCCGCCCGATATGGCCGCGAGCGGCGCCTCGGTCAGGCCCAGCTCAGCAGCCACGACCTCGCGCCGCGTCACTCCGGCCGGCGTGACGTCGTAGGCCACGCCCGACCCGTCGAGCGGCAGCTCGTCCACGCCCCTGCCATGAACGACGAGGGCGCGCTCCGAGCCGAGAAGACGAAGCACTTCGGCCAGCTTCGGCGCTGCGGCCGGATCGCCTACGCCCACGACCTGGCGGCGCGCCCCGGCCGGATTCGTCATAGGGCCGATGAGGTTGAACGCGGTCCGAACGCCAATCTCGCGTCGGGTGGGACCGGCATGCTTCATGGCGGGGTGATAGCCAGGGGCGAACAGAAAGGCGAAGCCGAGGGTCCGCAGTGCCTCGCCGGCCTCCGCTGGGGAGAGGTCGGTGGCGATGCCAAGGGCCTCCAGAACGTCGGCCGAGCCGCAGGCCGAGGTGACGGCCCGGTTGCCGTGCTTGGCGACCGGGACGCCGGCCGCCGCCACGACGAGGGCCGCCGCGGTGGAGATGTTGAAAGTGTTGCTGCCGTCGCCACCGGTGCCACAGGTGTCGATTACGCCGTCGGGCGCCCCGACCGGCACTGCGCGCTCACGCATGGCGGCCGTGAAACCGGCCAGCTCCTCCACGGTTTCGCCGCGCATCCGCAGCGCGACCAGCAACGCCGCCAGCTGGGCCGGCGACGCCTCGCCATCCATTACGGATCCCATGGCCGCGCGCGCCTCGTCCATCGAGAGCTTCCTGCCCTCGACAACGGCCGCGAGCGCCGCCCTCACCTGCTCGCTCATCGGACTGCCTCCGCGCGGCCGGAGACCGCGGCCGACTTCATCGGGGTCGGGGACGCCGCCACGGGACCGGTCTCGGCCGCCACCGAGGCGGTGGCCGCCGCATTCCCGGTATCGGCCCTTTCCGCCAACCCTGCCAGAGCAAAGGAGCCCGAGGCCCCGTCGAGCAGGCTGCCGTCGCCTTCGCCGCACAAACGCAGGAAGTTGGCCAGCAGGTGCGGACCCTGGGGCGTGAGAACGGACTCCGGATGGAACTGCACGCCCTCGACCGGCGCGCGCAAATGCCGGATGCCCATGACCACGTAGTCGTCCACAGTCCGGGCCGTGACGACGAAATCCGGCGGGAGCGTCTCCGGGGCGACGCTCAGGGAGTGATACCGCGCCGCCGAGAACGGCGACGGCATCCCGGCCAGGAGTCCCTTCTGGTCGTGGCGCACGTCCGAGGCCTCGCCGTGGACCAGAGTCGGTGCCCGCCGGATCGTGGCTCCAAAGGCCTGAGCCATCGACTGCATGCCGAGGCACACGCCCAGGAGCGGGATACCCCGCTCGACGGCGACGCGAACCGAATCCATCGAAATCCCGGCCGAGTCGGGGTCGCCGGGTCCCGGCGAGACGACGATGCCGCGCAGGTTTGCAGCGGGATCGTCCGCCAGGGCTTCGATGCCGGCCCGATCGATGGCGTCGTTGCGAAGGACGCGGACCTCGGCCCCGGATGCTTCCAGCGCCTGGACGAGGTTGAAGGTGAACGAGTCGTAGTTGTCGATCATCAGGAGCATCGGGGCGCCTCCTTACCGGGCCGCGCCGGCGGGAGCGCCGGCGGATGTGGGCTTGCCACGGGGCGTTGTCGTGCCACTCCCCGCGCCGGCACCGACCAGAGAGCGGCCGCTCGGTCTCTCGGCCGCCTCCGCCACGGCCAGCTCGATGGCTCGTTTCACCGCCCCGGCCTTGTGCTCCGTCTCCTCGAACTCGCGCTCGGGGACCGAGCCGGCGACGATGCCCGCCCCCACCGTCAGGTGGATGCGATCGTCGCGAAGGACGGCCGAGCGGATCGTGATTGCGGTATCGAGATTGCCGTCGTAGCCGAGGTAGCCCACGGCGCCGCCGTAAAGCCCCCGCCGCTCGCCCTCCGCTTCGGCGATGAGCTGCATCGCTCGAACCTTCGGTGCGCCCGAGAGCGTCCCGGCCGGGAAGATGCTGCGGAGAGCGTCGAGGGCATCGCAGCCGGGCTTCAGGCGGGCCTCCACGTTGCTCACGAGATGGAGAACGTGGCTGTAGCGCTCGACCTCCATGTACTTGGTCACGGCGACAGTCCCGGCACGAGCAACCCGGCCCAGGTCGTTGCGCCCCAGGTCGACGAGCATCACGTGCTCGGCTTTCTCCTTTGGATCGCGCTGCAGCGCGTCGGCCAGGGCGTCATCCTCGGCCGGCGTGGCTCCCCGGGGACGCGTGCCGGCGATCGGGTGCGTGGCAATGCGGTCGCCCTCGACTCGGACCAGCAGCTCCGGGCTCGCCCCGACGACGGAGAACTCCGGCATCCGGACGAAGAAGAGATATGGACTCGGGTTGACGCGCCGCAGCGAGCGGTACAGCGCGACAGCGTCGAGCGGCCCTCCGCCAATGATGGGCCGCTCGAATGTCTGGCGGCGAGCGATGACGATCTGGATCGCCTCGCCCGCGGCGATGGCCTCCTTGGCCGATCGAACGGCCGACTCGTAGTGATCGCGATCCAGGCTGAATTCGATCTGTTGCAGACCGGCCACGTGGGCAATCCCATCCGAACCTATCGATCCGTCGCCGGCTGAGACCCCCCATCCGTCCGAACCGGCAGAGCCGAACGCGCTCGCTCCTTCCGAGAGGTTGCCTCCGGCCGAACCTTCATCCGTCTCCGCCGCCTCGATCGCGTCCATGGATCGACGCCGCCGGGTCAGACCTGCCAGCTCGAGCTCGGTGGGTCGCCCGGTTCGCTCCAGGGCCTCGAAGATCGCCCGCTCGGCGATCGCGTAGCGGCCCTCGATATCAGGAGTTTCGGTATGGAGCGCGGCGACGGCCGAAAGCGTATGGGTCAGGTGATCGAACACCAGGACGAGATCCGCTTCCTGGAAAGCGGCCATCGGAACGCCGGTCGGGTCCTTCGCCGGCAGCGGAACAGTGGGCTCAAAGGCGGAGGCCGCATCGTAGCTGAGCGCACCCACGGCTCCGCCGGGAAACCGCGGAATACCGGTCGAAGGTTGGATGCGGCGCTTGGGCAGGAAGCGGCGCAGGGCGGCGAGTGGATCAGGGGCCTCGAACGTCTCGGTCGGCAGATCGGGGCAGAACTCCGCCACACCCACCGGCCGCGACTGGATGGTAGCCCGGCCATCTCGGATGGTGAGCAGGCGCCGCGGGCCCGCGCCCAGGAACGAGTAGCGACCGAGTCGCTCGCCACCCTCGACGGACTCGAGCAGGAAGGCCGGACCTCCGTCGTCGAAGCGCATGAAGGCGCCGATCGGGGTTTCGAGGTCGGCGTTGCGGGTGGCCGTCAGCAGAATCGTGTCTGCCGAGCCGGACAGCTGGCGGACCTCGCGAATACTGAGCGGATCGGTTATTGCCATCGGTTTCGCCTGTCGCCCTTCGTGTCGTGGTACGTGCGCCTGTCGGCCGCCGGTCCGCCCTTCAGTCCGGCACCCTTCGGCTCCGGTCCGCGAACTGGCGGGGAATCAAAAACCTTTCGTCCACAGGGACGAAAGGTCGATCCTTCCGCGGTGCCACCCACATTCGGCGATGCCGCTCTCTGACCGACGGGTCGGGCTCTCGGAGGCGGCTGGGCGGAGTTCCCGTCCGATGCCGCCGGCGACTCCCGCCGATCGGTGCTGCCCTCTATCGCTGGCGCTCTGCGCCGGAGCCTACTGGCGAGCCCTGGAAGCTCGCGGTTTGGTCCGGAGGCTCACGGGTCCATTCGCTCTCGTTGCCGCTCCAGCTTGCACCAACCGCTGGTTCTCTACGCCGGCGCCGGAAGGTACTCGTCCCGATCACAGCCCGTATTCGGATGTGGCGCGGAGTCTACGGGTTGGCCCGCGCGGCTGTCAATTGCGCCGCTGGAGATTGCGCCGCTGGAGATTGCGCCGCTGGAGATTGCGCCGCTGGAGACGCGGCGGCGAGCGATGCATCGCCCCGCCGGTCTACCAGTACTCCTCGGTATGGAGCGTGCCGATATCGTGGCCCTTGTCGCGGACGAAGCCGCGGGCCTCGGCCCAGCCGATGACGGTCTCGATCATGCCCGGGTTGCCGCACAGGAAGATGTCGAAGTTCTCGGGCGTGAGCGGCAGTCCGATCTCCTCCTCGATCATGCCCGAGGCGATGACGTTCTGGAGGTAGCCGCTTCGGCCTCGCCACGTGGCGTCTTCCTGGGGCCGCGTGATAACCGGCACGTAGTGGAAGTTGCCGCAGTGACGGGCCAGGCCGGTCAGCTCGGTGCGGTAGCCCAGGTCCCACGAGTATCGCGCGCCGTGGACCACGACGAACTGCCGTGGACCGTTGCAGACCAGCTCGCTGCGCAGCATCGACATGTACGGCGCCAGCCCGGTCCCGGTCCCGATCATCAGGATGTGCTTGCCGGGCGCCTTGGCGAGCGTGAAGACGCCGACCGCTTTGGGCCCTACGTACAGCCGATCCTTGATCTTGAGGTTGAACAGCCGCGGGGTCAGTTCGCCGCTCATGACCACGGTCAGGTAGAACTCGAGGTACTCGTCCGCGCGGCTCTCCGACGCGATCGAATAGGCGCGGCGAATCATCCGATCCGGGTCGGCCGCGGCGCGCGCCACGGCGGCTGCCTGCGCGTCGACTGCCGCCTGGCTCTCGGCGGTTCCACTTACAGCGGAGGCGGTCCCGGCGACTCCGACGGCGTCTACGGGCCTCGCAATGGCCCCGGCGCGATTCGGTTCGACTGCGCCCGTGGCCAGAACACTCGGCGCTTCGGTCTCCGCCTCATCGATGCGCGGCTCGGCTGCCTTGAGGCCCAGCACTACGTATTGACCCGACTTGAACTCGAACGGCAGCTTGTCCGGCGCGACCCGCATGATGACAAGACCAGGCGCGACCTCGACCCGACTCGACACCGTTGCGTTGTATTCGGCCGCCATGAAACCCTCCGAAGAGCCGGTCCGAACACGAGGCGGTTCGGCAACGGCGAGTTCGAGCTGGACCCGATCGGCTGCCCGATCGACACGCGAAAGTCTACGGGCCCGCGCCGGTCGTGTCAGCGGGCACGGCTTCGTCGTTGGCGGCGGGCCGTCGAGCGACGCCGCGGTCGACGAACGGGACGAGCTGAGTCCGGTTCCTAGAAACCGGCCAGCGTCGCGACCGGTCCGGTCTGGACCATCACCTGCCGCAGCGAGCTCCACGGCACGACGATGGCAGGCAGCGTTGGTCCGCGCGACGAGACCTGGCCCACGGCGAACGTGATCTTCATGCCGCTCGGCGTGAGGGACCAGTTGTCGTAGTTGGAGGGCGATGGCGCGGTCCCGTCCACGGCGATCGACGGGTCGTAATCGGCTCCGAGCTCCTGCTGAAGCAGCGGCACGGCCGCGGACGAGATCACAGCCAGCGCGTTGGAGGAATCGATGAACAGGTCGTCGAAGGCGATCCGCTGCCCGGTGCTCAGATCGTAGTTGAGCGTCTCGACGCTCGTGCCCGGCCCGCTGGGTGAGCTGTCATCGACCCAGGTCATGGTAAACGAGGCGAGGGCCGGAGTCAGCAATTCAGTCGTGAACGTGCCGGACAGCGTGTTGACCTTCGCCCCAGCCTGCCGGTTCGCCGCCGGTCCCTGCTCCCACTGGGCGGCTCTCGTCTGGAGCTCGCCAAGGATGTCGGCGTCGATGTCATCTGCCCAGGGAGTGGTCCCTTCGACGAAGGCCGGATAGCCGAGATAGACGGTCCACGCTCGGTTTGAGGCCGAGGCGGACAAGGCCGAGTTCACGATCGTCGGCCGGCCGGCCGGCAGCGAGGCCGTCTGGGCTGGTGTCGGGATCGATGTGACGCTGGCCGGCAGGATGGAGGGCGTGCTCGGAAACGAGGGCAGCGCGCTCACCGAGGGCGAAGGGCTTTGGTCTATGGGGACGGGAGCCGCTGTCACCAGGACGTTCATGGCCACGAAGACGGCGGCGACGCCGATGCCGATGACAACGAATACGGGCGCCACGTCGCGGGCACGGGCCAGTGTCGACTTCCTCCGAGCTCGCATGCCCCGAGTATGCGGGACTGCGACGATGACCGCATCTCAGCCCGGGCAGCGGCGGGTCCCGACGCCCGGCGACGACGCTCCGGTGCGTGCTTGCCGGCGGCGCGTACCATCGTCCGGTCTATCGACAAAGACCGCTATTCACGGAGGCTCAGGGCATGCAACGAGCCCGATTCGAGACTGGTCGGGACCGACTCATCGTCGTCCGCGCAAAGTCGTGAGCGGGCCCGCGGACTTGTACGGTCCGCTCGATTCGAAAGACGGCGCCTGGGCGAGCGAGCATCTGGTCGATGACCTGGTCGGCTGGCTGGCGACCGTTGCGCAGGATGGCCGAGTCCAGGCCTCGGCCATCTCGTTCCTCTGGGACTGCCGGACGATCCTCTTCTACAGCAAGCCGAACACCCCGAAGTTGCGGAACATCGCCGCTCACCCGCAGGTGTCGTTCAACCTGAACTCCGACCTGTACGCGGACCACGTCCTGATCGTCGAGGGCGTGGCTGCAGTGGAGCCCGACTGCCCGCCGTCCAACGTCCACGTCGCGTACGCGGCCAAGTACCGCGCTCCTCTCGAGCATTGGGGCATGGGCGAGGCGGAGACGGCGCGCGAGTTCTCGGTCGCGGTGCGGATCACTCCGACTCGAATTCGAGCCTACTAGCCGGACCGGGGAGGCGCTTGGCCGGGAGGATCGCCAACAAGGCCGTGTAGGTCCGAGGTCGGCGGGATGGTCCGCTGCCTCGGCGGCTGTCGCCGCGCAGACACATATGGCCCGGGCAGATGGCCTACCTTGACGACATGACGCCATCCATTGACACAGGCCGCCCTGTGGCCAGCCTGGGCTCCGTGGTCGCGCTTGCAGCTGCGATCGGAGCAGCGGGCGGGCTGCTCGCCGGCATCCTGCTGGAAGGCACCGACCCCCGCGACCTCTGGGCGGTAACCGCTGTTGTCCTGTTCGTGACGTGCCTCTGCTCGCTCGCCGCCAGCACGGCCGCGTCTATCGTGTGCCTGGCGATGAACCGCTGGCACCCGAGGCGGGTCGTTGGAGTAGTCGCTCTGGCGGCCCTCACCTATGTTTGCGCCGTCCTGATCTTGCCGGCCCTCATGGCGGCCGTGAACGTGCCGAACGTGCTCAACGGTGGCGCGCTGCCTTGCATTCAGTTCGGAGGCGGCTGTGAGGCAGGGCGTCACGGCCTCGACGCCATCGCAGGCCTCGTCGAAACGACGCTGCAGACGTACGGGCTCTGCGTCTATGCCGTGGTCGGCCTTCCGATGGCCACGGCACAGTTGCTCGTCCCCGCGGCCATCTGGGACATAGTCGCCAGGCGCTGCGGCTGGCTCCGGTCAGTCGAGCCTGCTCCGACCCGCCGGTCGAACGCGGCGTAGACGGAACCAGGCAGGCGTCAGGTCAAGGCGCTTCTTGTGCTTCGTGACCGCCTCGGCATAACGATCGAGCGTCGAGTAGCGGACGTCGGCCTTGGACGACTCGATCTCCGCTGCGACCGACTGGCTCACGTTCATCTCCGCGGCCACTTGTGCCTGGGTCAGGTGATTGGCCTTCCGTCCGGCAATGAGCGCCGCGATGAGGCGCTGACGGCGCATGGCAGACCAGGTGTTTCTCCCCCGTTTCGCGACAGCTGCGCGATGCTAACGTGCCGGCATGAGATCCAGCCGCCGCACCATTCTTGCCGTGGCCATCACCGTGGCCGCCGCGGTCATCGGCATGACTGCTTGGGCACTCGACCGGGTGGACCCAGGAATGACATTCGGGCAGGGCAATGACGCACAGGGACGGGCGACCTTGACCATCGGCTCCGTCACGCCCGGCGGTCTGGCCTGGTATGAGGGGGTTCATGCTGGGGACGTCGTGATCAACGTAGGCGGGATAGCGATTCCACCCGGTGACCAGGCCGTGTCGGAAGCGTATGAAAACTCCCGGGAGTTTCAATGGTCCCTGCTAACCGTGCCGCCAGCCCAGCTCCAGGAGGCGCTGGCCAACGGAGATTCCGGCGCGCCGGCACAGCTCGCGTACTTTGGGTGGGCGCCGCGTCGCCTGACCGCCAGCGGGATCGCGCTACTTGCCGGATTCCTGCTATGCCTGATGGGCTTCCTGTGGCGCCGTTCTGCCAGTCCGGGTCCTTCCCTTAGCCGGATGCTCCCGACTGTACTTGCAGCTTCGGCCACTCCGCTCTTCCTCGTGCCGGCGTATCTCACGCTCAGTCCGGCGGCGGTCATGCTCGCCAGCATCCTCATCGCTTCTGCGGTGCTGTTGGCAGGGCTCGACATGACCCAAGCGATCGGACCGACCCGTGTGCGGAGAACCGTCGTGCTCGTCGCGGCATTGACAGCGCTGACTGCCGCAATTATCGGCTGCGCAATCGCGTTCACGGGAATGGAACGCGGTCTCGCGACTGAGACGCGTTGGGCTTTCGCCTCGGCGACAGTCCTAATCCCGGGGCTTGTTGCGGTCCGGTATCTCCGCGGTCCGGCGGTCGCCTCGCAGCTGGGCCGGACGATCGATTCGATCGAGGTTGGCGTGGCGGCGACTCTGCCGGCGTTCGGACTGATGCCGCTGGCGGCAGTCACGGACCCGCCGTTCCTGACTCCACTCGTCGCCTGGGTACTCGTGGTGGTCGCGTTGAGGGTCTTCGCCATCCGGCCGATGGCCAGGCTGGCAGCCCAGACCACAATCGAACGCGAAATGGTCGTCGACGACTCGGAGGCCGAACGCCGGCGCATCGCGGGCGACATCCACGACGACGTGATCCAGGACCTGACGATGCTGGTTCACCGACTCGACCGCGACGGAGCCGAAGAGCCGGCCGCCACGGTTCGCCGTGCCGTAGAGCGCCTCCGCGCCATCTGCGCCGACCTGCGCCTGCCCGTCCTCGACGACCTGGGTCTGGGGCCGGCCGTCCATGCGCTCGTAGCCGAACTCGAGCCTCTGACTGGCGGTGAAATCCGCCTCGAAATTAAGGGTGAGGACCGCCTTCCGGCCGACGTAGAACTCACCGTGTTCCGTGTCGCCCAGGAAGGGCTCGCCAATGCAGTGAAGCACGGGCGGCCGCCGATCTCCGTCCACCTCGAGATTGGGGCTGAAGATGTGCAACTCAAGATCGACGACTCGGGCCCGGGAATACCGGTCGATGTACTCACCGCTCCACCGGCCGAAGGCCACATGGGACTGCTGAGCATGACTCAACGCGCCCAAACGATCGGCGCGTCGCTGGAGATCGTCGAGCGGCCCGGCGGCGGCACTCGCGTCCGGCTCAACTGGGCCGCACGAGCGAGGCGGGCCGGGTCCGCAATCAATCGCGAGCCCGCAAACTAGGGCAATGACGATTCGAGTCGGCATCGTCGACGACCATCCGGTCGTCCGCGACGGCATGACCGCGCTGCTCCGCGAGTACCCCGACCTGGAAGTGGTCGCAACTGCCGATTCGGTCGAGAGCGGCAGGCAGCTGCTCCGGGGCGTCATGACGGACGTTGTCCTGCTCGACCTCCGGCTCGGGCAGAAGAGCGGGCTCGAGCTTCTCGCGGATCGCGACAACTCGGCGAACGGTCCCGCCGTCGTGGTCCTGACCGCCTTCGACCACGCCGAGTACGCTGCCGCGGCCTGTCGGCTCGGCGCCGCCGGCTTCGTGCTCAAGACAGCACCGATCGCGCAGCTCGTCGAGGCGATTCGGTTGGCCGCTGCCGGGGTCAAGCTCAGCCTGAGTGGCCTCTCGGAACCGACGCTCACAACCCGCGAACAGCAGATCGTCCGCTGCATCGTCGACGGGTGGACGAACGATGAGATCGGCGCGAAGCTATCGATCTCGAGAAAGACCGTTGAGGGTCACCTCTCCCGGCTCTTCGCGCGACAGGGTGTCGTCTCTCGGGCAGAACTGGCCTCACGGGCGGTCTTGGAAGGCTGGCTGGACGTTCCGACGATGCGCCGCCGAGGCACGCGAGGCAGATGATCGGGGCGATTCCGACATCGATCCTGGTGAACGCGCGTCCGGAAGGAAGGGGACCATGAGCACGGCGTCAAGCGAACCGTCGGCAAGATCGGCACGGGCAACGACAAACAGCCGCCGGTTCGCCTTCCGGGGCCGTCGCGTACCTGTTCGGGATCCTACGCTGTTGCTACCGGTGGTTCGCAGGCTTAGCCGCCGATGGCTTCAAGACAGCCATTTCACGCTCAGAATCTTGGCGGAGAGGGTGAGATTCGAACTCACGGGGCTTGCACCCAGCGGTTTTCAAGTCTGAGTCAGGGCGTTCGCTGGGGTTCGCTGAGGGCCGATTCACGAGGGAATCGGCCGTCTGCCGGGCCTCGAATCCGCCGCTGTTCGCCCCTGTTGCTACCGGCTATTGCCACCGGTAGACGACCCAGAATTCGCGACCACGGCCCTGCGGCAAATCCCCCTACCGAACGGCCCTCGCCAGGATCTGCCGCACACCCCTCTTGGTCATGGTGGCGACGCGCGGGTCGCCGATCTTGGCGATCCACTCGTCGATTGCGGCGCGGTCGAAGCCAGCTGGCAGGTCGATCTCGGGTACGCGACGAGGCGGCGCGCCTCGCGCCGCGCTGACGTACGCGAGATCGAAGATTGCTTTCTCAGGCGTCGCAACGCGGCCCCGCGGCCCGTTGGCCCATCCACCGAAGAGGTCGCCGGGGATGTGGTGGACGGCGTACGTGCCGATCGTCGTCGTGATCCGGCGGGCACGATCTAGCGAGGCCACCGTGGTGTCGCGCGGGATCTGATCGATCATCCCGTGGAAGTTGAGCGCCGACTGGAACGACACGTATGCAGGATGCGGCCGGGTGAGATCACCCACGACCCAGTACGGATCCGGTGGCGTCGGTCCGATGGACCACAGGCCATGGCGAATCTTGTGAGCGTGGCCGGCCTCGGCCAGGGCGCCCAGCGTACGGCTCGTCGAAGGAACGCTGCGCGACAAGGCGGCGGCCGCCTCTCGCGTCTCGACTACCGGCCCGATCCGCTCGAGGATGATCTCGGCTTCGAGCAGGCTCACTTCAAGGCCTCCAGGCGTTCGACAACCCCGAGCACCATGCTCGTCCACACGTCCGGCCGGCCGTAGATGGGCTCGAATTCCGCTTCGAGGAAGTCGACCACGAGGTCGTGGTAGGAGTCGTAGGAGATGCCCATAGCCGCGGCAACAGCCTTGTCGATCGAGGCTGGGTTCACTTGTCCCGGCATCAGAGCGTTCGGGTATGCGCCCAAGAGAAGGTCGAGGTCGAACACGTCTCGGGGCTCGGTCTCGGAGCGGCCCGCGAGCGCACCGATCTTCTGCCGGATCGCGGCCGGTGCCAGATAGTGCTCGGCCTTCACGACCCGGAGGCCTAGGCCGGCACCTATGTCGGCACGAGCTTGCTCGAAGGCGTGCTCGGGATCCACCGTTCCAACCCTCGACGAGAATTCGATCTTCGTGTTCAACAGGCCCGCCCGACCGCTCGCGACGAACTTCCAGCGGCGGGTCGTCGACGTCTGCTTGGGCTTGGATGGGTCAGAGATCGACACGCCTCCGGACCGGAGGATCTCGCGGAACGCGCGGGCAGCCAAGGTCTTGTCGATCTGATCCTCGACGAGGTAGAACCGTTCTGCCCGCAGGTAGTCGAGGTCGATGTCCTGCGACCGCCTGCGGCTGTCGAACCACAGCCGCAGGTTCGCTCCGCCCTTTACAACGTAGTCGCCAACCGGCATGTAAGAGGGCAGAACCTGGAGGAACGCCAGGTGCACTACCTCAACCAGCTTGGCGCCTTCGGACTTCTCGCTCATGCGCTGACACTACACGGTTAGTACTACTACAGTCAATGTCTTGTAGCGCTACCGCCGGAGGAAGGTGCAGCTTGTGAAGGGCCGTCCCGCCCCGGAACGCGAAACGCTCATGGAGAAACGGGTCAGCAAAGATGTCGCATAGGGCGCGGGTCAGCAGCAGGTCCTGCTCGACGTCGTCTTCGTCAGCCCATGGCGCATGGTCCGCCCGCCAGGCTAGGATCTCCCCGCGCGGCAGCATCAATCGGCCTCGATGGATTCGTTGACGACGGTCCGCCATCGCGGATCGCGAACTCCGACTCGGCCGGACCCCGGCACGAGCGGCACCCAGCTTTCCGGGCGCGCCTCGATCCAGCGGTGGAGCGGAGCCGCTGCGTCGGCCGCGCCAAGCTGCTCGAGCAGATAGCCGAGCCGCGCGATGTCTGCTGCCGCGGGCTCCGTCGCAAGTACAGGCCGAAAGTGACTCCGGCGAAGCGCGGGTGCGAGGTCGCGCAGAACGCTCATGACATTCCCCCACCCCCCGGCACGGGAGCTATAGCGGACGAGGTCGAGGGCGGTGAGTTCCGGCGTCGCCATGCGGTAGCGGCCGGACGGCGCGTTTACGAACTCGATCGGCGCGCTCGCCGTGTCGTGGCAGACAACGAACTCGATCCGGCCTCGGCCGACATCAATGGGCCGTCGCTGCCGTGGCACAACCACCTGCGTCACCTGGGCCGCCTGGGGGGAAGCGCCATGGTGGGCGGCCGCGGTCAGAAGGCCAACGTAGTACGGGAGACTGAGGTCCGTCATCATCGGGTCGAGGAAGATGCGCCAGGACGGTGCGCCAAGTCCGCGATCCTCCAGGGGAACGACGACGTGGAAACCGCGGACGGGCGTGACGATCAGTCCCGCAGCCTCCGCCCGCGCGAGCGCAGCGTTCGTGCTCGCGGCGCTGATGGCAGGTTGCTGGTCGCACGCATCCCGCGTCGAGAACGTGTACTGGCCATGCCCGGGCAGTCCGAGGATCCAGTCCCGCAGGTCGCTCATATGCAGGATCATACACTCTATGTCTGCTGTTGCATACGAGCGCACTGGAGGCGGCCCGTGCTGAGGTTGTTCGGTACCAGGACCGCGGACATCGAGACTACAGGTGCATGCTGGCAATGGAGTCCGGTCTGAGGACCTTGCGCTCTGTTCGGCGTTGTTCGGCTGTGTGCGCCGTTGCTACCAGGATTGCTACCGGCTTCGGACAGAATGGGCCGCTTTCAGCCACAAAAATGGCCGATTCGCACTCAGACTCTTGGCGGAGAGGCTGGGATTCGAACCCAGGGAGCTTGCGCTCTACGGTTTTCAAGACCGCCGCAATAGACCGCTCTGCCACCTCTCCGCGGGGCTATTCACGCTCGTTTCTCGGCTTCCGCGCCTGAGTGGACACTATCTCTAGTGTCCACTTCGGTGGACACTGAGCC
>Ga0182021_10001474_pt1 | contig 27029 bp, 19 predicted proteins | sample 612E3MmetaG_FD_120493 | JGI IMG/M metagenome (GOLD analysis project Ga0182021, IMG submission 120493) | Permafrost microbial communities from Stordalen Mire, Sweden - 612E3M metaG (Illumina Assembly) | ecosystem: Environmental > Terrestrial > Soil > Wetlands > Permafrost | place: Sweden...
CCGCGGTCACCGGGCTGGGGACGAAGATGTGTTCGGCGTTCTTGACCTTGATCAGGGCGGCGGCGTTGCCGACGGATTTCAGCCGGGCGGCCAGAAGCTCGGCCTGCCGATACGGAACGGTCGTGTCTTTGTCCCCATGCATACACAGGATCGGCGGGTCGTCGGAAGTGACATAAGAAACCGGTGAAGCGGCCCGGGCGACGTCCAGGCAGATCCGCGGATCGCAGCCCAGGAAATCGATCAGGGCGCTCATCGCCCCGATCAGGGCCACCGAGGCCGTATCGGTGAAGTCCGTGGGCCCGTAATGCTCGACGACGGCCTTGACCCGGCTGGAGACGCCCTCGAGCCCCGGCCCTTCCAGGCCATCGGCCGGTCCGGCCAGGCCCATCATGGCCACGAGATGGCCGCCGGCGGAATCGCCCCAGATTCCGATGCGGTCCTGATCGAAGCCCAGAGTCGAAGCGTTTTTCCGCAAATAGCGGATGGCCAGCTTGCCGTCGTTGACCTGGGCCGGGAATTTGGAGGCCGGGGTCAGCCGGTAGTTGATGGCGGCCACGGCGAAGCCGAGCTGGAAGAACATCCGGGCGTCGTTCATGAGAAAGGCGATGGACTTGTCGCCGGAGTTCCAGGAACCGCCGTGGACATAGACGACCAGGGGAACGATCTGGTCGCGGCATAAAGTCGGCTTGGCATAATCCAGCTTGAGGTGCGGGTCGTCCGTCGTTCCGTAGGGGATATCGAGCTGAATGTCGAGATCCGGCCGCGCGGCCGAGGCGGTGGGCGGCAAGGGGCCCGGGACGGGGCGGCCGCCCAGGAGCCAGGCCGTATCCGCCCGGCCTCCGGCGGAGAGAAAGGGCAAAAAGGCCAGGCCGGCGAAAATCCATATTCTTTTCATGATCTCATTTATAGCCGAGAAACGCGCGGATGCCAAGAACGAAATATCTTCAACGCCGGGTCAACCTTTTCAACCCCGCATCAGTCTATATCTATGACGCGCCGAACGTTCATCTTCGAGGATAAGAATGCTAGGCTCCCGATACGGCCTGCGGACCGCTTCTCTGACTTTTTTGCTGGCCTTTGGGGCCGCCCTCGCGGCCGGCCAGGACGTCAAGCCCGCCCCCTCTTCGCCGGCCCCGGCGGAAAAAAAATGCTACACGGCGGCCCGGGTGGACGGCCGGCCCCCGATCATCGACGGCAAGCTCGACGACGAGGCCTGGGCTCGCTGCGCCTGGGAAGAGGGATTCATGCAGCGCATGCCCTACGAGGGCCGGCAGCCTTCGGAAAAGACGGCCTTCAAGATCCTCTACGACGACAAGTATGTCTATGTCGGCATCCGGGCCTACGATTCCCAGGCGTCGACGATTGACCGGCGGATGTCCCGGCGCGACCAGGCGGACGGCGACATGGTCGCCGTCGCCTTTGACAGCGTCTATGACCACATGACGGCGTTCGCTTTCGGGGTCAACGCCGCCGGCGTCAAGTATGACCAGTTTCTGGCCAACGACGGCCAGTCCAATTCCAACGAAGAGGACATGAGCTGGGACCCCATTTGGGAAGTGGCCACTACGGTGGACAAGGAGGGCTGGACGGCGGAGATGCGCATCCCCCTCTCCCAGATCCGGTTCGGAGCCAAGGACGAGCAGGTCTGGGGGCTCCATGTCCAAAGGAACCTGTTCCGCAACAGCGAGACCTCCATGTGGCCCCTCATCCCCCGCGACGCCTCCGGCTTCGTCCACTTTTTCGGCGAGCTGCGTGGACTGACCGGCCTGAACGCGCCCCACCAGATCGAGATCATGCCCTACACGGTCGGCAGCCTGCAGTCCTCCCGGCCCATCGCCGCCAACCCCTTCGCCACCGGCGGCAAGCGGACTCTCAACGGCGGGCTCGACGGCAAGATCGGCGTGACCGGCGACCTGACCCTTAACTTCACCATCAATCCCGATTTCGGCCAGGTCGAAGCCGATCCGTCAGTCGTCAACCTGACCGCCTATGAGACGTTTTACACGGAAAAGCGGCCCTTCTTCGTCGAGGGCAAAAACATCTTCAACTACCAGCTCATGGGCGGCGACGGCGACTTTTCCATGGACAACCTCTTCTACTCCCGGAGGATCGGCCGGGACCCCCACTACACGCCGTCCGTCGACGGATTCGTCGATATGCCCAGCACGACGGCCATCCTGGGCGCTTTCAAGCTGTCCGGGAAGACCAAATCCGGACTCTCGATCGGGGTCCTGGAAACGGTGACGTCCAAAGAAAGCGCCTCGGTCTATTCGGGCGGGGCTTACGGCAACGTCCCCGTCGAGCCGCTGACCAACTACTTCGCCCTCCGGGTCCAACAGGACTGGAACCGCGGCCAGACCATCCTGGGCGGCATGTTCACCGCCGTCAACCGCCAGCTGAAGGACGGCGACCCGGCCCTTCTCCACAGCGCGGCCTATGCCGGAGGGATCGACTTCCTGCATACCTGGGACAACAAGAATTACTATTTTTCGCTGAAAGCGGTGACCAGCCGGGTCCAGGGAACGGCGGACGCCATCCTCCAAACCCAGCTGTCCTCGACGCACTACTTCCAGCGGCCGGACGCCGACTACGTCAGCCTCGACCCGACCCGGACATCCCTCATGGGCAGCGGCGGCAATCTGGAGATTGGGAAGCAGGGCGGCGGCCACTGGATGTACGTCGCCGGATTCACCTGGCGTTCACCCGGCTTGGAGCTCAACGACATCGGGTACCTCCGCCAGACCGACGTCATGATGCAGTACATCTGGGCGGGCTACCGGATCTTCGAGCCCTGGGGTCCTTTCCGCAGCATCAACATCAATTTCAACCAGTGGTCGGGCTTCAATTTCGGCGGCGAGACCATCTTCACGGGCGGCAACGTGAACCTCAACCTCAACCTCAAGAATTACTGGTACACCGGCTTCGGCTACAACGTCCAGGGCGAGTCGATGTCCGACTCCTCGTTGCGCGGCGGACCGTCCTTGCGCTATCCGCGGGGCTACAGCTATTGGTTCAGCGTGATGACCGACATGCGCCAGAAGGTCCGATTCAACGTCTTCGGCAACGCCAGCGGCCGCGGCGACGGCGACATGCGGTCCTGGAACATCAACCCGGGCGTCACCCTCATCCCCAGCGCCGCCTTGCAGATATCGATCACGCCCCTGTACGCCGTGAACCACAATATCCTTCAATACGTCGATACCCAGGCGATGGGCGCCGACGCCCGCTACCTCTTCGGGACGATCGAGCAGAAGACCCTGGGAATGACCCTCCGGCTCGACTACAGCCTGTCGCCCAACATGACCATTCAATACTACGGGATGCCCTTTATATCGGCCGGAAGCTACCGCGACTTCAAGCGCATCACCAACTCCCGGTCCAAGGATATGAACGCGCGGTATCAGCTTTTCGGCGGGAACGCCGTTTATGACAAAGCCGGGGCCCAATATACGGTGGACGAGAACGGCGACGGCGTCCCCGATTATGCTTTCGCCAACCCGGATTTCAACTTCCGGCAGTTCCGATCCAACCTGGTCCTGCGCTGGGAGTATGTGCCCGGCTCGGCGCTTTTCCTGGTCTGGTCACAGGGCCGGACCGGCTCTCTCCTGAACGGTTCGTTCGACTACGGCCGGGACATGCAGGGATTGTTCGACACCCACCCGCAGAACGTCTTCCTGGTTAAGTTTTCCTACTGCTTCCAGCTGTAGGCCGCGCGGGCGGAAGGACGGTCGGCGATCCGGCCGCCCCTCCCGTACGAATCCCTACCTTTTCCTTATCGGCAGAACGATCTTCGAAGGATGGAGCCGGTTCGTCTCGATGCGGACGGTCGGCGCCTTCTTCCGCTCCAAAGGATAAGCCGCGAAGTTGTCCTGGTCCGCGCCGGCGATGGCGATCCGGATGCGATGTCCCTTCTTGATGAGCGCCGAAGTGGCCCAAAGATCGAACGTCAGATCGGCGATCTCACCGCGGACGAACGGACGGGCGTCCTTGCGCTCGAACGTCCGATAGGGGCCAAACATCTTGTAGGGGGCCGGTCGGGAAGAAACCGGCCGGCACAAGCCCCTCAGCTCGCCTTCGGTGATGTAGGTCACCCGGCCCGTCTCGCTGACGTCTTCCAGGTAGGCGAAGAACGCGCCGTCCTCCGCGTCGGAGCCGGCCAGGAGGGTGACCAGGGGATGGCCGGTGATCTCGACGTCCGTCTCCATGGGTGCGCTCGTATAAGTGAGGAGCTTTTTATCCTCATCGGCCCGGTCGGGATAGATGACGTCGCCGCCGCCGATATTGGTATGCCAGCGATTCGCGGTCCCCGTCGTCGCCGTGTAATCCACGGTATAGGAATCGCCGCCGCCGCTTTCGGCAGGCCGCGTCGGCGTCAGGGCGCCGCCCGGGGCGAAATAGAAGTCCGTGGACACGAATCCCGCCGGTGGCCAGACCGTCGTGTCAGTCCACGTCCCGGCGCCCAGCGTGTAATAGGTGATGCCGGATTTCCGGTCCGGGGCGGCGCCGTCCTTCAACAAAGCGTCGAAAAACCCGATCATTTCCTTGCGCTGATCGGTCAGGCTCGGCTGGACGGCGAAGTCCGCCGGACGGAAGGGGTCCGTGTCGTTGCGGCCGCCGTGACTCCACGGACCGATGATGACCCGCTGGGGATTCGGGAAAGTCCGGAAGCGGGCCAGGGCGCCGTTGACGGTGGCCGCGTCCAGCCAGCCGACGCGGATGAACAACGGGGTCGCCGCGGCGCCGATTTCCCGCTTATGGCCGGATGGATTGGCCACGGAATAAATATTCGTGTTCTCTTTGAGACCAAACGGGTCGTCCCTGAACTGGAAGTTTTTCGCCGCTTCGGCGACATGGACGTTGGCCTTGTGCTGGGCGACCGCCTGGACCAGGAGGATCCCGTCCAGGTCATTGTCGACCGGCTTGACGCCCCGGACCTTCTTTTTCAGCTCCAGGCATTTTTCCCCGGTCGCCTGGGCCAGGGCGCAGATGTCATCCCGGTCCATGGCCTCGACCATCTGGCCCCATTGATCCAGGTAGAAATTCAGGAAGAGCCCGCCCGGATAGGTGAGATGATCGAAATAGTTGAAGTCGTTGAAGAGCGGGGCGGCCGCGGCGACCACCGGGTTTCGGTTGACCAGGAGCATCTCGGCCGTGTTTCCTACGTAGGAGACGCCGAACGAGCCGATCTTATGGTTCGACCAGGGCTGGGCGGCGATCCAGTCGGCGACCTGACCGTAATCCTTGACCTCGTCGACGGTCATTTCATACGTTCGGCTGCCGAACGAAGCGCCCGTTCCGCGGGCGTCCACGAAAACCAGGGCGTATCCGGCTTCGTTGAAGACCCGGGCGGTCTCGTAGTTGGTATCCCCCTCCACCGTGCGGGGCACGATGTCCTGGGCCCGCCAATAGCGCGTCGAGACCATGAGGGCGGGAATCTTTTGTTGAGCGGAGAGCCCCGCCGGGAGCCAGAGATCGACAGCGATCCGCACGCCGTCCCTCATCGGGATATAGAGGGAGCGCAGCCGGTGATCGCCGCCGGCCGCTCCCAAGATGAGGGCCGCGGAAAAAACGAGAAGGAGGGCGATTCCGGTGATTCGGAGCCGGACGGGAAATCTTTTGATCATGGTTGACCTTCCTATATCGAGGCGATTAGAGCGGCCCGGGAGAATCAGCATCGAATTCCGCCTGGCGGCGAAACATCTCTTTTACGGCCAGCGGATTCATGCCCTCGAAGATGCTGTTGCAAGTGGAGATCATGAAGCCGCCTTCCCCGCCGCCCTGTTCATAGCAGCGGCCGACCTCGCTCCGGACAGCCGCCAGGTCCGATCCGCAGAGGACGCGGACGTCGATGTTGCCGATGAGTGCCAGCCGGGAGCCGTACTCCCGCCGGATCCGTCCCAGGTCCAACCCGGCCGAAGGATCGAGCCCGTGTACGCCGGCAAAGCCCGCCTCGACCGCCATGGGCAGCAGCGCCTGGATGTTGCCGTCGCTATGCCAGATGACGGGGACCTTCGCTTCCCGGACGATGCGCCGGTGATGGGGCAGGACAAGGTCTCTCCACAGCCGCGGAGAGATCATGGGGCCGTCCTTGTGGGCGGCGTCGTCCCCAAGAACCAGAACTTCGGCCCCTTGGCGGACGGCCTCATCGAAAACCGCCAGACACCATTCCATGCGGACGGCCATCAGCTTTTCCACGAAGGCCACGTCGTCGCTGAGCCGCAGGAAGAACCGGTCAAAGCCCATCGACAGATACGCGGCCGTGAACGGGCCGATATGGGAGCCATAGATGAGCGCATGTTCGGGATAGAGGGTCCGGACGGCGGCGATGCGCCCTGTCTCGAAGAGCCGCGCCGCGGCGGACAAAGGCGGGCTGAAACGCCTGATATCGTCGTCGGTGTCCACGACTCCCCCGGCGTAGGTGCCGCGGTGCCAGATCCGTCCCCATTCATCGATCCCGTCCTTCCCCGCGGCGTCGCCGAGCTGGGCCCGGGTCGGCATCATGATGCAATCCTGGCCTTGATCAACGGAGGCCGTGACGGAATCGCCCCGGCCCAGATCATTCCATAAAGCATCGATCCAGATCTCAAAGCGCGGAACGCGGTCGGGAACCCGATGGTTCAGGGCGGCCTGTACGCGCTCCCGTCGATTCATTTGTTCCAACCTTTTTTTGCGCTTCCGAGAAGTTCAGCTTCGACGCAGGATGTACCCGGGGCCGGTTTCACCGGGCAGGATGTCGAGGAATCCGGCGACCCGGAAACCGCTCCCCAAAAGGGTTTGAAACGCCTCCCGGGTGCGCAACCGCCAGGTCAAGGGAATCCGTCGAACTTCAGGGTCCTCGACGTCGGTTTCCTTGAGGACTGCATAGAAATCGGCCGGGATGCGCATCAGCGCCGAATCCGAGACGCCGGCAAGGTCGAGGACCCCGGCCGTTTCGACCTCGATCCATCCTGAACGGCCATCGATCATCTGTCGGGCGGCCGGGAGAACGCACGGGATCTCCCCGGCCCGCTCCCCCGGGGCGGCGCCGGCGCGCGCCTCGTCTTTCCCCAAATCCCAGGCCATGAAAAAGCGGTCGCTGGGGACATCCCGGCGGTTCAGCCGGCCGCCGAACTCGCCATAAGTAGCAGGCCTATAATCGATCACGCGCATGCCCAGGCGGCGGAAGTTTCGGTGGGCGTTGACGGCGGTCAAGGGATCGAACGTGCAAACGACAGTCCGGATCCCGTATAGGCTGAGCAGGACGTCCCTCTGGAATTCCTTGATGGCCAATCCCAGCCCGAACCCCTCCATTTCCGGAAGGACCCCGGTGTACTGGGAATAGAACCAGAGATTGTCCGGGGAGCGGAATCCGACGCTCTTGTCCCGCACTCCGACAAATCCGTAGGAAAACCCGACCATCCGCTCCGCGGAAGCCTCCAGGCCGCCGTCCGGAGCGGCCGCATGGGCGCCTATAAACAGGCTTGTCCCGTCATGGAAATAGTTTTCGCCCAGAAGGCCGCGGCATCCGGCCAGGTGGTCTTCCGGAAAATCCCAGATAGCGTTCCGGATTTCATCATAGCGGGCGTAATCCTCGATCTGCGAAGATGTTTCGACCCGGAGAAGAAACTTCGCCCCGCCGCAGACATGGATACGGGACAGGTCGGCGGAATTGTACATGGCGATCATGGTAATCCTCCCTACTCTCCCATGATCATGGATCTATTTCTTGACGAAACGCAGGTTTCTCGCTCGTGAGCCGGTCAGCAGAAATCCCGTGATCCGGCGGGAGCCGTCTCGCGTGAACTTGACCTTGCCGAAATACCATTGATCCCCGGCGAAGACGTCCGGTTCCATGGGACTGAGGATCGCATCCTCGTTTCGGCGGTGTTGGGCGACGAGCTTCGCTCCCTGGACGGTCAGCGAGTAGGTCGTCCCCAGCTCTTCACTGAAATAGTCCCCCGCATATTTCCCGAGCTCCTCCGGCGTCAGGACGGGGGGCTCGAGCCTCTTGGCGGGCGTTTTTTGCCCGCCCTGCTGGAGGAAAAACTGGATGGTCTTGCCGGCCTTGTCCTTTTCGAAGCTGATCTTGGCGGACAGGATTTTCACGGAGAACACCGTTTCGGATTCGGGCGTGAACTCGAACTTGGGCATTCCGGACACCTCGCCCATGAGCTTGTCCTTCTCGCGGGTGATCGTGACCATTGGGCCGTCCCGGATCTGGTATTTTCCGGCATAGTCATCGTACAGGATAGGATTGATCTTCGCATTTATCGCGGGAGCCTCCGACGTTTCCGCTTTTTCAGGCGCCAGCTGATCGGCCAGATAGACATCCGCCACCTTCAAAGCCAGCCCTCCGGGATCCATCGTTCCCAGGTTACTCAAGATCGCGACTCCGAATTTCCGGTCGGGGAACCACACGACGTTGCTCCGGTAGCCGGCATCAGCGCCGCTGTGGCCGACGGTCTTGAGTCCCCGGTACTGGCCGATCATCAGGCCGAAGGCATAATCGATCGTTTTCCCGTCGTTGAGGATTCCCTGCTCCTGCATCTGCCGGATCACGCCCGGGCCGCCCACGCGCGCGTCGAAAAAGTTCCCCATCCAACGGGTCAGGTCCTCGGCCGTGGTGAAGAGGCTCGTCGCGCCCGCGTTGGCGTAGCTCAGGACGCTGTTCTTGAATCCGCCGCCTTCCTTGGGCGCGTAAGAGTAAGCCCTGTTCGGGACGATCATCTCATGGTCGTCGTGGAAATGGGTGTTCGACATGGCCAGGGGCTTGAAGACGTTCTCCTCCATCCATTTCGGAAACGGTTGTCCCGTCACCCGGGCCACGACCTCGGCCAGAAGCGTGAACCCCGTGTTGCAATAGAGGTACTCCGCGCCGGGATCGAAATTCAATTCCTTCTGGTGGCGGACCATTTTGAGGATGTGGTCCTTGGTGATGACGTCATCGAGCCGCCAGCCCGCCATGGCCAGCAGCTCCCACTGGTCCCGCAGGCCGCTGGTATGGTGGACCAGATGCCGCAGAGTGATCGGCTTCCCGAAATCAGGCACTTCCGGGATATGTTTGCGCACCGCGTCGTCCCAGGACAGCTTGCCCTGGCTGGCCAGAAGGGCCACGGCAAAGGCCGTGAACTGCTTGGAGACGGAGGCGACGTGAAAGATCGTGGCCGGCGTGATGGGGACGTTGTATTCCAGCTGGGCGCTGCCGAACCCCCGTTTATAAATGATCTCGCCTTCCTTGAAGACCGCCAGCGAGGCTCCGGGAGAGTTCCAGGTGTCCCACTCGGCGAAAAGCTTGTTGACGCGTTCGATGGTCGTCGCCGGGACCGGCGTGTTCTGCGCCGCAGCTGGGGCAGCGGGTTGGATTCCTGCCAAGAGGAACACCAGAATGAAAATCGGAATCGAAACTTTAAGAGTGAAAAGGGCGCGCAATGATTTCATGGATTCATCCTTGTCCCGATCACTTCTTTTTCGCCGAGACGGTTCCGTTCGGCTGGCGGATGACGATTTCAACGGCCATGCCGGCGGCGTCCAGCTTGAATTCGACGCTGAAGCCGGCCATGCCCTTGAAATTGAATTCCGTCCCTTTGAAGGGAACGAGTTCATAGTCCGGCTGGCCGGGGACGGAGCCGATCAGGGTCTTCCCGTCCCGCAGCGTGATCTTGACCTCGGTTTGGGGAAGGACGTAGGTGCCCACGAGCTTCTCCAAAAACCCCTTCTCCATCATCCCCTTGTCGGCCGCGCGGGTGAAGACGATGTCCTTGACGGAGGGTTCCAGGGGGATGGAAAGGCCGGTGATATTGCCCTTGGGGTCGAAGGCAAACGCGACCTTGGCGTTCAGCTCCTCGCCGCCGAACAGGGCCTTCAGCTCGAATACGTCGTAGTGGTAATGGGACAGCGGTCCATCGGCCAGGAAGGTCTTCATCTTCAAGCCCTCGCTATCCTGGAGAACGGAAACCGTGCCATATCCGGGATTCTCGTAGTCCCCAACGTAATCCACCAGCGGATGGGATGGCCGGGTGCCGGGCTTGCGGTCCTTGTCTTCTTCCTTCTGGGCCTTTTCCGCTTGGGCTTTGGCTGCTGCGCCCGCATCCCTGGTCCGTTTGTTCCAGTCCACCTGTTCCAGGCCGAGCAGGCGATCAATGATGGCATAGGCGACGATGGGAGGCGCCTGATTCGCGTTGAGGTTCGACAGGATGACCAGCCCCGCATTTTCCCTCGGCAGGAACGCGACGTGGGAGATGAAGCCGTCGATCCCGCCGTTGTGCCAAACCAGATTGTGGCCCCTATAGGGCACAATGACCCAGCCCATGCCGTAGCTCGAATAAAGGAGCTCATCATATTTAATAGGGCCCGGGATGAGCATCTGCGGAGAATGGATCTGGGCCATCGAAGCTTCGGAGACGATTTGTTTGTCCCCGGACTTGCCCTTGTTCAGGTTCATAAGAACCCAGCGGGCCATGTCCAGGACGTTGGAATTGATCGAGCCGGCCGGACCGACTGCGGTGATGTCGCGATAAGGGATCTGTTCGATCTTGTCCTTGATCTCCAGATAAGGCCGGGAAAAGTCCGCGGACTGCTGAGTCTGGGCCACGGAGAAGTTGGTCTCCTTCATGCCCAGCGGATCGAGAATCCGCTTCTGGGTGAAAGCCTCCCAGCTCGAGCCGCTCACCTTGCCCGCCAGATAGCCGGCGGTCACGAACATGAGGTTCTGATATTGCCAGGTCGTCCGGAATTCCTTGTTCATCTCCAGGTAGCGCAGGCGGTCGTAGAGCTCCTGGCGGCTGAACTGCCCGCCGATCCACACCAGGTCGTGGCGGGGCAGGCCGGAGCGATGGGAGAGCAGGTCGCGGAGCGTCATATGGGCGGAGGCGTATTCGTCCTGGATCCTGAAATCGGGAAGATACGTCCTCACGGGTTCATCCCAGCCGACCTTCCCTTCGTCGACAAGGATGCCCACGCCGGCCGCGGTGAAGGCCTTGCTGGCGGAGCCGATCGGGAAGAGCGTATGCGGCGTGACTTTCAGGCCCTGCTTGACGTCGCGCAGGCCGAATCCCTCCGCGAACACCACCTGGCCGTCCTTGACGATGGCCACGGCCATCCCGGGGACCTTCCATTCGGCCATGATCCCGGCCACGAACTCGTTGAATCCCTTGAGATTGACCGGCTGGGGGGGCTTCGTCTGCCCGAAGGCGGGCCCGAAGCCGAGGCTGAGAGAGAGCATGAGGACGATCATCAAAAAAACGCGGCACCGTATGGTCATGGCCAAGCTCCTTGTTTCATCGTGGCCCGCCGGCGGGCCTCCTAGGGACCGGATTCCGGTCAAAACACGGCACACGACGCGCCAACCGCTCGCGGCGCCCAGAGCGTCGATGAACGAGCCTCTCCCGGCCCGGGCCGGGAGAGGATAAGCGGCGCTCATTACTTTAGGGGTCCCGTTTTAAAACCGATGGATTTTTCCGTCGATGAAAACGATCTCGGGGCTGCCCAGTGAATCGAACGACTTGAGCGGATCGCCTTTGATCATCTGGAGGTCGGCTTTCTTCCCCGCTTCGATTGTCCCCCGCTCGTCGGCCTCGCCCAGGGTGACGACGCCGTTCTTGGTCGCCGCGACGATCGCCTCCATGGGGCTCACGCCTAGCTCGACGAAATACTTCATCTCCTCGAAATAGGCCCCCGGATAGCGGCTCATGAACGGGCCGACAAAATCCGTCCCGACGCCCATCAGGATCTTGCGCTGGCGTGCCTCGCGGAACAGGGTCTCGTGCATGGCTTGGGACCAATGCCTCTTCTCGGTGGGGACGGGGGGAGAGATCTTGATCTGGCCGAACCCGTCCTTGACCATCTGGCGGATGGCCTTGCGCCAGGCCCATGGACCGTCGACGGCCATCGTGCCCTTCAGCCCGTCGCCGTGCCCGCCGGTGGTCGTGATCAGGTCGCCGCAGGCGAAGGGCCGGATCGAATCGACGAAGCCCAGGGCTTGGGCACCGACCAGCGCCTTCATGGACGGGACGTTGGACCCGACGTCGCGGACGGAGGTGACGCCGCTCTTGAGATACAGATTCATGACGTGGAGGGCCCGCAGGGCGGTCGACGCGTCGTCGTCCGTGGAGTACTGACTTTCGTCGAACGGATACGCGGTGTGGATATGGCAGTCGATGAATCCCGGCAGGATGTACTTTCCGCGGGCGTCAATCCGTTCGGCTTTCTCCGGGACCGTGACGGCCGACGCCGGACCGGCCTTGAGGATCTTCGTCCCTTGAATGAAAACGACCGCGTCGGGGATGGGGGCCCCGCCGTTGCCTTCGATGAGAGTTCCTCCCGTCAGGGCGATGACGGGCGGTTCCTTCTTTTCCGGCTTCTCCTGGGCTTGCGTCCCGGCCGTACCGAGCAGGAACAGGGCGAACGAGGTGGCAAAAACCGCGCCCCGAAATCTCATCGATTTTTTCATTCTTCCGCTCACGGGGATCTCGGCTTCCGCCGCTCAGGCCAGGGCTTTCAGCGCCGCCAGCAGGCGGTCGATCTGCTCGTTCGTGTGGGTGGCAAAGACCACCACCCGCAGGACGCCCTCGGTCTCCACGCCGACATAATGCGCCCGCTGGATGCAGATCCCCCGCTCCATGAGGCCCTGATGGACGCGGTCCATCTCCTGGGCCGACTTGAGCGCCCAGGCTGCGACCGGGAAGGGCGTATTCTCGACCGGGAAGCCGATCCGGCGCAGGCCTTCCTTCAGGCGCTTGGCGTTGGCCAGAAGCCGCGTCCGCATCTCGGGGTGCTTCATCAGGAGGTCCATCCCGGTGATAGAGGCCGCGGATTCGGCCGCCGTCGGGCCGGTGGCCCCGTTCATGATGTGGCTTTTCAGGATCTCGGCGATGAAACTCTTCGGCCCGGGGATGATGCCGCCGCGGGAACCGAAGGCCTTGCTCATGGTGCCGCCGAAGAACAGGCGGTCCGATTTCAAGCCGTAGTGGTCGTAGGTGCCGCGCCCGTGGGGACCCAGAACGCCGACACCGTGGTTGTCGTCCAGCCAGACCAGCCCTTCATAGGGTTCGATGGCCTTGACGTATTCCGGAACGGGGGCGATCTGCCCGAAGGTCGGAAAGACCCCGTCGCTGACAAGGAGCGGCCTCTGGCCGGCTTTCAGCCCGGCTTTGAGCTTCCGCCGCAGGTCTTCCGGATCGGCGTGGGCAAACTTCTGGACGGGTTTTCCGGTCAAACCGACGTAATCCACGACGCTGTAGTGGGACCCTTCGTCCATGAAGACGGCGTCGAACCGGCCCATGGCCGCCAGGGCCTGGAAACCGGCCGAGTTGCAGAGATACCCCGAGGCCACAGTGCAAGCGCTTTCGGAGCCGAAGTATTCGGCCGCTTTCTTCTCCACGGCTTCATAGAGGGGTGAGTTCCCGAAACCGGAGCGCGACGTGGACGGGTGCATGCCGTATTTCAGGAGGGCCTCGCCGGCGGCCTTCAACAGGATGGGATTGCCCTGGAAGCCGTAATAACCTGTACCGCCGAAATAGAGGTACGTCTGACCCTCAATGAGGGTCTCCGCGCCCGGGGGACCTTCCATCATGTGCCCCGTCTTGAGCTGGGCCAGCAGGCCGCGAGCGCCTACGCCCAGTCCCGTCAGCGCGATAGCCGCCGATTTGAGAAATCCTCTTCGATCGGACATGTTGACCTCCTTGGTCGATGTGATGGCCCGGCCATCCCGACGAACCTATTTTCGAGAGGTTCGCTAATAGCGCCAGCCCAGCAGGTTCCAGAAATTCAGGAACCAGATGAAAGCCAGGGCGGCCAGGAAAACCAATGTATAGTGGAGGCGATGGCAGCGCGTCCAGTAATTTTTTGTCCAGGCCTTGATGACGAAGAAAAGAACGCCGACCGCGAGCAGGGCCGCGATCAGGGGCAGGGCCAGGCCGATCTTCAGCATCGGGGGGAGGCCCACCATCAGGGCTTTCTCGTCGCTCACCGAGGCCAGAATGAGGAGCAGGAAGACGACGAAAAGCGCGCTCATGATTCCGGCCAGCCAGCGGGCCGTTTTGGGGGCCTTGACGCCCTCGCACTTGCGGCGGCACAGGAACCGGGACAGCGCGGCCAGGGGCCAGCCCAGGACGGCCGTCAGGAACAGGAGGACGCAGAGCCCGATCAGGAAGTAGTGGAAGCCGGGCGTCTCGTTCCAGGCCAGCTTGACCAGGGCCATGTGGGGGATTCCGTCGGTGAAGGCGTATTTGATCCGGCCGTCGGCTTCGGGCTTGAAGACCAGCGTGTCGCGCCCTTCGATCTGCCGGAAGATCCAGGGCTCGACTTCGACGTACTGCCGTCCGCCGCCGACCGCGCCGGGGAGCCCGACCAGCAGGGTCCCTTCGTTGGTGGGGGCGACTTTGAAGGACAGCGTCAACCCCGCCAATTTTTCATAGGTCTTGTAGCTGTGGCGGGTGACGCCGTACGTCCCGCGGATCCGGGCTAGCCGGGCGGCCGCATCGGGCAGGGCCTTGACCGCCGGAGCGGGGGCAGGCACCGCGGGCGGATAATAACGGTTCAGGAAGGCGTCGAAAAGTTCGTTCCGGGAGGCGCCTGGCGCGGTATTGTAGGAGACGAACCAGCCCAGGTTCTTCTCGGGAATAAGCGCCAGCTGGGAGTGGAAGTAGATCGTGTCGCCGCCATGCTCGATCAGGTGGAGATCGTTGACGTTGGCCTCCCAGAAGCCATGGGCGTTGCCGGCGACGTGCGCGTCATGGCCGAAGAGCCGGGTGTGCATGAAGCGGGCTGTCTCTTCCTTGAGGATCCTCTGATCGCCGAAGCGCCCGTCCTGGAGATGGGCGATCATAAATTGGGCCATGTCCACGGCGGAGGCGCTGAGCGAACCGGCCGGGGCCATGCCGTTGAGGAGCTCGAAATCCTCGGCCTTGAACAGGCCGTTCTTGAAGGTATAGGCCGTGGACATGTCCGGGGCCAAGTCGGCCGGCAGGGGCTCCCGGAACGTGCTGTGGGTCATGCCCAGGGGCTTGAAGATGTTCTGCTCGATGTATTCTTCGAAGGGGATTCCGGCGATCGTTTCGACGATGTGTCCGGCCAGAGCCGTCCCATAATTGGAATAGGACGTCACTTCGCCGGGCGGGCGGACGCGGGCCGGTATATGGGCGGCCAGCCAGGCGCCCAGGGGCGTAAGGTCCTTGGACGTCAAGGCCCACATCCCCCCGCCCAGGTCCTCGAATCCCGGCGTGTGGGACAGGAGGTTGTTCATGGTGATGGGCTGGGGGAAGGTGGCCGGGATCTTGAAGTCCTTGAGGTAGGTGTTGACGTCGGCATCGAGATTGATCTTGCCCTGCTCGACGAGCTGCATGACCGCCGTCCAGGTGAAGAGCTTGGATACGGAGCCCGGCCGGAACATGGTCCGATCGGCCAGCACCGGCCGTTGGGCCTTGCGGTCGGCCAGGCCGTAGCCCTTGGCGAAGAAGAGCTTGCCGTCCTTGACCACGGCGATCGTCGCCCCGGAGACGTGGTTGGCCTGTAGATGGACGGCCATGATCCCGTCGATGAAGGCTTCCAGCTCGGCGGGGTTGGTCGGGCCTTGAGCGGCGGGCTTTTCCTGAACCCCCGCGGAAAGGGAGACCAAGAAGAAAACGAGAAGCACGGTCGGAGTGACAAGGGAGATCAGCCGTCTGAACATGAAGGAGCCTCCTTCCGAATTCGATCGCGGCTTCGATCCGCTGATCCGGCCGCCGCGGCCGTCACGGCTATTTTCCTCTTCAGGCCGGCCAGGTGCAATCTCCCCTTCCGCTCAGCGAAACGAGGGTTGACTCACCGGGCCCATTCCCCCGCGTTCGTTCCGAAGGTCAGGCCTTTTTCAGCGTCTTCAGGAAAGCCGGGTCGATGGCCGCGCCCAGACCCGGCGTCTCGGGCATCGTCACCATGCCGTCCTTGACCGTGATCCCGCCGATGACCGGATCCACGGCCAGCGCCAGGAAGCTGTCCAGGTCGGCGAAGACGATGTTCTTCTGGGCGGCCACGACATGGGCCGAGGCCGACAGGCCCAAGCGGGTCTCGCTCATGCAGCCGACCATGCAGCGGATATTGGCCGCCTCGGCGATGGTTGAGATCTGCAGCGAATGGCGCAGGCCGCCGGCCTTCATGATCTTGATGTTGAAATAGTCGCAGGCGTCGGCCTTGATGAGCTTGACGGCGTCGACGGGCGAATGGAGGGCCTCGTCGGCCATGATGGGGATGGGGCTCCCCTGCCGGACCTGTTTCAGGCCGTCGACGTCCCAGTCGACGACCGGCTGCTCGCAATACTCGATGTTGTATTTCTCCAGGTTGCGCAGCGTATAGATCGCCTGCGGTACGGTGTAGCCCTGGTTGGCGTCGATGCGGATGGCGTGTTCGGGGCCGACGGCCTCGCGGATCCCCTTCAGCCGGACGATGTCCAGGTCGGGGTTCTTGCCGATCTTGACCTTATGGGTCCGGAACCCGGCCGCGGCGTGGTCCCTGGCCGCCTTGACCATCTTCTCGGGCGTGTCGATGCCGATGGTAAAGTCCATCTCGAAGGTCGACTTGTCCCCGCCCAGGAGGCGGTACACCGGCAGGCCGGCGGCCTGGCCCAGGATGTCGTAGAAGGCCATGTCGAAGGCGGCGGCGATGCTGGGATTGCCCCTCAGGCACGTGTCGACCAGGCGGCCCGTGCTTTCCAGGGCCAGGGGATCCTTGCCCTTGAGCATTTCCCGCAGGTCGCGGGCCGCGTCGATGTTGGTCGCCTGGGTGTCGCCCGTGACGAACTCCAGCGGGCTGGACTCCCCCCACCCGATGAGGCCGGCGTCGGTCAGCACGCGGATGAGGACGCCGTTGGAGCTGTAGACCGTGCCGAAGGCGATGGTGATCGGCGCGGCCAGCTTGATGTCGAAATAATAAATCTCGACGTCCTTGATTTTCAGCGACTTGGCCGCGGCCCGGGCCGCTTCCAGCTTCGGAGACGCAAAACCGCGGGCGGCGGGCATGACGGAGCCCAGGGTTCCCAGACCCAGGACTTTCAGGAATTGGCTTCTGCTCAAAGACTTCATGGTTTCTCCTTCGTTAGAAAAAACGCCATCCCCCGCCGGGGCGGCCGGACGCCCCGGGCCGGACCGCCGAACGGCGGCCCGGACCGGTCGCGGGAAATCCGGTCCCGAAGATCGGCTCTTTCACTTTAGCCGGATGGCCTTGGTCTCTTGTTTCCCTTGGAGGAGGAGGAAATGCGTGACCTTCCCGGAAGCGTCCTTCACGAAGGTCAATCCCAGGTTCACGCTCTTGATGAAGAACGTCGTCTCCGATTCGGCGGACAGGACCATCCGCGGCTGCCCGGGGACCTGGATGAAGAGCCCGTCGCCTTCGCGGACAAGGGTGAAGACGAGCGGGGCGCCTTCCGGCTGGTACCGGCCGGCGTACGCGTCCAGGACCGCCGCAGGGAGGATGATGGCCTTTTTCTCCGCGGGCATCTCGACGGTTTGGCCGAAGAGGTAATCAGCCATGGACCGGCTGACCACGCCCGTGTAGGCGGTCATGGAATTGTTCAGGACGATGACGCAGGCGTCGTCGTCGGGGAAGCGCAGGATGTCCGTGGTGAAGCCGTTGACCCCGCCGCTGTGGTGGATCTCCTTGTGCCCGGCGTAGATGTTGATCATCCAGCCGTAGGCATAGCTGGCCTTGGTCGGGGCCGGCTCGGCCGACAGGACGCCTTTGAACTCGAAGGGCCTGAACATCTGTTCCAGGGCGGCCTTGGGCAGCAGCTTCTCGGTGTACAGGGCCCGGTCCCATTTATACAGGTCTTCCACGGTGGAATAGAGGGAACCGGCGGCATAGGGAATCGACATGTCGACGTACTTGCAGTTGGCCAGCTTGTCGTCGGGATATTCGTAGCCCGAAGCCCTATTCTTGATGATCTCTTCGGCGTGGTCGTAGCCCGAATCGTTCATGCCCAGCGGCTGGAAGATGTTCTCACGGACGAACTTCTCGTAGGACCCGCCGGTCACCTTTTCGATGATGGCGCCCAGAAGGATGTAGCCGGAATTGCTGTAGTTCCACTTTTCGCCGGGCGCGAAATCCAGGGGCAGGTTCTTGAACTTGGCGACCGTCTCCAGCGGAGTCGTCGGCAGGGTCATGGCCTTGAGATATTCCGGCGAATCCGTGAAGTTGGGAACGCCGGAGGTGTGGGTCAGGAGGTGGCGGATGGTGATCTTGTCCCCCTTGGGATAGTCGGGGAAAAAGGTCTTGACGGTATCGGTGACCTTAAGCCTGCCCTGGGTCTCCAGCTGCATGATGGCCATGGACGTGAACTGCTTGGTAACCGAGCCGAGGCGGAACTTGGTCTGAGGGGTATTGGGGACGTCCAGCTCGTAGTTGGCCATGCCGTAGCCCCGGCTTAGCAGGACCTGGCCGCCCCGGGCCACCAGGACGCTCCCGGTGAACCAGTGGAGCTTCTGGGCCGCCTGGAGATAGGCGTCCATCCGGCCCGCCAAATCCAGGGCGGGGGCGGGGGCTTGGGAGCCCCCGCCGCCGCAACCCGGAAGAAGCGTGCCGAGGACCAGGAGCAGGACGACGGCTCGTATCGAGAGGGAGCGCGCCGATAAGGTCCTCATTCTCTCTGTTCTCTTAGAATTCGAAACGGAAGCCGAGCCGAACGGCCCGCGGATCCATGATCGCGGTCATCTGGGCAAAGACCAGGGCGAGGCTGTCGCTGCGGGTCTGGACGGCCGTGGCGGCGTTGCTGTTGAAGAGATTGAAGCCATCGGCAAAGACGGCCATCGTCGTTCCGCCCAGCGTGAAGGTCTTCTCCAGCCGGAGATCCAGGATGGCCTGGGCCGGGAGCACCGAGGAGCCCAGCGGGTTCGCGTAGATGATGACCTGGCCTTGGGAAAGAGGAACTCCCAAGTCAGTGCTGGACACCTGCCGCGTATAATGCTGACCGGAATAATAGCGGAAGAAGCCGCTGAGATTGATGCCCCACGGTCCGGTGACCATGCCCTCCAGCTTGAACTGGTTCCGCCGCGCCAGGGGCAGCTGGCCGATGGCATTGACATGGGCGTTGGGATCGTTAAAGAGGGGCGACCCTCCCACACTGGCGTTCCAGTCCGTTCCCACGAGCCCCGTCGAATCCTGCCAGACGTAGCTGGCCATGAGGGACCAGCCCTGGGAATAATGCTTGGTCAGGGTCAATTCGAGGCCGTCGTAATCCCTCTTGGCGCCGGGAGGATTCACCAGATAGATATTCTTGGCCACGATGGCGTTCTGGCTATAGTAGGTCAGCGACTTCCCGTTGTACGGGTCGGTGACGGTGACGGGCGTCCAGTTCGTCCAGACCAGCTGGCCATTGTTCATCAGGGCGTTCATGTCCAGCTGATTGGCGTCCACGTCCTCGATCAGGTTGCGGTCGGCCTTGTGGATGTAGCGGGCCGCGATCGACCAGTTGGGCAGGAGCTCGCGCTCCAGGCCCACCGAAAACTCGTCCGTGTAGGGAGTTTTGAGGCCTTCGCCGTTCCAGCCGACCTTGGCCGCGCTGGGGACATTGGCGAAAAGATAGGCGAACGGGATGGGCGTCCCGTCCGGGAAGAGGAGCTGGGCGTCGACGAAGATGCCGTTCGGATTGGCCGAGGTGAAGTACTGGAGGATGTTGGCCTGGAGGTAGCGGGAATAGCTGGCCTTGAAGAGGGTCTTGGCGTCCCCCGTCAGGTCATAGATGAGGCCCAGGCGCGGCGCCAGGGAAGTCCGGCTGAACGCGGTGAAGGCGCTGGTCACACTCCTGTTATAGGCGATGCCCAGGAAGGTCTGCGGCCCCTCGCTCTGGTTCTGGGCCGGAACGCGACCATCCTGGTAGGTCAGGCGCAAGCCCAGGTTGAGGGTCAGGCGCTTGCTGGGCTTCCAGCTGTCCTGGATATAGCCGTGCAGGCTGGTTCCGGCTTCCTCGGACGACCAGGGCGCGAAATGCAGACCGTACAGGGGCGTGCCCATGAGGGACAGGATCTCGGCCATCCCGTTGCGGGGATCGGCGTGAGGCTGGAAGTCCCGGGTCTGGTCCATGAGCTGCAGCTCGGCGCCGGCCTTGAATTCGTGGGAGCCGAGGAAGCTGTCGGCGAAATAGGTCCCGTTGGCGTTGGCCTGGAAGCGTTTCGCGGTATAGAGGTCGTTGATGCCGTAGCCGCCGGAGACCCGGTTGGTCAGGATATCGAGCAGGGCCGGCTGGTCGTTCTTGGCCATCAGGTTCTGCTCGTTGTAGACGTAGCCGATCTTGAAATCGGCGAAGAAGCTAGAAGAGAACGTCTTCATCCACTGGGCGTTGAAGATATGGGTCGGCGCCGTCCAGTTGATCGTGGCGGCTTCCGTCTCGAACGGGCTGGCGGTGGCGTTGTTCTGGCGGTAATCGGAATAGTTATAGGAAATCATGAAGCGGTCCGACTGGCTGGGCTGGAAGGTCAGCTTGAAATAGGGGAAGTAGCGGGTTTCCTTGGCCGGAACCTGGGTGGTCTTGTCGTATGGGAAGCCGGCCACGTTCATCGACCGGTCGTTGTAGCTCAGGTTGGCGAAGAACCACAGGCGGTCCTTGATGACCGGCCCGCCCAGAGTGATCCCGGGCTCGAAGATGTACTGGTAGCCGCTCTGTCCCCCCGCCAGCGGGGTTCCGGCGGTGTTGTTGGACTGCAGCGATTTGTTGTTGTAATAGACGCTCAGCGAGCCGCTCAGCTTGTTGCCGCCGGAGCGGGTCACGATGTTGACAGCGGCGCCCATGGCGTCGCCGAACTCGGCCGGCATCCCGCCGGAGACGACCGAGATCTCTTCGATGATGTCGACGCCGAATTGGTACTGCTGGGTGCCCACGTCGGGGGCGGTCATGTTCACGCCGTCCAGGTTGAAGGCGTTGTCCCGGACGCCGCTGCCGTTGGCCGAGGACATCAAGCCGTTGGTGTTGTTCTGCTCGGCGACAACGCCGGGGGCCATGTTGAAGTAGGCGTCGAGGTTCCGGGCCGCCGGAACGGAGCTCAGGAATTGCCGGTCCAGGTTGGTCGACTTGGAGGTGGATTGGATGTCGACGGTCGGGCTTTTGCCGACGACGGTGACACTTTCGTTCAGGCTCTTCTGCTCCAGGACCGCGTCGATCGTCGTGGTCTGCCCGACGCCGATCCGGATTTCCTGGTGGATGAAAGAGTTGAAGCCGGACAAGGCGAAGGTGATCTCGTAAAGTCCGGGCGGAAGGGCCAGAAAGCGATACTGCCCTTGGGCGCTCGTGAGCGTGTCCATCTGGGGCAGGATGAGGGCCGGAGACTTGATCGTGACCGTCACGCCCGGAAGGGGCTGTTTCTGGTTATCGGAGACCGTCCCCATGAGGGAGCCGGTCTGGTTGAGCTGGGCCGAGACCGCCATGGGCGTGGCCGCAAGCAAAACCAGGACGAGAAAAACACCGATCAGCCTAGCTTTCATAAATGCACTCCTTAGCATGATGTAGCGCCAGTCTTACCCAGCGGAGGGGAGCATGGGCCGTATATCTTCAACCAACCGGAGGAGGGCTGGCACAAAGCGCTTCTCGGCTTCTCTGAGCGTGAAGTGAGCGGTCGGGCCGTCGAACGATACGGCCCCGAGGACCTCCTCGTCCCTGTTGAGCAAAGGCGCGCCGATGGAGATCAACCCGGGGATGAATTCTTCATTGTTGATGGAATATCCCCGCTCCCGCGTCTTGAGGAGATCATTGATCACGGCCGCCCGGCTCGTCAGCGTGTGGGGCGTCCGGCGGATGAAGGCAAGACCGTCGAGAGCCCGGGAGAAGGCTTTTTCGGGAAGCCAGGCCAGGTAGGCCTTGCCCATGGCCGAGCAATGGAAGATCTCGGTGGATAGGATGGGCATCTTGAAAATCAGGGTGTCCTTGGCCTCCCGTCGATAGAGGACGACGAGCCGTTCGTTCTCGACGATGCCCGAATCGATCGTGACCTTCAGTCGATCGAAGGCCTCGTCGATGAAGGGCATGACGATCTGGCGCATGTCGAAGCTGCCGATGACGTTGTGGCTGAGCGCCAGGGCCATCGGGCCGAGCTTGATGAGCTTTGTCCGGGCATCCTTCTTCAGATAGCCGAGCTGGATCAGGGTTTCCACGAGGCGAAATGTCGAGGCGGGGTTGATGCGGGTCTTGAGGGTGATGTCTTTCTGGCTCAGGCTCGGAGCGTCGGGGGTGAAGAGATTGAGGATGCGCAGGCTCTTCTCGACGATCTTGGAAAAATAGGGATAGGAGGGTCCGCCAGCCGCCGCTTTCCGAGCTTTCATTAAAGGCATCGCGTTTTCTAATTTAGAAAACAAATTTCTAAATATAATTATACGAATCAAATCGCGTTGTCAAGGGAATTTCCGTCAGAAAGAAGAAGCCCTCTTTCGCTCCCGGAGCGCGATGCGAATTCGCGGCGCCGAGGAAACGGGTCGGAGCGAACGGAACCCGCTCAGGTCCGCGGGGGAGCGGATATTACGGACCGCTCATTTCGACGCCGCACTCTTTCATGAAGGGTGCTTTTGATACCCGGGCCCGCGCAGCACGCGGCCCGGCCGGTCGGCCGTGATTTTGCCTTCCGCGACGACGGCCCGGCCGTTCACGAACACGTATTTCACGCCGACCGAGTAATGGCTCGGGTCTTCGAACGTCGCGACGTCATGGATCGTGGCGGGATCGAAAACCGTCACGTCGGCCATCATCCCGGGCCGGAGAATCCCCCGCTCGAACAATCCCGCGCTTGACGCGGGAAGCGAGGTCATCTTGCAGATCGCCTCTTCGAGCCGCAGGACTTTTTCTTCACGGACATATTTTCCCAAAATGCGGGCGAACGAGCCCCAGGCGCGGGGGTGGGACTTCGATTCGGCCAGCGGCCCATCCTCCGCGCCCGCCTCGGAGTCGGTGCAAACGGAGACGATCGGGCTCCGGAGGGCCGTCCGCATATCCTCTTCGACCATGATCGAGGTGACGCAGGCGCTCTGCCCCTTGTCGGCGAGGGCGATCTCCATGAGAGCATCGCGCGGGTCCAGGCCGAGCCGCTTGCCGATCTCGGTCATGTTCAGACCCTCGTATTTCTTGAGGTCTTTGTCGAGGACCGAGACGAGCATGATGCCGTCCCCGCCGCCGGCGCCGACCCACTGGTTTTCCCAGGCGGTCACGTTCGGGTCGGCCATGTCCTTCTTGATGCGGCCGCGCAGGGCGTGATCTTTCAGCCTCGTCAGCATCTTATCCACCCCGCCCTCGAGGACCCAAATCGGCAAACAGGCGATAAGGCCGTTGGAGGCCCGGATATAGGGGTATTGGTTGGCCGTGATGTCGAGCCCCCGGGCCCGGGCCGCTTCGATCCTGGCCAGGACTTCGGTCATCTTGCCCCAATTGGCCTTATAGGCCGTTTTGAGATGCCAGATCGATGTCGGGATGCGGGCCTTCTCGGAGATCGTGAACACCTCGTCGAGCGAAGCGAAGATCCGGTCCCCCTCGGATCGCTGATGGGTGAAATAGCGGCCCCCGTACCGGGCCGCGACTCCGGCCAGGGCGATGAGCTCGTCCGTACTCGCGAAGCGGTCCGGCATGTACATCAGCGCCGAGCTCACGCCGAGGGCGCCCTGCTCCATGGCCTGGGCCGCCAGCTTTTTCATCTGGTCGAGCTCGGCGGTCGTCGCCGGCCGGTCGTTGTCGCCGACCACATAGCTGCGCAGGCCCCCGGCCCCCACAAAGGAGGCCATGTTGATCGCCGGATGGACCCGCTCCTCCATGCGTTTAAAGAAATCGCCCAGCGTCCGCCAATCGGCGATCACACCGAAGTGCGCGGCCAACGGCGCGGCCTCCGCGATCATCCGGTCATTGACGGGCGCGATGGAATGCCCCTCCCCGGTCACCTCCGTCGTCACTCCCTGCATGATCTTGGCGGCGGCACGGTTGTCGACGAGCAGGGTGAACTCGGACTGGCCCAGCATGTCGATGAAACCCGGAGCGACGATGAGCCCGGAGGCGTCGACGCGCCGGCCCGCCGAGGCCGCGCCAAGGTCGCCGATGGCCTTGATCCGATCCCCTAGGATGCCCACATCGCCGCGGAACCAGGGCGCCCCGGTGCCGTCGACGATCCGGCCATGGGAGATGATGACATCGAAATCGGGCCCGGCCGGCGGCTTCGCCTTCGAGCAGGCCGTTGAAACGGACAGCCCCAAGACGACGATCCCCGCCGCGGAAACAAATGATAATGTCTGTTTGGCTGATCGCATGGGGTTCCTCGCTTTGGAAAGATGGGTCTCGCCGTCCACTCGCAAGAGAAATGAACAGTTTCGTTTCTTGCGCGCCGGCATGAAGAACCAGGAGGCCTTGAGAAGGAACTATACGTCCGCCCTCGAGGCGGAGTCAACCGGAAGGGCCGAGGAAATCCGATGGGCGGCCTTTATTGACGACTCATCCGGCAAGATCCGTGGGAAACGGACGAATAATCCAGCGCCCCGGTCTGGAAGATGAACTTCCATGCCCCGGCCGCCGTCTTCGTATAGATCTTGCAGACCCGGCCCTTCCAATGATTGTCCGCCCCGGTCATTTTATGCCTCCAAAGCGTATCGATATCGACCACGGCGAAGGCCCCGTCCCTTTCGGCGGAAACTTCGATCTTCACCGTCTCCCGACGGTTATGGACGAGATCGTGGCTGTCGAACAGGTCCTGCCAATTCTTTCGCCAGCGCTCCCGATCGAAGCGGCCCATGACAAAGACCCATTCGGCGGGATCGTGCGCGTCCGGCGTCGGCGGCCACGGCCAGACCATGTCGAGATGGATCATCGACAGAAAAAGGTCCGGGTTTTTCGTGTTCCAGCCTTCGGTTTCAAGATCAACAAGTTCTTGAATTCGACGCTTCACGGCTTCAATCATCGATTCGCTCCTCCTCCCTCCCGGCCGTATAGTCCTCGGTCGTTCAGCGGATCGCTTTCACTTCGTTGTGGAGTCTCACTTCTTGAAGATCAGGATGTCGCCCGGCTGGCAATCGAGAATCTCGCAGATTTTCTCCAGCGTCGAAAACCGGACGGCCCGGGCATGGCCTTGTTTGAGGATCGAGAGGTTGGCCATCGTAATCCCCACTTTCTCCGAAAGTTCGGTGAGCGACATCTTCCGCTTGACCATCATCAGATCGAGATTCACTTCAATAGGCATGGCCGTTTCTCAAATCGTTAGATTTTCGTCTTGCTTCAACCGGAGACCTTCTTCAAAGACTCTGGCGATGACGAGAAGGGCAAGGCCAAAAAAGGCCGCCCACATGGGAACCCCCATCAAGTGGTAAAATAAGCTCTTAAGAGGAACGTAGGGCCTCATTATAAATTGGAGAGATTGTTCAAGGAATGTGACCGAGGCCAAGGCCAACACTCCATAGGCGACTTTTCTGACGCGGCGGGGATTGCTGGGACCAAACGGTTCCCCCGTGGTTATGGATTTTATCAGCCGATAGATGCCGGCCAACAGCCAAATCAAAATTCCAATGACCAAGAACCAAGCGATTCTTGAAACAACGATCGATGATGCCAACGGATCATGCGCGGCTATCAATTTTATGGCTCCCGGCAATGTGAAAAAACCGTGCGCATAATAAGCGACGTTGGCCAAACAAAGAATGCCGAATGCCAAATAGAAGATACAAACTTCCCAAATGCGCCTTGATCTTTTCTTTGTTTTCACTTTATCCTCCTTATCCAACGTTTTTCTCAGAGATGAAAAGTCCATCCAAATCGGCTTCTTTAAATGGTCAGATTCTGGTCCTGCTGGAGCTTAACGCCGGCTTCGATAACTTTGGCGATGACCAGGAATCCGAAGCCCAAGAGCACGGTGCCCATTCCAGCATAAAGGGCTCGGAAGACGATGATAGTGATCATCTCACCAGGCGGGATTGACAGCATAATCGTGGTGCCTATTGCGCGAATAAAAGCGAGGCCGAAAATTAATTGGGCGATTCGGCGGATGCGCCGAGGGCTTTCGGAAAAAAATGTTTCTCCTCGAGTGATCAATGCGATCAACTTAAAAATTTCCCTGCCTATCAGAAAGTATATCAATCCCGTAAGAACCTGATTAAAAAATGCGCCGCCATGGATCCAAAACATCGATAATGAAAACACAGCGGCAAGACTTATGGCTCCGAAAGAAAGTATCGCAATAGCTCCGTAAAGAGTGATGAACGTGATAAGCACGATTCGAAATGCCTTCACTTCGGCATTAGCCTTCGAAAGAACCTTTTCAGCCATGTTATCTCCTCCGCTAGCAATATTTATCGATAATCAATATATAATTGGAAATACTGTTTGTCAAGAAATATTTATTGTTTTACGATATATTGAAATGGCGGGAGAAAACAGTTTTTTTGATGGATGGATTGCTCGATCACGGCTTCGGTTTGAAGGGATTGTTCGGCCCTAATCCGTAGAATGTCTTTTTGGTCAAATTCTCGTAATGCTTCCAGCTGTGAAGAGGGCGGGGGGGGGCTAGACACGGTGAATCGCTAACGGAACGAGGGATTGAGATTATTTCTTGACCGGGAGGCCGCTATCTTCGCGAACGCCGGATACGGCCGGGCTTAATCCCTCGACGATGACTTGCCGAAGGGTATCCCGGCCGCCGAAACGGCGCGCCGCATCCAGCACTTCCAATCCGGCCAGCCGTCCTTCGGCGTCATATTCCGCGGCGATTCCTTCGGCCAGATGTCGAGTCGTGACCGTCGTCTCCCTGAAAATGATACTCAGGGCATCAGCCGCAGAATCATATCGTATCTTCATTGTTTTCTATGTCAATAGTAATACACATAGACCGTTATCACAACGATTTCCGATTTTTCCTCCGCAAAAATGGGGCGAATCTGCCGGAAAGCGTATTCATGGCCGTTCCATTTTTTGCAAAATGGAATTTCAAGGCGGCATTCCCGGCGATCTCTTTCCGTTTTCGCCCACGGACAGGTCCTCATAGCCTTTTCGACATCTTCCCGGCTAAAGCCGCGCCTTTCCACAAAGCCAAGAGCATGAGCAAAGAATCGAATCGGTTTCGTGGCCATCCCATCCAAGAAGGACG
>Ga0182021_10001475_pt1 | contig 27015 bp, 24 predicted proteins | sample 612E3MmetaG_FD_120493 | JGI IMG/M metagenome (GOLD analysis project Ga0182021, IMG submission 120493) | Permafrost microbial communities from Stordalen Mire, Sweden - 612E3M metaG (Illumina Assembly) | ecosystem: Environmental > Terrestrial > Soil > Wetlands > Permafrost | place: Sweden...
CAGGTGAAACGCCGCTTCCGCAGACCGTATCGCGTCGTCGATGTCGCGTGAGGTGGCCTGATAGACTTCGCCGATGGCCTTGTTCTCAAAAGGGTTGAATACCTGCCTTTTGATGCCCGTCTGGCGCCATTCCCCGTTGACAAGTACCTTCATGGCTTCCATGCATGGTCCTTTCAGGAAAGCAGATTCTGTATCGTCGCCACAAGGTCCGCCTTCGGCACGAGTGTCCGTGTACCCGTCTTCCGTTCCTTGATCTCGATCTTCCCGGCGGCCAGATTTTTCTCCCCCACGATTACCTGGTACGGCATCCCCAGGAGATCAGCGTCCTTGAATTTGAACCCCGGACTCGTCTCCTTCCTGTCGTCGAAGAGAACGTCCACGCCGCTCCGGCCGAGTTCACCGTAGAGGGCTTCAGCCGCCTCCGTCACCTGGGCGCTCCGCGCGCTGACGGCGATAAGATGCACATCATATGGCGCCAGTGCCCTGTCCCAGACGATCCCGTTGTCGTCGTGATTCTGTTCTATGTGGCAGGCGACGATCCGTTCGATGCCGATGCCGTAGCTTCCCATGATCACCGGGGATTCTTTCCCGTTTTCGTCGAGGAACATCGCTCCCAGAGCGTCGGCGTATTTGGTCCCCAGCTTGAAAATGTGCCCCAGCTCGATTCCCCGCACGATCCTCAGATTCCCGCCGCCGTTCGGCGAAGGTTCCCCCTCCTCGACCGTGCGGAGATCGTGGTAGCCCCCGATTGCGCAGTCCCGTTCCAAATCTATGTTCCGCAGGTGGTAGTCGTTCCTGTTCGCCCCGCTGATGAGCCCGTTGGCTCCCTTCAGGCGGTTGTCTGCCAGTATCGTGAATCCCCTCAGTCCCACGGGACCTATCGATCCGCCGTCGGCCCCCGTGAGTTCCCGCAGTTTCTCCGCTTCCAGGGGACGGACGTCTGTTCCCAGTACCGCCATGAGCTTTGATTCATTCAGCGAGTCATTCCCCATCATGAGGACGAGGACGTGCGCATCCCCGGCGCGGTAGACGACGGATTTCGCCAGACAACGGGTGTCGACCTTCAGAAATGCCGAAAGGGCGTCGATCGTCTTCACGCCAGGCGTGTGGACTTCCTCAATGGCGGTGCCGCCCGGAACGCGCACTGCGGCCGGAACGATGGATGTTGCAACCTCCAGATTGGCGGCGTACGTGCCGTCCTCCGAGAGGGCGATAACGTCTTCTCCCGACGGTGACTCCATCATGAATTCCTGCGACCCCGTGCCTCCCATCGCGCCGCTCGAGGCCCCCACGATGAAAAACCGGATCCCGCACCGCGTGAATATCCGCTTGTATGCCCCCGCATGCAGATCGTACGCCCGGTCGAGGCCTTCCCGGGATCGGTCGAGGCTGTAGCTGTCCTTCATGAGAAACTGGCGTCCGCGCAGGACGCCGGAGCGCGGGCGGGGTTCGTTCCGGAATTTCGTCTGAATCTGATACCAAATCTGCGGCATCTCTTTGTAGGAAGAGATATGGTTCCTGGCAAGCCAGCAAACGACCTCCTCGTGCGTCGGCGCCAGGACAAGCGGCCGGTTCTTCACGTGAAAGAGGGTGTCGCCGAAAGCCTTGACGCGGCCCGTTTGCTCCCAGAGCTCTATCGGGCTCAACGAGGGGAGAAGCAATTCCTGTCCACCGATCGCGTCCATCTCTTCCCGGACGATGCGCATGACCCTGGCGAGGACCTTCTGGGCCAGGGGGAGAAAAACGTAGACGCCCGCCGCGAGCGCGCGTACCATCCCCGCGCGGATCATGAGCTGGTGGCTCGGAATGGTGGCGTCAGCGGGAATTTCTTTTACGGTGGGGACAAAAGCCTGACTCAGGCGCATGAAGTGTGGTCTTCTGTGGGCGTAACGAACCGGGAATATGCCAAGATACGGAATCCTGAAGAGAGAATCCAGACACCATGGAGAACCGGATGCGCAGGAGGGTCCCGCAGGCCGCGTGTGCGGCGCGAGTCAGGTGCCGGAGGGCGGCTTCATCCCGAGGAGACGGGGATACTCCACCTTCATTGCGTACTTTCTGATTTCCTCGATCTCCTTTGGGAGGAATGCACTCATGTTCATGTTCGGCATGCCGACGACGGCCATCGACTCGGTGATAAAGTCGGGTTTGCCTGCCTTGCCGAGGAAATGTCCTTTCACCTCCACATCGAACACGAGATCCTACGTCGCGGTCTTCCGCTCGATCTTCGCCTTGAACCGTGCCGGCATTTTCATGCCGCTCCCGGCTGCAGAGGATTTCAATCTGTCAAATAGTCCCATGATTCAACCTCCCGGGCCTGCGCCCCTGTTGTGAGTGTGAGGATAAGAAATCGTCCTGAATACTGCAACGGTGCGCGGACTACTCGCGCGGGAATGTCGGCTCGCTTTCGCGCTCCCCGTGCGGCCCCGCTGTTCGCTGCACACGCCAATACATTCCTCCCCCCCCTTCCCTTGCCATGAAGCCGTGTTCCACGAGCGAGCGGCGGAGCGTCGCCGTATCGGCACTGTACCGTGCGAGTATCTGGTTCACGCGCTTCTCCGAGTACCGTATCCCCGGCTCAAATTCTCCCAGGATGTGCCGCAGGATGACAAGAAACTTCTTTTCCTGAACGGGAAACGCTTTGATCCGGCCGCTTGCGTCGGAGAATGCCGAGAGGACTTTCCTGTCGTAGGCGTCGACATCCATGCCGAGCGCAAGACCCGGCAACGCATCTTCGTGGAGTATTTTCTTTGCCATTGCGGCAAGCGCTCCCGTATGAAGGGCATAGATGCTGTAATAGCCCTCGGCGCGCGCGGAGACGAGACCGGCCTCGCCCAGTCTTGAGAGATGGTGGGAAACTGTCGACTCTCCGACGTGGAGCGTCGTCGCCAGCTGTTCCACGGATTGCGGCTTCTGCGCAAGAAGACCGATGATCCTGAGCCGGTTCGGCTCGGCGAGCGCTTTGAAGAACCTGACGAGTTCGTCGACCTGGTTTTCCATGATTTCTCCTTTGTGGAACTACTTTCATGAATATAGAATTAAATCGACAAAGATGCAACCTCGCTCCCACCCCCGTTGCTTCTCGACAGCGTATTCCATTCATTTGTAGGCAATCAGCGGTTCCGTACGCAGTTTCATAATCCGTTTCCAGCCCTCTCCCGATGGATCTCGCCGCTCCTGCTGCCCGCGCACCGCGCTCGCACGGCCCCCTGTTCTTCGAGGTTATCGGTCGGGTCACGATATCATTCCTTGAGCACCTGGGGATGTATTTCGGACTCATCTGGTGGATGGTCCGCAACATCCGGAACGCCCGGGAATCCAGCAAGAATTTCTTCAGCCAGATGGTCCAGATTGGCAACGACTCGATCCCGATCGTCATATTCGTTTCCACGTTCGTCGGGATGGTGACGGCGGTGCAGTCGGCCTACCAGCTCTACTCCTGGATCCCACGCTCCGTTGTCGGGGGACTTGTCATCAAGTCGGTCCTCCTGGAACTCACCCCGCTCCTGACCGCACTCGTCCTTGCCGGGAAGGTCGGCGCCACGATAACGGCGGAAATCGGATCGATGCGGGTCACGGAACAGGTGGATGCACTGGAAGCAATGGGGTTTGACTCCGTGTCATTCCTGATCACCCCCCGCATACTTGCCGGCATCGTCATGTTCCCCGTCCTTGTCGTCTTTGGAGACCTCCTTGCCGTCCTCGGAGGCCTGTTCGGCGCCGTCATCGTTGCGCACATTCCCGCCGGCGCGTTCATAGCCGGGATGAAGTCGTCGTTCGTCACCCGCGATGCGGTGTTCGGGCTGACGAAGGCGACGATCTTCGGGTACACGATCACGTCGATCGCTTCATACCAGGGGTACTATGTCGTGGGCGGATCCGCGGGGGTCGGCAAGGCGACGATGTCCACCGTGGTCTACACGTGTCTTGCCGTTGTCATCCTGGATTTCATCCTTGCTTCGACCCTCCTCTGAATGATCACGATACGGGACATCCGGAAGAGCTTCGACGAACGGCCCGTACTCCGGGGAGTGAACATCGACGTTCGTGACAGGGAGACGCTTGTGGTCCTCGGGCGGAGCGGAGGGGGGAAAAGCGTCATGCTGAAGATGATCGTCGGGCTTCTCAAGCCGGATTCGGGATCGATCAACGTCGACGGAAATGATGTTCTCTCAATGACCTATCCGAAACTGAGGGAACTCCGGTTCAAATTCGGATTTCTCTTCCAGGGAGCGGCGCTCTTCGATTCCCTGACGGTGGGGGACAACGTCGCCCTCGCCCTTCGCAGGGGGAGGGCAACGCACGAGCTCGAGCTGACGGAAGGCGAAATCGCCGAGCGGGTGACGTTTGCGCTCGAGGTTGTCGGATTGAAGAACACCGAGGCAGTGATGCCTTCGAACCTGAGCGGAGGAATGAAAAAGCGCGTGGGTCTCGCAAGAGCGATCGTCCCGAGCCCCCGGTACATGCTGTATGATGAGCCGACGACGGGTCTCGACATGGAAACCGCGGATGAGATCAACGTCCTCATCAACGACCTGCGGACAAAGCTCGGCGTGACCTCCATCGTTGTCACGCACGACATACACAGCGCATTTGTCGTCGGCGACAGGTTTGCGATCCTCAACGACGGCAGGACGCTCATGACCGGTACCCGCGCCGAAATCGAAAACAGCACGGACGAAGACGTCCGGAAATATATAAGCAGTTCCCTCTCAACTTCAAGGACAAGACTGACATGAAATGGAGCAACGAAGCCCGGATCGGCGTGGGTGTGCTGGCGGCCGCACTCATTTTCATCGTCGGCGTCGTCTACCTCCGCGGTATCGATCTTCGCTCCAAACAGTATGCGCTGAACGTGTTTTACCGCAACGTCAACGGGTTGAAGGAAGGCGACGTGGTGACAGTGGCCGGGCTCGCCATCGGGCACGTGGGGTCCATGGCGATGGTCGGCCGGTCGATCGGGGTGAGCCTCGCGATACAGACGAAAGTGCATCTGCCGAGGGATTCCAAAGCCATTCTGAAAAGCGAGACCATCATGGGGGGAAAATTCATCGAGATCGCGCCGGGGTCCGACCCGGCAATGCTGGCCAACGGCGACACCCTTGCGGGACTCTACGAAGCGGACCTCTCCGAGCTCACGGCGACCCTTTCCCCCATCACCTCGAACGTGCTCGGTATTCTCGAGAATGTGAATTCGACGTTTGACGAACCGACCCGGAAACGGATTCAGAGGATCGTCTTTGATCTGCAGCGTTCTTCGACGACCCTCGACGACGTCATCCGCGGCGGGGGGAGGAGCGCGGATACCACCTTTGCACAGATCACGTCGTTCTCGCGCGATCTGGCGCGTTTTTCCCGCACACTCGACACGATCGCGGCCGCCGAACGGTGGAACATCGACACCAGCGTAACGTCATTTGCCCAGTGGTCGCGGAACATGGAACGGGTGTCCGTCAAGCTCGAGACGACGACGGAATCGCTCAACGCGGTGCTGGCGAGGGTTCAGAACGGACAGGGGACCCTCGGAAAACTCGTTCAGGATGACCGCCTGTACAATCACATGGACTCTCTCTCGATGAATCTGAACCTCCTTGTGAAGGACCTCCGGGAAAATCCGGGGCGATACGTCAAACTCAGCCTGTTCTAGAAGGTGGCTGAGTGAACGGCATTCCAAAACGAATGCTCGGCGGGACCGTTCTCGACCGCTGTATCGATTCAGGCGATTTCGACGTCGTGCAGGTGGAATTCACCCGGTACTCCGGAAAATCCTAATTTCACACTCCCCGTTTCCTTTTCCTCCAGAGACGGATCAGCCAGAAACCTGACCCTCCGACAATCACCGCTCCGAGAATCCAGAATGCGATTGTCGTCATTGTTTCCGGAAAAGCCCGCCAGCTGTTCCCGAGGTAATACCCTGCGCAGATGAACAGGCCGGTCCAGAAAAGCGCACCGGAATATGCGAAAAGGGCGAACGTCCGGTATTCGAGACCGGAACTCCCTGCGACGACGGCAATCACATGCCGCACCCCCGGAATAAAGTACCCTATGGTCAGTGTCCAGTGTCCCCACCGGCTGAACCATGAATGCACCCGGTCCACCGACTCCTGCCGGAGATGTAACCTCGCGCCAAATCTGTGTATGAAGCGTGCCCCGCCTAATCTCCCAATCAGGTAGCTGATTGTGATCCCGCACAGAGTGCCCAGAAAAGCATATATAAAGCCGGGTACAAACCGAAGAGTCCCTGAAAATATCAGATATCCTGTCAATGTGAGGAGTGTCTCATCAGGAACCGGAAGGCCGACAATGCCCAACATGAGGAGGACGAATATAGCGGCATAGCCGTATGTAGCGATCCAGACCAGGAATTCGTGAAGCGGCATCGGGAACCTCTTCCCCTATTTATTTTGTATATATTCGCAAAAAACTGTTGACAATAACCGCGGAATTCGATAGTATGCCCAAAGCAGCTGGCGCAAGGCAAAAGTCACGCCGGCCGGACTTGCTGGAATCTAGCGATTCTTTGGTACGGGGGAAAAAAATGGCACACAGCAAGATTGCGATTCGCCGCGTAATCCTCTCCAATCTCTTTGATCATCTCAAACTCAACTACGATTTCGAGCGGCCCGCCGAATCGTTTCTGAGCGGCCAGATTTCCGATCGGGAGATAGACATCCTCCTCTCGTACAAGAGTGACCACAGGCTCGGGGAGCTCAGAGAGGCCCTTGCAAGAGTCGAAAGCGGGACGTACGGAAGATGCATAGGTTGCAAGCAGCCTTTGAGCCGAGCGGACCTGCAACAGGATCCGGCCAGGAGAGTCTGCAGTGCATGCGAGCATTCATTTAGCATGCGATCCCAGACTTCGCACGCCACAGTCTTCTCGGGCGGATCGCGCTAGATGCGGCCGTCGTGCCGCCCCGCCCCCCTCCCCCCCCGTAGCGTGAGAACACGCATTACAACAAGGCCCGGATTTTCCGGGCCTTTCACGTTTATGCAATACTCAGCGTGTGCATCATCCCTGAAAAATCATGAGAGCAGCAGAGACATCTGGGCAAACAGTGACGCGAAGGCGGGCGCGCCGGTTGTCAACGGTACCGGTATCAAGTGCCCTCGGCGTGAGTCGAACACGCGACCTGCGGTTTAGGAAACCGTCGCTCTATCCATACTGAGCTACGAGGGCGTCCGTTTCTTTCGAAACGTGAATCTGTTCAACCGCTTCCTCCCCAATAATAACGAAAACCCGGCCGCCAATCAAGGAGTTATTCCTCTCCCCTGTAAAGGCGGTGCCGTCCGATGTACCGGGAAACGGAAGGCGGAACCAGGTAGCTTATGGAGAGCCCTTTGCGCACCCTTCTCCGGATTTCGGTGGCCGAAATATCGATGGAAGGGACGGTGCACTCCATGACGTCCGCCGGGAGCCCCGCCCCACCCGGCACGGCGGAGAATCCGGGACGATTCATGACGATAAGCGTGGCGCGCTTCACGATCTCACCGGGATCCTTCCACGAACGGAAATCCCGGAGGTTGTCTGCCCCTATGAGGAGGAACAGTTCATCTCCCGCGTGTCTCTCCCCGATCATGCGGAGCGTGTCCACGGTATATGATACCCCCCCCCTCTCCATTTCCGCATCTGAGACCTCAAAGAAGGGGTTTGATTTGACGGCCTCCCTGAGCATCGCAAACCGGTGGATGGCGGGCGTGACGGGTACGTCAACCTTGTGAGGAGAGATCATCGTCGGTATGAAAAGCACCCGGTCAAGACCCGCGCGCTCCCGGACGTATTCGGCCACTATGAGGTGCCCGTGGTGCACGGGATCGAATGTGCCGCCGAAAATGCCAAGTTTCATGCGAGCGACCTGTAGACATTGAGCGTCCTTTCCGCGCAGCGGTTCCATGTGAAGAGCTTCGCCCTTTGCATTCCTTTTTCACGGAGTGAATCACGGAGAGACTGATCAGAAAGGACCAGGCGAATGGCGCCTGTCAGCTCCCGGTCTGATGAAGGGTCGAACAGAATCCCGGCATCACCGATCACCTCGGGAATCGACGCGGCGTTCGCAGCGATAACCGGCGTCCCGCATGCCATGGCTTCGAGAACGGGGAATCCGAACCCTTCGTACAGCGACGGAAGCACGACAACCGATGCAGCGCGGTACGCCGAGATAAGGTCATCTTCGGGGAGCCACCCGAGGCTCAGGACCCGCTCGCCGATGCCGCACGTGGCGCAGAGGCTCGTCAGCGCTGCATATTCACTCAACCGTTCCCCGATGAACACGACCTGAAGGTTCTCTTCCGTGCCGAGTCCGGCAAATGCACGCAGAAGACAGGAGACGTTTTTGTGCGGCTTCAGGCTCCCGACGCAGAGAAGAAACTTCTTCCCCAGGCGGTATTTCCGGGTGAATTCTTCCGGGCGCGCGGATCCGTCCCATGGCGAGAAATTCCCGGATACCCCGAGGGGGATCACATGGATTTTTCCCGCCGGACAGGTGACGTACCGGACGAGTTCCTTCCCCGAAAACTCCGAATCCACGATGACGGCGTCGGCCGCTCTGCACGCATGAGAGATCATGACCCTGGCGTACGCACGCTGAAGAGGCGAGAAATACTCCGGGAATCGGAGATGGATGACGTCGTGGATTGTGACGACGCTCCGCATAGACAGGCCGTACGGCAGAGTATAGTGCGGCGCATGGTAGACGGAGATTCCCGCCTTGTTTGCCTGCAGTGACACGGAGACGAGTTCTCCGGCGGAGTATTTTGCGGAACGATTGACGATCGTCTCGCCGCGGTGTGTGCGCCGGATGTGTCCGGCATCTTCCGGGGCGGCAAAATACGTGAACGCGTCCTGTTCCTGCGTGTCAAAGTACGATGCAAGATTTCTGATGTACGTGCCGATCCCGAAGTCGAAATATTTCCGCGCGTCAATGCCGACGTTCATCGGCCGGCCTCAGTATGATGGGAAGAACATACGATGCCACTTCCCGGCGGTCCCGGCCTCCCAGGACGAGCTGAGGAAGAAACCTCATGAAGAGGTACACCCTCAGGAGAACCCTGTCGACCGCGGAGGAATAACGGAAATAGCAGAGAACCTGGGATTTGCGAAATTCCTTCTCGACAACGACGGCTTTCCCGCCGGCCTGGCTTCCCCCTCCGAGGTGTTCAACGCTCACCCCGGCAATATAGTGAACCTCGTACCCCTCGCGTCGGATCCGCGCGCAGAGGTCAACGTCCTCGAAGTACATGAAATACCGTTCGTCGAATCCTCCCACCTGTTCGAAGACCGTCCGCCGTACAACGAGGGCTGCGCCCGAGACCCAGTCCCTCCGGACAGGGTCCGGTGGGCTGTACACATACTCCCGCCGCCTTGTGTTCAGGATGGACAAGACCGTGGGAACCTTCCCGGTGGAATTCTGCAGCGTGCCGTCGCTGTTGAGAAGCCGGAGGCCTGCCGCCCCGCAGCGGGGATTCGCGGCAAAGTACGACTCAATCCCCGGGAGGATCTCCCCGTGAGTGATCGTGTCACTGTTGAGAAACAGAATGAGATCCCCGTGCGTCGCGCGCGCGCCGATGTTGTTCGCCGCTCCGAAGCCAAGATTCTTTATGTTTTCGATGATCCGGTACCTCTCCCCCTCTCCGCCGGGCTGATTCCCTCCGCGCTCCGGCGACCCGTTATTGACGACAACGACGTCGACTGCACCCTTCGAATGCAGCATGAGGGATTCGACCGCACGCCGGGTCTGTTCCGGATAGCCGTACTGGACGATTACAACGGAGGTCATCGCGTTCCCTGCGGGATGTCTTCCAGTGTCCTGATCCCCATCACCCGGAAATACAGGTGGGCCAGTGTGTTGATCCACCTCCCGGCGGCCCCCTCCCCGTTCGTCAGGTCGGATGTCATCCAGGTCGTCACGTCGCGTTCAGGAACGCGGGCGGCATCCCTGATCGTACGGCGTTTGCGCGCAATCACGGCCGGATGGCACACGAGCCATGCGTAGGCACGGATGAGTCCTGCGAACGAATACCTGCGCGATACAAGCGCTCCGCCAAGTTTCGCACATGCGTTCAACAGATACAGGGGGATCAGCTTGATGAATGTCTGTGTGCCGAAAAAGATGGTCATGGTGAGGAGCCGGTTCCGCTCCTGGTACATCGTCATCCGCGATGCCCGCTGTTTCCGGGTGGTTTCTCTTCCAAGATGGCGTACGCGCGACGCGGGTGACTGGACGACGCCCCATCCCAGGAACCGGGCGCGCATGCTCAGGTACACGTCCTCAATGTAAAGAAAATACTCCTCATCAAACGGCTCGCCCAGAATCGACCGTTTGTAAATCAGCGACGCGCCCCCAGCGAAGAACGTGTTTTCCGGCCGCTCGAATTTTCTCATGATGTTGTGCCCCAGAAAATTGAGGGTCCCGTTCTTCTCGTAGTAGCGGTCAGGAATCCCCTCGGTCACAATGAGCGAGCCGGCGATCGCGACGGAATCGGGTGCGACGGCGTCGACGAGCGCCTGCAGCCATCCATCCGCCACAATCGTGTCATTATTCAAAAGCACGATCAGGTCGCCCTGCGCATGCCGGACCCCCTCGTTGTTCCCGCCGGCAAATCCCCTGTTTGACTTCTCTCTGACGAGCGTGACGCCGGGGAAAGCCGATTCAATGTATGCCCCGCTGCCGTCGGTTGAAGCGTTATCCACCACGATAACCTCAAACCGGCCGTACGACTGCGCAAGCACGGCCGTGAGACACTCGTGAAGAAGGTGCTTCCCGTTGAAGTTGACGATGATCACCGAACAGAGTGGGGGCGCGGGGTTCATCGACCTGGAGAGATGGTTGTCGGCGGAGACGTCGCGCCGTTTCCTCCGCAGTTGCAGAACCTAGATTGTGACGTCTGCTGATTCACGCGCCCGTTTGTTCAAATGGAAAAAATATAGCACACACGACGTCAATATGCCAACGATGCCGCTCAGCGAGAACGCCAGGGCCGCTCCGGACGCCCCCATGCGCGGGACGAAGAACGCATTTCCCGCAATAAGCGCGGCGATCCCGGCACCCGAGATGATGGGAAAGACCTCGGACCTGCCCCACGCGAAAAGTGTGGCGTTCAGAGGATAGCCGGCGACGATGCAGAGGAGACCGACGCACATGATCCGGATCATCGCACCCGTGCCGGCGAATTTCGGGCCGAAAACAATCTCAACCGCGATATCGGCTGTCACTCCCAGAAGTATGATGCCGAGGGCAAAAAGCGCGACAATCAGTATGGAATGCCGCTGCTTTTTCCGTATAGCGTCGGGCGTGAGCGCAGACGACAGTTCCGGCAGAAGGACAAGCAGATAGGAATTCGTCACGATCACAACAACGGAAGCGATTTTCGAGGCTGCGCTGTACATGCCGAGCGCGTTCGCATCGGCGAGTCCGCCCACGAAGAAGAGGTCCAGCCGTCCTCCCACCAGATTGAGGAGGTAGTACAGCGAGAGCCATTTGTTGAATGAGAGCATCCTGGCCCTGAGCCGGGGATCCGACTTCCGGAACGAAAGAACCCGCCGGGGGGCGCACAGATAGCTTATGAGAAGAAACCCCGCCCCCGTGCCGATCTCAATCCAGAGGGCGTCCTGGACCCTGAGCGACGTAACAACAAATCCGTAAAGATACACGACGAGAACCGCGACCTTCAAGAGCGGCTGGGAGATCGTTACCGCGGCAAGCGTCCGGAAATGCCTGTGTGACTGAAATATCGGCGGAAACAGAGCTGCCAGCATGCCGAAGGCGGCCGCGACGAGAGACATCAGAAAGTAGACTGTAATGCTGCTGTCCACGTGCGTAAACACGATCGCCACTATCGGTTTGAGGAATATCACCGCCGCCGCGATGACGATGGCGGAAAGTGCGAGTTTCGCCTTGAGAGCGACGGCCAGGACAGACCGAAACCCTTCGCCGTCCCCGCGGGCAATCATCTCCGATCCGAACCGGACGATCGATCCCCCGATTCCGAGATCGGAGAAGGCGATCATCACGGTCATAATGGAGATGATGAGCGAAAGGACGCCGTATTCATTGACGCCGAGCGTGCGCGCGTACAATCCCGACGTGACGGCGCCGAGAAGCGCGCTCATGGCGGAGGCGGCTCCCACCCAGAAAGTGTTCTCGACGGTCTGGGAATGCCAGGCCTTTTTCAAGATATTCCCGATGCGCATGGTAATCCCGGTCGCGTCAGTCATGGGGCGTCGGATGGACATTGCGGACCGGCCGGAATGCCGGCGGGGCGTTCAACGGTGCGCATAATGAAGACGAGCCGGGAGTGGGGGAAGGAATGATATGCTAGTTTCTCCTGTCGTAAGATGCCCGAACCGCTGCGATGTGTGCTTCAAGGGCTGCGGCGCTGCGTTCCCATGAAAACGTCTTTTCGACCAGCTGCCGCCCTTCTTCGGAGAGCGTGCGCCAGCCCTCTCCGCGAAGAAGCGTGACGACGCGGCCGGCAAATGCCTCCGGGTCGTCTTCCACCCAAATCTGCTTCCCGGAGGAGGCCCTGATGCCGCTATTTCCGGCGTGTGTCGACACCACCGGCGTGCCGCACGCAAGCGCTTCCAGGATCTTCGTCTGGCACCCGATCTGAAGCCTTACAGGACACACGCTCACAACCGCCCGGCGCAGGTATGCGGTCACGCTCATTACCCTCCCCGTGATGACCACATGATTCCCGAATCGGGCCGCCTCTTCGCGGATCCGCACGTCAGGATCCGCTCCGACGATCCACAACACCGCGTCGGGATAGCCCGCCAGGACTTTCGGGAACATATTCCGTAGGAAATGGAGGGCCCCGTCGACATTGGGGCGGTGAAACATGTTTCCCGAGAAAACGATCATTCCTCTCGTGCGTTCACTGAAACCGGGTACTGACTCCTCCGGCACTCTGTCGATGCCGTACGGGACAACCCCCAGATTGTCGTATCCCCTCTCCTTCTGCATGTCCTCCATATCCGCCTGCGACAGAAGTATGACCCTCCCCATTCCGGGAAGGTAGCGTTGTTCATAGCGCCGGGTTATCACCCTGATGATCGAAAAGCGGAGCTTCTGCCACGCCGGCCATATCGGAAGCTCCATGAATCTTGTCAGCCTGATTGACGGCGGGTCTTCAATGTTCACGACTATTCTGTGATACCAGGACAAGGGACAGTGCTGTATTGCATTCATTTCAAACAGGAGTACGGCGTCAAACTCCCCCTGCTCAAGAGTTTTCTGAACCCTTGTTCGCATTTCCCCGGACTTCACGTCGCTGAATGACGCAGGGATTCCGGCCAGGACATTGAGACGATTGCGCCATTTCCTGACGAACGGTGATCGGACCTTGCGCGGAACAAATTCGGCCTTTCCAACGAATTCCGCCGGCCCGGCCTCAACCTCGTCGGGTTGGAGGCAGATGAACCTCAGGGCATGATTTCTGGAGAGATATTTCATGCTGTTGTACGCAACGACGCCGCTTCCGGTGCGGGGAGGAAAAGGCGTGTGGCTCATGACGACAAGTAAGTTCATTCTTTACACACGAGTGCTCCGCCATCCGCGTCCTGGCAGCCCGGCACTTTTTCCAGGGCCGAGTTCATGTCTTCTTCACGACAATCGTTGCAAACGTATACCGGAATTTCCCCAGGTAGCTGAAATCCGGATTGGGGCAATCCCACTGAGGTTCATCGACCGGCGTGCAGCCTTCCATAAGGGGCAGGAGACGGTTTCTCAGGTCATGTTGTGTGTAGAACCGCTCATTGCCGACGGGTTTTGGTTCATGAGACTTCCATCCGTCTTTGTAATCGCACGTAAGCACTGCCACGCCGGCGGGTGCCAGCAGGTCGGCGAGGCACCGCACGAACGATTCGTCGTCGGGATCATGCTCGATAACCGACGTTGAGAAAATCACGTCGTAGGAGTGTCTTCTCGTGGACGGTTTTGTGACAAACTCCTGCAGGGAGTAGTTCAGCGTCGGATCAATTTCTTCAATCGCGAACCCCATTTTCATGAGGCCCATCGATGCGGTGTCTTCATGACTTCCGACGCAGAGCACCCGGGGATTGCGGAGCGAAGAAAGGAGGCGATACACGGTATCAAACACAAAGGCCTGCTGGACGTTCGCGCCCGAGACCTTCCTGCTCATTGTCCGGGGGAGGAGGTCCGTCAACGTGGCTACGGCGGGCGCGTAGAGTTCACGTGCGCTGTTGTCAAGTATGCGATTCAGGGATGCCCCGGGGGGGAGCCGCACCGGCAGGTACGGGGCCTGCTCCCCCGCCGTAAGGTCGTCTTCCCGCACGGTTTCCGAACTTCCCAGCCACGTAAACGTCCTGACCGGTCGTGACAGCGTCCTGTTGAATTCCGCTCTCACGATGCCGGGGATGCTGTTTCCCTGATGACGTTTCGCCGGCTTCCTCGCAAAGACGGAACTCAGTATGCGTTCGTATTCCCACAAGAGGGTTGCCTCGTTCCATTCGTCATAGTGCTTCTGTAACGGCGCGAACCCGTTGTTGATGATTGCAGGGAGGCTGTTCCTGGACACGCGGATGGATGGCTCGGCGTCGAACACGTGACGGAACATGACGGCATCAGAAACGGCGACCGGCCTCCTGACCGCGATGGCATTGTCAAGCGCGCTCGACAAGCCCCTGTTCCCCGTGTCTTCGTAGAGGAACACGTTGACGGTATTCTGCGCCAGGTAGTCGAGCATGGCTCTGTGATCCATGAAATCATGCGTCACAGCGAGTTGAATGCCGGACTTTGTAATCAGCGCCCTGCACCGTGCCGCAATCGCCCGCGCACGCGCCCCGTCCGGATCACCGAAATCCGCCGGGGGGATGTTGAGCCTGATGACGGCTTCGTCGAATTGCTCCTGAACGAGTTGCACGATGTTTTCGAATCCCTTCTTCGGCGTGCCGAAACCGAAACTGCCGACCACAGGCTGCGGGGGGAGCGGGAATGAGTTCTGATACGGCGGGATCAGTCTCCCTGTCTTGTAGACAAGCGGATTTCGAAGAAGAAGCGTCGGATCCGGCGCAATGTAATAGTCGAACAACGAATTAATGACCTTCGCCCCTCCCGGAATGTATCTGTTTCTGTACCCCGTCGCCGTATCGGAGACATGCTGTGTGACGTCGTGAATAATGCCGATCTGGGTGACCGGAATCCCCGCGACGTTGTTCCTGTACACCTTGGGAGCCACCAGGGGTGCTATCCACGGGAACACCGAAGGCATGTAGTTGTACATGACGGCATCGGGCGCATTCCCGGCCACGGCGGATTCCAGTTCTGCAAGCGACGAGCACTCAACTCGGATGAATGCGTACCGCCGGGAAGTTTGGAGCACGTCCGTAACGCGTTTGCCGAATTCATAGACGCCGCACCGGGCTTTCCTGTGAGACACAAAGAGAATCTTCTTCTGCATGTCGTCGTTCCTGCCGTCCTGATGTGAGTTACGCGCGCCTGAAGTCAGGGACATGAGCGAACAGCCACGTCCGGGACACCGGAGTTGCAATGCCGACGGCGCCGAGCGTGAACGCGGACACGATGCCGAGGTGGACAATCATCATTGTCTGATTTGTCGCACCTCCGGCAATGTACCGCCCGGCCCATGCGGCGGCGAATGCGACAATGAGCGGAAGGCTGACGTCCTCAAGATACCAGCGCCATTTCTCGGCCGGCAGAAGCCTCCGGTGCATGATGGGAATTTCAAGGAGGAACATACCGATGTTGAGAACAAGCCAGGCGACCGCAGCACCGACGGCGCCGTAGTGCGTCGTCATGTAAATGATAAGCGGCACGACGAGAATGACGGCAATCAGCGTCTTGAAGAACGACAGCCGTGTCCAGCCGAACGCCAGCTGAAGCGCATACGGAGGATTCATGAGTCCGTTGATCGCCGTGCCGGAAACCAGGATGCTGACAAGAAGATGGGTCCTTTCCGCGGTCTCCGGGTTCTGCGTCCAGAACAGAATAAGTTCGTACGAATAGAGCGCAATAATCACCGCGACAGGCAGTATGAGGACCGCCATGAACTGCGAAGACTTGTGATAGAGCCGGGCCAGTCCTTCCCGATCATTGACGGATGCAAGCTGGATGAATCTCGGATAGATGCTGAAAAACACGGGCGTAAAAAGGCGCGCCAGACTTCCGGCCACCACGCTCGCAAGCATATAGTACCCGAACATCTCCAGAGAGAGCACCTTGCTGAGTATCACTTTATCGAGCTGGGTGAGAATCGTCGAGAAGATGGAAATCCCGCTCATGCCGGCCGCAAATCTCCATGAGTCTCTCAGGAGCTGTTTCTGAAATGCCGAGCGCTCTCCGCTGCGGGGGAGCGAGCGCCACAACGACAGCGCTAACGTGAGGGCATGGAGGACGCTGATGGCAATCTGCCATAGAAAAAACGCCTGAATCGTGGGAGAAACGAGCCAGAGGATCAGCACAGCGCCGCCCCCCCGCAGCGTGCTCATGCACACATTGATGACGTTGAGCAGAACCTGTTTCTGCAGTCCCAGCAGCCCTCCGGAGTAGAACCCGATGGGCATCTGGAACACCATCAGGAACCCCATGATGAACAACGCCTGTTCGACGGTGCCGGGAGACAGTTCCCCCGCCTTGACCCAGTGATGAGCGATGAACGGCGATGTCGAAACAACCCCAATCCCCACAAAAACGGCGACGCTCCAGTAGAGCGTTTCAAGTGTGCGGACAAGATTGCGCATTTCCTGCTCTTTCGACGGCAACACCGACAGGCGCGCCATCCCACGCGTCAACGTGCTTCCAAGGCCGAGATCCAGAAGACCGAGCGTAATCTGGAGCGTGGAAAAAATCCCGATGAGCCCGTAGGATTCGATTCCCATGAATTTTATGTACAGCGGCACGAAGACGAGCCCCATGAGCGCCTGCCACAGGGTGCCGGCAAAATTGGCGGCGATGTTCTCCTTGAGCGACCTCAGGGAACTCTGCGCAATCGTCGCCGTTCCGTTTGTCATTCGCGTTTCGTTGCCATACACACGCAGGTCAAGGATTCACACGGAAGAAGGCGTTGAGGGCCCGCACAATGCGGCCGCTCGCTCTTCCGTCGCCGTAGGGATTGTGGGCTCTGCTCATTCTCAGATATGCTTTCCGGTCGGTCAGCAGCCGCTCGATTTCGCCAACGATCTTGCGTGACGACGTGCCGACGAGCCGGACCGTCCCCGCCCTCACCGCTTCGGGGCGTTCCGTATGATTGCGCATAACAAGCACGGGTTTGCCCAGCGAAGGGGCTTCCTCCTGAACCCCGCCTGAATCGGTAAGGATCACCGTACTTGCATTCATGAGAAAGACGAACGGAAGGTACGGCTGCGGGCCGAGAAGATGAACGTTGGCGAGGCGTCCCAGCAGGGAGCGGACGGGCTTCTGGACGTTCGGGTTCAGGTGCACGGGGTACACAATCTCCACGTCCGGATGATCTGCCGCCACCGTCCGGATGGCACGGCAGATGTTCAGGAAGCCCTCGCCGAAGTTTTCCCGGCGGTGCCCCGTTACAAGTATCATGCGGGCCGAAAAGTCGATCCCGGGGAACATCCGGGCGAATTGTCCATGCGCACGCGCGACGGTGGAACGCACATGAAAAAGGGCATCAATGACCGTGTTCCCCGTAACAATGATTCTGGCGGGGCTGATTCCTTCGCGGAGAAGGTTCCTCCGTGCCTGTTCCGTCGGGGCGAAGTGCAGGTCAGCCAGGTGGCTCGCAAGGACGCGGTTGATTTCCTCGGGGAAGGGGCTCCTTTTGTCCCAGGTCCGGAGACCCGCCTCGACGTGTCCCACCGGAACGCCCGCGTAGAACGCAGCCAGTGCCGCCGCCATCACCGTCGTTGTGTCGCCCTGCACGAGCATCATGTCCGGTCTCTCGCTCTCGAGGACGCCTTTCATCCCCAGGAGAACCCGCGACGTGACGTCTTCCAGAGATTGTCCCATCTGCATGACATTGAGGTCGTGGTGCGTCCGGATTCTGAAAAGCGTGAGAACCTGATCAAGCATTTCCCGGTGCTGGGCCGTCACGCAGATGCGCGTAATGTACCGCTCCGGGGACGCCTGAAGCCTGTGAATGACCGGCGCCAGCTTGATCGCTTCCGGGCGCGTGCCGAAGACCACGAGTATTCTTTTCCGGCGGCTCACTGTTTTGTCCGGGGGGTGACGGTGGGGAGAACGTCCGTGTCGCGTCTGCGGACCTTCACCTGGCGGATGCGGCGCTGGCTCTTCTTCATGACCGTAAAGGAGAGGTTCTCATGAAGGATCTCTTCTCCAACCTCGGGGATCCTCCCCGAGAGCTTCTGAAGAAGGCCCCCGACGGTTTCATAATCTTCGGCCGGCGGAATCTCGGTGGCAAACCGCTCGTTGAACTCCTTGACGGGCATCCGCGCGTTCACAAGGTACGTTCCGTCCGACGACTGTTCGACGTCTTTCAGGTCTTCATCATATTCATCGTGAATCTCCCCCACGATCTCTTCCAGAATGTCCTCCATCGTAATGATCCCCGAAGTCCCTCCGAACTCGTCGATCACGATGGCGATGTGGATTTTGCGCTGCTGAAGCTCGCGCATCAGCTGGCTGATTTTCTTCGTCTCCGGGACGAAATATGCGGGGCGGATCACGTCCTGCAGGATGATCAGATCACGGTATTCCATCAGTCCAAGAAGATCCTTGGTGTAGACAACCCCGATGATGTTGTCAATCGTGCCCCGGTACACGGGCATGCGGGAATAGCCTTCCTCGAGGACCGTCTTGATGATCCGTTCGCGGGACATGTCCATTCTGAGCGCAACGACGTCCGGCCTGGGAATCATGACCTCCTTTGCCGTTGTGTCGGTGAACTCAAAGATGCTGCCGATGAGCTCCTGTTCCGTTTTGTCGATGACGCCCCTTCGCGTTCCCTCCTCGAGGATGAGCTTGAACTCCTCCTCGGAAATGCCGGACTCCGCAGCGGCCTGATGACGCCAGAGAGGGAGAAGAAGCAGGTTGCTCGCCGAGGTGAGGGCCATCGCGGGATAGCGGAACGCCTTTTCGAACGCCCGGATGGCGGGAGCCACGCGAAGGGCGACACTTTCCGCCGACCGAAGGGCGAGAGATTTCGGAAGGAGTTCCCCGAACACCACGACAAGGAATCCTATCGAGACGACGATGATGCTCAGCGAGAGCCACCCGCTGGAATCGCGGACCCAGGAGATGCTGAAGTCGGACAGGGAGGGGACGAGATGTTGTGATCCGAGAATCGCGCCGAGGCCGGAGGCCAGGATCAGGGAAAAAACGATGCCGATATGCACCGTTGCGAGGAAGCGCTCGGGAGCCTCCTGAAACCCGAGAACAAGAAGGGCCCTGCGCTCCCCCCCGTCGGCAAGCGCGCGCATTCGGCTCTTCCTGCTCGAGAGAACGGCGACTTCGCTGGCGGAAAAGAATCCCACGATAGCGATCAGGAGGAGAACGCCCAGAATCTCGATCCAGAGGGTATCCATCAGGCCCGCATTGGGGTAGTGTTATCTCGCCCGACGGAGGAACTCGAGACGTGTCTTTAACCGGTCGGTGGACATCAGGAGCTTCTCCTTGCCGAAGACGGCATCCTCGGTGTTCCGGAAGACAAGCTCATATTCATCGCTCATGATTATCGCTTCTTCCGGACAGGCCTCTTCGCAGAACCCGCAGAATATGCACCGCAGCATATTGATCTCAAACCTGACGGGGAATCTTTCCTTGGGAAGTTCGGTCTCCGACGCCTGGACTTCGATGGCGAGGGCCGGACAAACGCGCGCACAGAGGCCGCACGCCACGCAACGTTCCACCCCCTCCTCTTCGACAAGGACGGGGCGCCCGCGGAACGACGCCGGGGGGTTCCATCGTTCCTCGGGATACTGTCTTGTGAATTTGGGACGGAAGACCTGTTTCAGCGTAAGGACGAGGCCTTTGGCGATCTCCAGGATATAGATCCGCTGCAGAAACGTGAGATCCTTGCTGCGGATCTGCTTCACCTTGTCGTCGTTCGAGGTCAGCATTCGGCACCGGTCTCCTTCATGTCGGCACTACAATCCTCAGCGCAGGAAGAGGAGCCACGTTCCCGTGACGGCAATATTGAGAAGGGAAAGAGGCAACATGACCTTCCAGCCCAGGTTCATCAGTTGATCGTACCTGAACCGCGGTATTGTCCAGCGTATCCACATGTAGAACACAAGCATACAACCCACCTTGAGAACGAACGCGGCGACCTGGATGAGACTGACCGCTGTCGAAGGGAGACCCGATTGCGTCAGGAACGGGACCTGCCAGCCGCCGAAAAACATTGTAACAATGAGCGCGCTCGAGGTGATCATGTTTGCATACTCGGCCAGGAAAAACGTGCCGAATTTCATCCCGCTGTATTCGGTGTGATAGCCCCCCACAAGCTCCGGCTCCGCCTCCGGAAGGTCGAACGGGAGGCGGTTCGTTTCAGCGAACGAAGCGACAAGGAACGTGATGAACCCGATCGGCATGCGCCAGAAATTCCAGTACAGGCCGTTCTGCAGCTCGACGATCCTGTCGAGCCTGAGGGTCCCTGCAACCATGATCACTCCGACGACGGAAAGCCCCATCGAGAGTTCATAGCTAATCATCTGCGCCGATGACCGCAGTCCGCCGAGAAGAGAGTATTTATTATTCGATGCCCAGCCGCTCAGAGTTACGCCGTACACGCCCATGGAAGTCATGGCGAGGATGTAGAGCACGCCGATGTTGACATCCGCGATCATAAGCTTCACGTCCGTTCCAAAGACCGTGATGCGGTCTCCGAACGGGATCACGGCGAATGTCGTCATCGCAACAGTAATCGAGACGATGGGCGCAAGGGCATGAATCGCCCGGTTCGCGTGGAAAGGAACGATGTCTTCCTTGATGAAGAGCTTCAGCACATCCGCCGGGGCCTGGAGAAGACCCCACGGTCCCACCCTGTTCGGCCCGATCCTGTTCTGAATGAAGGCACTGATCCGCCGCTCCGCATAGACCAGGTTGGCGACCGTGGTCAGTATGATGAGGAGTACCAGGACGATCTTGACGGTCGAGATGATGATGAATTCCATGGGACTCTTGATCTGATCGTGCAAATTCCCGCCTGATTGGGGCGGGCGTGTTACGCGGGTTGGTGGACCCGCATTTCCTTGCCGGATTTCAGAAGCATTCCCTTGTTGCCGATCCTGCGGTAGGACATCCCGCTGAACGCGTCGACGTGAGACGCGATATCAGCAAACACGTCTTCGGCCGTCTGATACTTGAACCTGCCCCCCATGAGGAGCGCGATCCCGGCGATGATCCTCCACGTCGGGCGTGCGTCCCGCTTGGCCCCCTTCGCCCACCTGTCGAACTGCGATCCGAGCTTGTCGAGCCGGCTCATGGCGAACCCGTCGAGGGCCCGATCCTGGTCGAGCGTTGCCACCGAAGGGCGGATGCGCTGCACGCGTCCCTGGAGATTCGTGAATGTCCCGTTCTTCTCCGCGTAGGTCGACGTGGGAAGAACGATGTCGGCGAGCCGCGTGGTCTCGTTTTCCACGGACGCGAGAACCACGAGGAATTCCAGACGCGAGAGAATCTGCGCAATGGCGGCGTCGGCAGCAAGGTTGTCATCAACGAGAAGAAGGGACTTTATCGATCCCTCACGGATTCCCCGGACAATGGCTTCGACGTTCGCCCCGTGCTCTCCGGGATGCAGCCCGACCTCGACGGCGCCGCGGGTGTTCGGCGTCCTGTCCGAGGAGATCAATAGCCTGTCTTCCTGACCCGGGGCCTCATGCCGCTTGAAATCCAGATTCCGGGTCTGGAGGACTTCGCGCGCAAACCGCTGGAGAGCGTAATTGTCCTCGTTCGTATCGAAAGCGGATCCGAGCACGGCGATCTCCCCCTTGCGGAAGGACTTGAGCTCGGAGGAGACGCGGACGACGGCTTCATCCCAGCCCACCTCCACAACCCCCGTGTCCTTCTTCATGAGCGGCCCGCGGATGCGTGCGTCGGAATTCACCTGCCGCAGGGTCTCCAGCCTTCCCCAGTCGCACATCCAGGACTGGTTCACATCGGGATTGTACCTGGGAGTCTGTCTGAGAATCTCGTTGTTCCTCACCCTTGTGTTCATGTTGCATCCCCGCGCGCACCCCGGACAGATCGTCTCAGTTGCCGACATCTCCCAGACACGGGCTTTGAACCTGAAATCCCTGCTTGTCAGCGCGCCCACGGGGCAGATGTCGATCACGTTCATGGAGTAGGGATTGTCGAGTTTCTCACCCGGGAATGTCGTCAGCTCCACATGGTCGCCCCTCTGGGTGAACGTCAGCTGGGGCTTGCCGGCGATCTCGTCGCAAAAACGCACGCAGCGGGAACACATGATGCACCGCTCCGTATCAAGCATAACGTGCGCTCCGAGTTCGACGCGTTTGGGCTTGTGGACCTTTTCTTCCTCAAACCGGCTGTAGCCTATGCTGTGTGCGTACGCGTAATCCTGAAGTTTGCACTCTCCCGCTTCATCGCAAATGGGGCAGTCCAGCGGGTGATTGATGAGGAGGAACTCCATAACCGCCTGGCGGGCCTGGATCACGCGCGGATTTTTCGTATGGACGATCATCCCGTTTGCCACCTGTGTTGAGCACGCGATGACGAGCTTGGGCATCTTTTCCACTTCGACGAGGCACATGCGGCAATTGCCGGCAACGGAGAGCTGGGGATGCCAGCAGAAGTGGGGGATGTCGATACCGTTGTTCCGCGCCGCCTGAATGATCGTCAGGTTGTTCTCTACCTCGAACACGTTTCCGTCTATGGTGATCGTCGCCATGCCTGTCCCCTGTTCACGCCTCCGTCAATTCCCGGACGTAACGTTTGTGAAACTTCTTGAGTTTGACCGTAAGCTGCTCGATTTCATCCTTCGGCGGAAGAAACGTCGTCCTGAAGTGGAGTGTGCCCGGCAGCTGCCCGAATCCGCTCCCCGGCACGACACATATCCCCGTTTCCTCAAGAAGCGCGAGACAGTAGTCGGTGTCCCGCTCCTCCTCATATCCTGCGCGCTGTTCGACCGTCAGGGACGCCGCGTCCTCCCTTTCCGGCAGCTCAAACCGGACGAACGCATACATCGCGCCCCGGGGGATCTCAACCGACATCCCGTCAATGGCATTGATGCCGTTCCCCAGAATTTCGGCCTTGGCTTTGAGATCGGCAAGCACGCCGTCCCTCTCGCGTTGATACAGGAGGTAGCTTTCGTCCCCGGGAGAAGGAGGCGCAACCATCATGTAGGTGGCAATTTGTCCGACGATGTTTGCGCACAGACTGATCGACTGCAGTTTGACGAATTCCGAAAGGACGTCGTCGGGGAGATTCCGGAGCTCGAGGTATCCCCCCCGGTGACCGCATTCCCCGAGAAAACCCTTCGACACGGAGTGAAGGCTGAACAGCGACACGTCGCGCTCCTTCATGCTCCACATCACCCTCGCGAACGATTGAAACGAGAGGGCCGGGTCGTACACGTTTTCCTGGTACACTTCATCGGCGATGATCGCAAGCCCGTGTTTCCGCGCGAACTCCACCACCATGCGTATGTTTTCCGACGAAAGAACCGCTCCCGTGGGATTCCCGGGATTGATGACGACGATCCCGACCGGGGTCACCCCGTTTCCCCTCGCCTTTACGAGACTCCCGGTCAGTGTTTCTTCGTTCAACTGCCATCCCGATTTCTCGTCGAGGTAGTAGCCGACCTGTTTTCCTCCGTACAGCGAAAGCGACGCGCTGTACAGCGGATACTGGGGGATAGGGATCATGAACCCGTCCGACGGGGACCGGAGAAGGGCCGTCAGAACGGCCTGTGCTCCCTTGCTTGCACCGTCCGTCAGAATTACGTGATCCCTGTCGGCCGGGATTCCGTCCCGCCGAGCGATAAAATCGGCGACCGCCTGGCGAATGAATGGAATTCCCGGACTCTGGCTGTATGCCCCCGTTCCATGCGGGTGCCTCTCCAGAATGGCAGCGGCCCGGATAACGATATCCCGGGGGTACAGCTTCAACGTTTCCGGATGTTTGAGAAGTTCTGGATATTCCACGAGGCTCAGGAGCTGGCGCAGGAACGTCAGGGGCTTCTGCTTCAGCGCCTGGGGATTTCCGATATTACAGTATGTGATTTTCCGGCCCTGTTCCTCAAGCTGCTGGGCCCTGAGGACAATCGGCCCCCGCACCGCATATTCAGCGGTGAGCAACCGGGGATTCAAAGCATTTCTCGACAACATGATAGAACAGGCTGTGCGGTAGTTCCGTGAATTATGACGGGCGGATGATAACGGTCGAGAACCGGGGGAGATCAAACAGGTCTCTTGCCACCTTTTGCATCTCCTCGGAGGTCACCGCGTCGACCTTCTTCAGAACGCTGTCAAGACTTATCGATCGCTGGTAATAAAGTTCGGAACTGCCGAGGCGCATCATGCGGCTCGACATGTTCTCAAGGCCGAGCATCATCGTTCCTTTGATCTGCGACTTCGTCCTCCTCAGTTCGGCGCCGGAGACGGGAGTCTTCGTGAGCCGTGCAAGTTCCTTATGGACCAGGGAGATCGCATTGGCGATGTTCTTTTTGTCCGTCCCGATATATGTTCCGAACAGGCCGGTATCCGAGAGGAGGTTCACGAACGAATACACGGAGTATGCGTACCCGTGCTTTTCCCTGATTGTCTGATACAGGCGCGAGCTCATCCCTTCCCCGAGAAGAGCATTGAGTACCATGAGCGGATAACGGTCCCGATGATGGATGCTGTAACCCACCGTACCCATGCAGATATGGGCCTGATTGATCGGCCGCGGGTACTCTTTTTTGAGCGGCCGCACAACGCGCGTGGGCCCGGGAGGGCGGTTACGCTGTGCCTGACGGCCCCGGGCCTGTCTGAAGTACTTCGCGGCAAGTTTGACAAGATGGTCATGTTGGACGTTGCCGGCCGCAGCGACGACGATGCGTGAAGGCTGGTAGTGCGCCCGGAGGTGCGAGAACAGGTCTTCCCTTCTGAAACCCCTCAGGTTCTTCTCCGTTCCGATGATCGGAAACCCGAGTGCGTGGTCGGGGAAAAGAGCCTTTTCAAAATAGTCATGTATGATATCCTCGGGATCGTCTTCGGCGTTCTTAAGCTCTTCGATGACCACGAGCTTCTCCTTTTCCAGCTCCTGCTCCCTGAACGTGGCATGCATCACGATGTCCGAAAGGACGTCCAGCGCTTCCGGTACGTTGGAATCAAGAACTCTCGCATAGAAGCATGTTTGTTCCTTCGTCGTGAACGCATTCAGATAGCCGCCAAGAGATTCGAGGCTCTGTGCTATGTCCCTGACGCTCCTCCGCTTGGTCCCCTTGAACACCATGTGCTCGATGAAATGGCTGATCCCGTTCTGGCTCAGCGTCTCATCTCGGGAACCGACGTCAGCCCAGACGCCGATCGAAACCGAACGCACATGATTGATCGTCTCCGACACGACACGAATGCCGTTATCAAGCACAGTTTTGCGGTAAAGGGGGGTGACGGGCTGCGAGGGTTTGGACATGCTGGAAATATATCCATTTCGCGCTGGATAGTCAAGGAATCGAGGAGTGTCCACCGCAAAGGACACTCGGAGTCATGAATTGCATCGACGCCTTTTTTTGGCTACTATTCATGCATCTCCAATCACGCCAACCTTTGCACCGCTCCATGATAGTCAGTCTCCTTCTCCTGTTCAGCGCCATTTATCTGGTCATGATACTGTTGTTTGCCGGGGCCTCGGCTTCGTCGGGAACGCGCCTGGACCAGGGTTATCGGCCCAGGGTAGCGATCGTGATTGCCGCGCGAAACGAGGAGGATCACATCGGCGCGTGCCTGGATTCCCTCGTCGCGCTCCGATACCCGGCGGAGTTCCTCGATGTCGTCGTGGTGGACGACCGATCCACGGACAGAACGGGCGAGATCATCGGCCAATTCACAAAAATCCACCCCCACATCCGAGCACTCCGGATCGAACCGGAATCACCGCTTCCCCCCGGAAAGACAAGCGCCGTTATGAGCGGAATCGACATGTCCGGCGGAGAGATCATCATGTTCACTGATGCGGATTGCGCGGTCTCCCCGGGCTGGGTGGAAAACACCGTCGCACATTATTCCGACTCTTCAGTGGGGGTTGTTGCGGGCTTTACATCGCTCGCAGGGGAGTCCCGATTCGAGAAAATGCAGGCCCTTGATTGGTTCGTCCTGACTTCCGTAGCGTCGGCAACTGCCCGGCTCGGATTCCCCGTCACTGCGATAGGGACGAACCTTTCGGTGCGGCGGGAGGCCTATGACTCGGTGGGGGGGTATAGGAAAATCCCGTTCAGCGTAACGGAGGATTATGCCCTCTTTCACGCAGTCACAGCGTCAGGAAGATGGAGAGCACGGTTCCCGATGGACAGAAGCACACTCGTTCGAAGCACCGCGTGCCGCACGTTAAAACAGCTCTTCAGTCAGAAAAAGAGGTGGTTTACCGGAGGCAGAGGAATGGACTTCAAGAGCCTCCTCATTTTCGCCTTCCCATACATCTTCAATCTTCTCATGCTCCTGGGAGTGTTTTTTGCCCCCTGGTGGACGGTCGGACTTGCCCTGGGCGTGAAGCTCATTGTGGATCTCATTCTCTGTCTCCCTTCTCTGATCACATTTCGGCGGCTCTCCCTCCTGCTTGTTTACCCCCTGTTCGAGATCTACTATTATACTTACGTCCTCCTTTTCCCCCCGCTCGTGATCTTTGGCAGTGAAATAACCTGGAAAGAGACGAGGTTCCGGAGCTAGCGGCGGATCGCGCACACCCCGGAATGCAGAAGCCCCCGGGGCTCCCCGGAGGCTTCTGGTTGAATCAGGATCAGGTCGCGCGCTTATGCCCTGGCACGCGCGCTTGCTATGCCGAGTCTCTTGAGCTTGTAGCGGAACGTCTGCTCGGTCATTCCGAGGAACGCCGCAGCCTTCGACTGGTTGAAGCCGAATTTCTCGAGTGATCGTTCGATGATCCCCTTTTC
>Ga0182021_10001476_pt1 | contig 27014 bp, 22 predicted proteins | sample 612E3MmetaG_FD_120493 | JGI IMG/M metagenome (GOLD analysis project Ga0182021, IMG submission 120493) | Permafrost microbial communities from Stordalen Mire, Sweden - 612E3M metaG (Illumina Assembly) | ecosystem: Environmental > Terrestrial > Soil > Wetlands > Permafrost | place: Sweden...
CACCATCTCCACCCCCTCCGGCAACGTCGCAACCCCCGTCACGTCCGTCGTCCGGAAGTAGAACTGCGGCCGGTATCCCTTGAAGAACGGCGTGTGCCGCCCCCCCTCTTCCTTGCTCAATACGTATACCCCGCCCCGGAACTTCTTGTGCGGCGTGATCGAGCCCGGCTTCGCGATCACCTGCCCCCGCTCCACATCTTCTTTGTCGATGCCCCGCAGCAGCAGGCCCACGTTGTCCCCCGCCTGCCCCTGGTCCAGCAGCTTCTTGAACATCTCCACGCCCGTCACCACCGTCTTGCGCGTGTCCCGGAATCCTACGATCTCCATTTCCTCGCCCACTTTGCAGATCCCGCGCTCGATGCGCCCCGTCACCACCGTCCCCCGCCCCTGGATCGAGAAAATGTCTTCCACCGGCATCAGGAACGGATGCTCGATGTCGCGCGCCGGCATGGGAATGTAGTTGTCCACCGCGTCCATCAGCTCCAGCACGCCCTTCTCCCACTTCTCTTCCCCGTTCAACGCCCCCAGCGCCGATACCCGCACCACCGGAATCTCGTCCCCCGGAAACTCGTACTTGCTCAGCAGTTCCCGGACTTCCAGCTCCACCAGGTCCAGCAGCTCCGGATCGTCCACCGCGTCCACTTTGTTCAGCGCCACCACCACGTAGGGCACCCCTACCTGCCGCGCCAGCAGAATGTGCTCGCGCGTCTGCGGCATCGGACCGTCGGTCGCCGCCACCACCAGGATCGCTCCGTCCATCTGCGCCGCCCCGGTGATCATGTTCTTGATGTAGTCGGCGTGGCCCGGACAGTCCACGTGCGCGTAGTGCCGCTTGGCCGTCTCGTACTCTACGTGCGCGATCGCGATCGTGATCCCGCGCGCCTTCTCCTCCGGCGCGTTGTCGATCGAATCGAAGCTCCGGAACTTCACCTTGGGATTGCCCCGCGCCAGGATCTTCGTGATCGCCGCGGTCAGCGTCGTCTTGCCGTGATCGATGTGCCCGATCGTCCCGATATTGACATGCGGTTTACTGCGATCGAATTTCTCTTTGGCCATGGTCTGAGTCCCTGGAATCCGCGGGCCGCCTCATGCGAGCCCGCGCTCTGTCGCGTTTGAAAGATTGCCTTTTCGCTTGTCCCCGAGGCAGGACATGCGAGAAACTTCTGGAGCCGATGACCGGGATCGAACCGGTGACCTCGTCCTTACCAAGGACGCGCTCTACCAACTGAGCTACATCGGCCCTTCACTCGAACCTGGTGGACAGGGGAGGATTCGAACCTCCGTAACCCCAGAGGGTGACGGGTTTACAGCCCGTTGCTATTGACCGCTCAGCCACCTGTCCGCGAACCAGCCGGCCCGCTGTGCGGCACAACTCTCCTCACAGCTTTCGTCAAGGCCGAAACAAAAAGTATAGCGCATCCGCCCCGCCAAAGCGAACCGGATGGAACCGCTCTCAGCCGGTCCGGAGCGCGAGCCGCTGCCGTCCGGCGTGGGTTCAGGGGCCGCGGTTCCAGCCGCCTCGAGGCCGCGGCCGCAGTGGACGGGCGCGGCGCCGGGGTTCCAGCCGGCTGGAGGCCGCGGCCGCACTCGACGGGCGCGGCGCCGGAGGAAATCACGGGCACCGCTATGGGACGGGCGTGTCCGCATGCCTGACGGGCCAAACGGTTTGTCCTACGATTCACGCCTCGGGCCGTGGGGCCGATCGAAGTTATAATGTGAGCGATGTTGGCAACCGGGTAACGCTGGGAATCGCCTGCGTCTCATGGCCGCGCACGCACTGGCGGCCCAGTGGGGCAGCAGTCCTGGCTGCCAACACCCAGACGGGGAGGTAGCGGATTCTCATGAGCACTGCGTTGCCGGATCGGATCGCGCGGCTGGACGAACTGGCCAGCGACTTGTCCTGGAGTTGGAACCCCCAGGCGCGCGAAGTGTTCCGGATTCTCGACTACCCGGTCTGGCGCCAGACCGCGCACAACCCGGTTCGTATGCTCCGCGCCATCGCTCCGGATCGGCTGGACCGGGCGGCGAAGAACCCGGCGTTTCTGGCTCTCTACGACGCCGCCATCGAAGCCCTGGACCGAGCGCGCGCGGCCTCGGGAACCTGGTGGCCGAGCCGGTTTCCCGAGCTGGCGGATCGCCAGATTGCGTACTTCTCCGCCGAGTTCGCTCTCCATCAATCGCTGCCGATTTACGCCGGCGGCCTGGGAGTGCTGGCGGGCGATCACTGCAAGGAGGCGAGCGATCTGGGGCTGCCGCTGGTCGGGGTGGGCTTCCTGTATCCCATGGGCTACTTCCGCCAGAAGATTTCGCCCGACGGACGGCAGATCGAGGACTACCAGCGGCTGAATTACGACGACGTGGCGGTGGAGCGCGCCACCTCGCCGGACGGGGCGCCCTGCCAGATCGGAGTCCCGCTCGGCATGGGCACCATACAGGTCGCCGTCCGGCGGGTGCGGCTGGGACGGGTAACGCTGATCATGCTGGACACCGACGTCGCGGAAAACGCGTCCTGGGACCGCGAACTGTCCTCGCGGCTCTACGTCAGCGAACGCGACGTGCGCCTGCGCCAGGAGATCGTGCTCGGCGTGGGCGGAGTGCGTGCGCTGAGGGCGCTCGGGTACGCTCCGGCGGTGTGGCATCTGAATGAAGGCCACACGGCCTTCGTCGTGCTGGAGCGAATTCGGGAGCTGGTGGAGAAAGGCGAGAGCTTCCTGAGCGCGCTCGAGCAGGTGCGGGCGACGACCGTCTTCACGACGCACACGCCCGTGGCTGCCGGGCACGACGCTTTTCCCTTTCACCTCCTGGACAGCCAAATGGAGACGTTCTGGCACGGCGCGGGAGAGCGGCGAAACACGTTTCTGGGACTGGGGAGCTATGCCGGTGCCGACAACTTCTTTAACATGACCGTGGTCGCCATGCGCGGTTCCGCCGCCATCAATGCGGTGAGCCGCCGCCACCGCCAGGTGACCAGCGAGATGTGGGCACCGCTGTGGCCCGGACTACCGGACGAGCAACGCCCGATCCGGGCCAATACCAACGGCGTCCATGTGCCCACCTGGATCGCGCCGGCGATGGCGGGCCTTTTCGAGCGATGGCTGGGCCAGGACTGGCAGCGCCACCACGACGAGCCCGGCTTCTGGGACCGGATCGGCCTCATCCCGGACGAAGAGGTCTGGGCCGCCCGGCAGTTGCTCCGGCATCACCTTCTGGACTTCGTCCGCGAGCGCTGCCGCAATGCGTGGAGGGGGGAAACCGCCAGCCCGGTGCAGGTGCTGGCCGCCGGCACTCTGCTCGACCCCTTCGCGCTCACCATAGGATTCGCCCGCCGGTTCACGGAATACAAGCGCCCGGATCTGATCTTCTACGATCAGGAGCGGCTGGCGCGCATTCTCAACGCTCCCCGGTGTCCGGTGCAGATCATCATGGCCGGCAAGGCCCACCCGGCGGACGAGCCCGGCAAACGCGCCATGCAGCGCGTCTACCAGCACGCCACCAACCCGCGGTTCGGCGGGCGCGTCGCGTTCGTCGAGGACTATGACCTGCACGTGGCCCACCTGTTCGTCCAGGGATGCGATGTCTGGCTAAACAATCCGCGCGAGCCTCTGGAAGCGTGCGGCACCAGCGGGATGAAGGCGTCGCTCAACGGAGTGCCGCACCTGAGCGTGGCGGATGGCTGGTGGTGGGAGGGCTATACGGGATCGAACGGCTGGCGGATCGAGGGAGCGGGCGAAGGGGACGGCGCCGAAGCGGATTCGCTCTATCGCCTGATCGAGGAGCGGATCGCACCGGCGTTCTACACGCGCGATGACAAGGGCGTGCCGAGGTTCTGGATCCAGACCGCCAAGGAAGCCATTCGCACCGTGGCGCCGCGTTTCTGCGCGCGCCGGATGGTCAAAGAATACGCCGAGGAAGCCTACGCCCCGATGGCCAGCCGGGCGGCGGCGCCAAAGGGGTAGCTGGGGCGGTTTCAAACGCCCCGCAAGGCGGAAGCGATGACCAGCGCAGCAACCCTGACACGCCGCCGGCGGCCCTGCTATACTGAGACTTCACGAAGTCTGGGCCTCGAAGCTTAGACTCTGTTTGGTTGCAGGCTGCGGGCTCTGCCACGCGGTCGAAGCCGGGAAGCACAATGCCAAAACGCACATTTCAGCCGAATAATCGCCGCCGGGCCAAGACTCACGGTTTCCGCTCGCGCATGAAGACGAAAGACGGGCAGGCCGTGATCTCGCGCCGCAGGGCGAAGGGGCGCTGGAAGCTGACTGTCAGCGACGAGCGCGCGGTCCGTTACGCGAACGCAGACTAATCCGATCGAACCTGCGAAGGGGCCCTTATCGTTTCCGAAGAGTGTCCGGATCCTGCGATCCGCCGATTTTCGCAAGGTGTACGCCGAGGGCTTCCGGGTATCCGGGCCGTATTTCGCGGCGTTTTGCCTGAGGCGGGCGGCGCCGGAAGGCTCCAGGATCGGGTTCACGGTGCCTCGGGCGCTGGGCGGTTCGGTGGTCCGGAACCGGCTCAAGCGGCGGATTCGCGAGGCGGTCCGGCTGCAACTTCATTCTCTGGAGCCGCAGTGGGAAATCGTGATCAATCCGCGCGGGGCGGCGATGACCGCGCCGGCCGGGAATCTGGCACGGGAAGTCCTACGGCTTTTTTCCCGGTGCAAAGGCTCGTGATCGGCCTGCTGCGGTTCTACAAGGCGTTCATTTCCCCGTTGTTGCCTTCGGCCTGCCGTTACCAGCCGACCTGCTCGGAGTACATGCTCGAGGCGGTGGGACGTTATGGCGCGGCGCGCGGCGTCTGGCTCGGCCTGCGGCGGTTGCTGCGGTGCCATCCTTTCCACGAAGGCGGCTTCGATCCCGTTCGGTGAGCAATGGCAGACATCAACAAAGGCCCCGGCCTGAATAGTCCAAACCCGGAACCGTCGATGCCTCAGGGACGGCTGCTGCTGGCGTTCCTCCTGATGGGCGCGGTTCTTTTCCTGACGCCCTATTTCTACAAGGCGGTGATGCCGGCGAAATCCGCTGAGACCGCCGCGGAAGAGAACAAGCCGGCCGAGACGGTTCCCCCGCCTGCGGAAGCCCAGGCCACCGCAACGCCCGCGGCGATGGCAGCGAAGACGGCCGTTCCGCCGGTCTCCGGCGTCAAACAAGAGATCTTCATCGTCGATACGAGTGTCTACCGCGTAACGCTCTCGAGCCAGGGCGGCGTCGTGACGAGCTGGGTGCTCAAGAAGTACAAGGACGGCGACGGCCACCCGCTCGAACTCGTCAACGCGGCGGGCGTGGCAAAGGCCGGATATCCGTTCTCGCTGGCGTTCCTGAAGGCCAAACCGGCGGTCGATGTGAACACGGTCCTCTATGCCGCCAAGCCGGCGCCGGACGGCCTCGGCATCGAGTACGACTACTCGGACGGCGTCGTGACAGTTCGCAAGTCGTTCCACTTCGAGCGGGCGAGCTACCTTTCGGACGTGTCGAGCGAGGTCACGCAGGGCGGCGCGGGGGTTCCGAACCTGATGGCGTGGCGAGGCGGTTTCGGCGACGCCAATTCCCAGAAGCACGTCTCCCAGGAACTGACGCTGTTTTATGACACGGCCGCCGCGAAACTGATCACCAAGGCCGCCAAGTCGGCCAAAGACGGTCCTTCGACCGACTACGGCTCCTATTCGTTCGCGGGCATCGAGGACCACTACTTCGCTGCGGTCTTCCTGCCCCTTGCCGAGGGCAGCTTCGCGATCCGCACGGTGAGCGATAGCGTCCCCGGCGTGGTCGAGAAGGAAGAGCAGCCGAATCCCGGCGCCGAGGTCGGCGGCGCGGCCCGCAACGAGTTCAAGCTGTTCGCCGGCCCGAAGGATATCGACCTTTTGCGCAAAGTGGACCCACGCCTGGAGCAGATGGTCGATTTCGGCCGCTGGTTCGGCTGGCTGGCCAAGCCGCTGTTCCTGACGGTGAATTGGATCAATGATCGCATGACCCACAATTTCGGCTGGGCCATCGTTGTGGTGACGATCCTGATCAACATGGCGCTGCTGCCCCTGCGGCTCACGAGCATGAAGTCGATGAAGAAGATGCAGGCGCTCAAGCCGCAAGTGGACGCCATCGGAGCAAAGTACAAAAACGTGGGTCTGCGGGATCCTCGCAAGGCCGATCAGAACGCCGAGGTGATGGAGCTTTACAAGAAGCACGGCGTCAACCCGATGGGCGGATGCCTGCCCATGGTTTTTCAGTTCCCGGTTTTCATCGCTTTCTACTCCGTGCTGCAAGTGGCCATCGAGATGCGCGGCGCGAGCTGGCTGTGGGTGACCGATCTCTCGCAGCCCGAGAACCTGGCGATCCGTGTCCTGCCTGTGGCCATGATCATCGCCCAGTTTGTGATGCAGAAGATGACCCCCAACCCCTCCGCCGATCCGAACCAGCAGAAGATGATGCTGTTCATGCCATTGATCTTCGGCGTCATGTTCTACAGCGTGTCGAGCGGGCTGGTGCTATACTGGCTGACCAGTAATCTGGTGGGCATTGTGCAGCAATACTTCATCAATCAGTCGATGCCGGCGCCCGAGCCTTCCGGGCCTCAGCCGCCGGCCGCAAAATCCAAGAAGGGCGGCGGGGGCAAACGGTGACGGAGGGGAAATATAGTCTCAGCTCGATGGGACCGCGGATCGATGCGTTTCTCCGGTCCGTTTTCAAAGACGCGGGTTTCAAGCTGAAGTTCGAAGTGACGGAGGGCGAAGAGCGCCACACGGACTTCGAAAACCCGGACGTCGTCGTTAAGTTTTCCGGTGCGGACGTCGACCTGTTGCTCGAGAACAAAGCCGAGCTCCTGCTGGCTCTTGAGCAACTCACCATGGAAGTGCTGCGCGTGCCGACCGAGGAACACTCCCGGCTGTGCTTCGACGCGAACGACTATCGAATGCTGCGCATCGAGGAACTTCGGGTCAGCGCGCTCGCCGCGGCCGACAAGGTGAAGCGGTCGCGCATGCCCTTCCACTTCAATCCGATGAACAGCCGCGAGCGCCGCATCATCCACCTGGCTTTGCGCAAAGAAACGGCGGTGCGAAGCGAGAGCGCGGGAATGGGTCCGCAGCGCCAGGTGGTGGTCTACCCGGCCGATATGCCGACCTCGCCGAATGCGGCGCTGGCCATGCCAGCCCCCCGGCCGGACGACCGCAGACCCATGCGCCGGGGCGGACCGCGGCGGCGGGGCTGATTCGCGTGGCCGACATGGAACCATCGGGCCGGAGCGGTAGCGGCGATGCCGGGCGGGCAATGTTGCAGCACACCCTTGCCACACTCGCCTACCGGGGCGCCAAGGCCGTGGGCGGAGCGCCGGAGGGTTTTGCGGAGTTTCGCGTCGGAGACCGGAGCCGTACGCCCGGCGAGATCATGGCCCACGTGAGCGACCTCCTGGATTGGGGCCTGTCGCTGGCGAAAGGCGGGCACGAATGGCACGATTCCGAACCTCTCGACTGGAACCGGGGGACGCTGCGGTTTTTCGATGCTATCGAGGCCCTCGGCGCCTACCTGGGATCGGATCTCCCGATTGAGTGTCCGCCCGAGAAGGTGTTCCAGGGCCCCATCGCCGACGCGCTGACGCACATCGGACAGCTTGCGATGTTGTGCCGCCTGGCTGGTGCGCCCGTCCGGGGCGAGAATTACTTTTGCGCCGAAATCTGCGCCGACCGCGTGGGGCCCGACCAGCCCGCTGCAGTTCAAGAGTTCGACTGAGAACCGCGCCGCCCGGACCGCTTCAATCTACGCCTTGGCGGCTGCCGGAGCCGGAGCTTTCGCGTCCATCTTCCTCAGGTGGTCGTACCAGGTGAATTTGAGGGTCACCGAAGTCACCAGCACGATCGCCAGTGCCAGCGCGGCGCGGTCGAACTGCTGAATCACGATGTAGATGGGCAACGCCACCAACGTGATCTGCCACACGATGCCCACCACAACATTGAACATGTCGCGCCAGAAGTCCCGGTTGCGCTCGAACTCGGGATCTTCCCGCTGGACCTTCTGCAGCACCGGTCCCCAGAAGCCCCACGGCCGGACTCGGCGATAGAAATCCATGAGGACCTCGTCGTTCTCCGCCTTCGTCAGCAGCGTGCCGGCCAGGCAGCCGGCGAGCGAGATCCCGAACACCAGCAGGAAGCCCAAGGAGACGTCCAGGTTCAGGGAATGCGCGTGCGCGTACGATTGCAGGGCGGGGATTCTGCCCATAATGCCGGGGACCGTCAGCGAAGCCGCAATACCCGTGACCATGCCCCAGAAGTAGCCGTAGCCGTTGAAGCGCCACCAGTACCACTTCAGCATGTTGGATGCGGTGTAGCCGCCCCACAGGCCGGAAACGATCCAGATCACCACGTCATTCACCGAGGCGACCCACCAGCCGATCACGGTGCCCAATACCACCACCGCAAATGAGCTGAGATAGCTCAGCCGGACGTAGGTCCTCGGGCTTGCGTTGGGATTGATGAAGCGCTTGTAGATGTCGTTGACGAAGTACGGCGGCGCCGCATTCACCGTGGCCGCGAAGTTGGACATGTACGCCGCCAGCAGCCCGGCAATGAGGAATCCGAGAAGGCCGGCCGGCACGAACCGGCCCAGCGCCAGGGGGAGCACAGCCTCGAAATCCATCTTGGCCCCCATGGCGCGAATGTGGCTGCTGTAGAACGCCAGCGCGAGAATCGTCAGGCCCGTAATGAGGAAGTAGCGCGGGAACGTGAGCACCACGTTGACCCATCCGCTCATCATGGAGGCTTCCCGCGGGTTCTTGCAGGAGAGGACGCGCTGCATGTCGTAGTTCGGCGCCGGCCCGGCGGCGCTGATGAGCACGCCCTTGAACAGCAGCATCATGACGAAGAAGCCGAACAGGCCGTAGCCGTCCTCGCCAATCTTGGCTGTCGCCGAAGGCAGAAGCGTGCTCCAGTTCAGGTTCAGATGCCATCCGAAGAAGACGTTATCCCAACCGGCGGGAACGAACTTCTGCAACACTCCGGGAGCCACCTTCGCCATGGCGATGATGCCCACGGCGAACGAGGCGATCGAGAGAATGCAGAACTGAAGGACCTCTGTGACCACCACGCTGAACATGCCGCCCTTCACCACGTAAATGGTCGTGATGGCGATCAGGATCAGCGCGTACTGGTTGGGAGTCAGGTTCCAGGGGAGGAAGTTCGCGGCGAACTTGCCGATGCCCTTGAAGCCGTAACTGAAGAAGCCGATGATGCTGACGAAGGCATAGATGACGACGATGATGTGAGCGAGCTGGGCTCCGCGGCCTTTGCCGAAACGCGTCTGGATCCACTCCGCGCCCGTCATGACGTTGGAGCGCCGCAGCCAGGCCGAGAGGAAAACCATCATGAAGACCTGATTGAAGGTGGGCCACAACCACGGAATCCAGACGCTCTTCAGGCCGTAGACGAACATCCAGTAGACCAGCAGCATGGTGCCGCTGATATCGAACATACCGGAAGCGTTGGAGACGCCCAGCACGTACCAGGGCATCGTGTTGCCGCCCAGGAAGTAGGCTTTCATGTCGCGGGAGGCGCGATGCGAGACCCAATAGCCCACCAGGACGGAAATCAGCAGGTACGCGAGTATGATCGCGATGTCAACAGCGTGAAGACTCACTCAACACCTCGGTTGTCACCCGGACGCCGCCGGAAGGTGGTCGTCTAGCCGGGTCGAGCAAACCATTATAGTCCGACAGTTGCGGTCACCCGCAACGGTTGGTTCACGGACCGGGTCTAGGCGCCACCGTCCGTCACGCCCGGAAGACGGGCTCGAGCGAGGAGAGCGTGGTCTTCAGGCCCGCCAGTTCCGCGACACTCAACACTGGCAGCGGCGCCGAAGCGAGCTCGAGCGCGAGGTCGAAGATGCGCTCGTCGCCCGGCGGCACCGCGGCGGTGATCTCCTGATTCAAGGTGAATCGCAGGGCCAGGCGAGCCAGCTCGCGATCGTCGATCGGCTGATACCAGCATTTCGGATACTTGCGATCGGCCGGTTTAACGCCGGCGGGCCACTTGCCGAACGCCAGAGCCTTCAAAGCCATGCGGGCCATGCCCTTCGATTTCGCTCGGGCCAGAATCTGCGGCCCGAAGCCGCCGTTCTCCCAGGCATTGGCGTTCACCGGGAAAAGCACGCTGTCGAGTTCGAGAGCGTCCATCAGACGAAGAGCGGCCTGTGCGTTATGGGCGGAGAAACCGAGATGCCGGATTTTGCCTTCCTTCCGCGCCGCGAAAAACGTCTCCGCGGCTCCGCCGGGCGCGAGAATGCGATCGACGTCTTCCATCGAGCCGACGGCGTGGAACTGGTACAGATCCACATGATCCGTGTGGAAGCGCTGCAGGGTGCGCTCCAGTTCCTCGCGCGCTCCCTTCGCGTCGCGCTTGGTGGTCTTCTCCGCGAGGAAGACCTTGCTGCGATATGGCCGCAGCGCTTCGCCAAGCTTGAGCTCCGCTTCCCCGTCAAAGTATGACGGGGCGCAGTCGAAGTAGTTCACGCCGCGGCCGTACGCCGCCGCGACGCGGCGCGCCGCCTCTTCCGGTGGGAGACCGCACACCACGATGCCGCCGAAGGCGATGATGGAGAGGTCGATTCCGTTCTTGTATGGGCGGCGGGGAAGGGGCGCGTCCGAACCGTACGCGGCCGCCGCCGCCATTGCCGCAGTGGCTCCCAGAAACTTGCGACGATCCATAAGCCGTGACTCCTACGCTCATTGTAACCGGGATCTTCGTTTTGGACGTCCGTATCCCGTTCGGTATGCGCCCGGCCGTCGCCATTCGCGCCCGGCCATGGGCGCCCTGACGCGGCTGCGCTGCCGCCGGTTTCGAGCTAGCGTTGTGTCTCAGAACTTTCTTTGCCTTTAGGGCGCGTTGCATCATACTCTAGGGGCGATGCCCCGCGCTCCCGCCGCTGCGTTGGCTGTTACCGAGGAAGAGCGCCGGGAACTGCTACGATTCAGTGCTTCGCGTAGCATCCCGCAGAGCGCGGCGCTGCGGGCCAGGATCGTGCTTGGCGCTGCGGACGGAGTGGGGAACAAAGTGCTGGCCCGTGAGCTGGCGACCAGTCTCCCTACGGTCTTGCTTTGGCGTGGCCGCTACCAGTCAGAAGGATTGCTGGGCATTCTGGAAGAGCGGCCCCGTTCGGGCCGCCCTAGGGAAGTCGCGCCCGAGCAGGAAGCAGCACTGATCGAAATGACCTTGCGCACCACCCCGAAGAACGCCACTCACTGGAGCGTCCGCTTGATGGCGCGCGAGCAAGGAGTCAGCCCGGCGACGGTCCAGCGCATCTGGAAGAAGCATCACCTCCAACCCCATCGCGTGGAGTCGTTCAAGTTCAGCACGGACCCACAGTTCGTCGCCAAAGTACGGAACATTGTGGGTCTCTACCTGAACCCTCCAGACAATGCGATCGTACTCAGCGTGGATGAGAAGAGCCAGATTCAGGCGCTGGATCGCACGCAGCCGATTCTGCCACTCCGGCCGGGCTTGCCGGAGCGCCAGACGCACGACTGCGAGCGGCACGGCACGACAACCTTGTTTGCCGCGCTGGACGTTGCTGCCGGCAAGGTGATTGGGCACTGCCAACCGCGGCATCGCCACCAGAGATTCCTCCGCTTCCTCGAGAGAGTCGACACCGCGACTGAATCCGGCTTGGCCGTCCACCTGATTCTCGACAACTACGGAACACACAAGCACCCCGACGTCAAGAAGTGGTTCGCTGATCATCTCCGCTACCACGTCCACTTCACGCCAACCAGCGCTTCTTGGCTGAACCAAGCAGAACGCTGGTTCGCCGAGATCACCCGCAAACGGGTCCGTCGGGGCACCTTCCGTTCCGTCCGCGACCTCGAAAAGGCGATTCACGAGTACATTCGCAACCTCAACGATGCCCCCCAACCCTTCCAGTGGGTGGCCAGCGCCAACACGATCATCAGGAAGCTGCGGAAATACAAACGAACTGTAGAGACAGGACACTAGAGGGAGCAACGAGTATGGACAGAGCGGTTGTGATAGGCGGGCTGGTTTTCTTATGTGCGCAATTCGGCGTGGGAGCTGCCGCGGCAGCGCAGTCGGCTCCCAAGGCTACACAACAGCGGAGGTCCCCGGAGTTCGAGAAGGAGTTGGCAAACCTCTACTCGCGCTACGACCGTGCAGCGTGGCAGTCACCCGAGGCTGTAATGGCAGGCCTGCACTCTCAGAACGATGACGCCCGGCTCAATGCGCTTCATCTGCTCGGAGCACTAGATGAGGATGCTTACGAATCGATGCATGGTAAGAACGCGGATTGGGAGGGTGTTGCGGACCCATGGCAGTCTGAGTTGCGCTATGTGGCTCTCGGGGCGGGTGGGCCCCAAGACGCAATCGTGGCAGTTCAGCTCCGTGGTCTTGTGCTGGTTGCCGTCGCGGTTCCGAAGGACAAGGTGTGGGAGCGCGTCGCAGCGTTCAAGTGCGGATCCTCGGCCTTCGGAACGAAGGATTCCTACGGCAGCGCCAACGGGGGCGATCCTCTCGGCACCACAGTGGACATCGGGCGGTTCTACGACAGGGGCTTTGAACGGCACGAGCTCGTTCTTAGCGTTGTAGACTTTCCGGGAAGCGGCGCGCGGATGTACGCCATTGACGATTACGTGCAACACGAAGCTCATTTCCGGCTGTATGGGGGCGAGCTGCTGCGAACCATTGCTTTCGAGCGCCGTTCGCGATCATGCCATGACGATGGATACTCCGTCCGCAAGGTTCACGATTGCTCCATCCACAGGCGCTGGTTCTATCCCTACGGGTTTGGCTATACCAGTTCCATGGCCGGTGCCCTTCTCGTTGAAGCCGAGGGTGTGGCGCAATCTCCTGGTTACGACTTTCCCTTTCAAACGGATCTGGAGGAGCGGAACCTGAAGTTCCGCTCTTGCTCGACGCTGAAGTTCAACGACGAGACACACCAATTCGAGCCGTTCACTCCGCCGGAAATGCCCTATGGAGCAGGCTGCGCCGCCTTTGTCGGCGGTGAGCCCGCGCGCCCTCCGGCCGTGCGATAGCTTACTTTCCGTCGCAGAACGGCGTTTCCTGAACCGCCGGATGTTGTCGTGGCACCGGCTAGCCCACGCTTCGGTGGCGTCTTTGCCCTCACACCCGTGGGAGCGCTGCGGGCTTGCCACCCAAGCTCACCCACCGGCCACCGCCGGCGCATTTGGCGCCAACACGATCATCAGGAAGCTGCGGAAGTGTAAAGGAACTTCAGAGACAGGACACTGGCTGAAGCGCCGGCGGCCTGTCGGAGCCCGCTACGCCGCCGGGCCGCAAAAGAACTCGAGCGACCTGGCGATAAACTGCTTGAGGTCGGAGCGCTTGACCACCGCGTCCAGCATGCCGGTCTTGAGGAGGAACTCGGCGCGCTGGAAGCCTTCGGGCAGCTTCTGGCGGATGGTCTGCTCGATCACGCGCGGGCCGGCGAAGCCGATCTGCGCTCCCGGTTCCCCGATGTTGAGGTCGCCGAGCATGGCGAAGCTGCCGGTGGTGCCGCCGGTGGTGGGGTCGGTGAGCACGCTGATGAAAGGCACCCCGGCCTCGTCCATCGCCATGAGCGCGGCCGACATCTTGGCCATCTGCACCAGGCTGACCGCGCCCTCCTGCATACGCATGCCGCCCGAAGCCGAGACGATGATGAGCGGCTTGCGCTCGGCGATCGAGCGCTCGATGGCTCGCGTGATCTTCTCGCCCACCGCCGCGCCCACGCTGCCGCCGATGAACTTCAGTTCGAAGGAGCAGATGTGCACCTGCCGTCCGGCCAGCGTTCCTCCGGCCGAAATCACGGCGTCCCGGAGCGAAGTGGCCTTCTGCATGACGCTGAGGCGTTCGGAGTAGGGCTTGGAATCCACGAACCCGAGCGGGTTGCTGGATGCCAGGCCGGCATCGAAGGTCTCCCAAGGGCCGTCGAAGAGCTGCTTGAGCCGGCTGACGGCGTCCACGCGGAAGTGGTGATTACAGCGCGGGCAGACGTTCTGGTTCTCTTCGAGCGCCTTCTTCCAGACGATCTGGCGGCAGCCGTCGCACTTGAGCCAGAGGCCTTCGGTCTTCACCCTGCGCTCGCCCTCGGAGCCGGGCGTTTCTTTGGAGGATTTCTGTCTGGTGAACCAGGGCATTAGTAGTCGATACCTCGCTGCGCCAGGACTCCCTGGTGAAACGGATGCTTGATCTCCTTCATCTCGGTGACGAGGGCGGCTGCCTCGACCATCTGGGGATGCGCATTGCGCCCCGTGGCGATGACGTGGAGGCGCTCGGGGCGGCGGGCCAGGCCCTCCATCACGGTGCCGACGGAGAGCATGCCGTAGTGGATCGTGTAGTTCAGCTCGTCCAGGATTACCATATCGTACTTGTCCGAGAGCATCGCTTCCAGAGCGGCGTTCCAGGCTTCAGTGGCCAGGCGCACGTCCTCCGGATCGGGCTTCTCCGCGCCGACCTTCACGAAGCCGCGCCCCATGGGCCGTATCTCCAAGGCGCCCCCAAGCAACGGAGCGCTGTCCAACTCTCCATAGTGCCACGAACCCTTGATGAACTGGATCATGAGCGTCTTGAAGCCCTGCCCCGCCGCCCGCAGCGCCACGCCCAGAGCGGCGGACGTCTTCCCCTTGCCGTTGCCGGTGAAGACCATCAGCAGCCCCTTGTCCATCGTTGTTACGGTAGCACAGTGGAAGACGCGCGCTCATCGCGGGTAGGGGTGGCCGCGCAGCGTGGTGGCGGCCCGGTAGATCTGCTCGGCCAGGATCACGCGGGCGAATTCGTGGGGAAACGTCAAGGGGGAGAGCGAAAGCAGCAGGCTGGCGCGCGACCTCCATTCCGGTGGCGGGCCGTCGGCGCCGCCGATGACGAAGACCAGGTCGCGCCCCTCCATTTCCGCTTTCGCGATGAGGGCCGTGAAGGCCGCGGAGTCCATGGCGCGGCCCGCGGCGTCGAGCAGGATCTTGGTGGCGCTCGGATGGCGGGTCCAGGGGTCGAAGCGGTCCGGCCGGATCTCGCGCATCTCGCAGGCCAGGTACCTGCCGGCGCGCTTGATGTACTCTGCGGCCATGGCATTGGCGCTGGCGTCGCGCGGTTTGCCGATGTAGTAAATGCCGATCTTCAATGGGAGCGTCCCAGACCATTATGCCGGAGGCGGGCCGGCCTACAGCTTCCGGGCGATGATCGCGTAGTCCAGGGCGCCGAAGAAGGCCTCGCGGAAGTCGTCCGGCAAGGCCGCCAGGGCCGGCGCGTCCTCGACTGCCGGCGAGAGCCGGTGCACTTCGATGCCTCCCATCCCGGCTTCTTCCAGGTAGAACGCCAGCAGACCCGCCGGTACGGGACGCGCGTGCGTGGGGTCGAGATAGAAGTGGGTGGCGAAAGTCGCCAGGCATTCCGGGTTGGGCGTCTCGATCGCCAGGACGCCACTCGGGCGGAGCTTGGCGGCGGCGGTGCGGATCATCCCGGGCAGCCGTTCCGGCGGCAGATGTTCCACCACGTGCGCGCAAAAGACGCCGTCCGGCGATTCGTCCGCGAGCGCCGCCAGGATGGCGAACAGATCGCCGGTCTCCGCGTCCAGGCCCTTGGCGCGGCAAATGCCGGCCATCTCCTCGCCGATCTCGACGCCCCGCGCCGGAACGCCGGCCTCGCGCATCAGTTCGAGGAATTCGCCGCGGCCGCAGCCCAGGTCCAGCACGTCGCGCCGCCCCGCGAAGAACGGCAGGTAGAAACGCTGCTTGCGGCGAACATACTCCTCCGTACCGCGAAAGCGCTCGGCAAAACTGGCGTAGTCGAACCAGGGCAAGGGAGCCGGCGCCGCGGGGACGGCGGGCGCCGCTGCCGCGGCGGCCGGAGCGGGCAGAGCCGTGCGCTGGCGGATCAGCCGCAACTCGGTGTGAATCACGTGCTCCAAATCGGCGCGCCCCCGTTCAAAATCGCCGCGAACGATGGCCAGGTCGCCCCACATCCTCCGCTGGATCTCTTCGGAAGACTGGCCCATCCGGAAGTCGAACGCCGCTCTGAGTTCGGCGATCGTGCGCAACAGCTCGTTCTCGGTGGAAGTGAGCCGCTCCTCCCAGCCGGCGCGCCACTGGGCGGCTTGGGCGGCAAGGTCGGCCAGAATGCGGTTGTTCTCGCTCAGGGCCTCGAGAGCAGCCTCAATGGACGCCAGCGTAGTGCGATTGAATTCCACCTGGCCGCGGACGTGCCAGTCCAACAGCCGGGCGACGGCCCGTTTCACGCCCTGGATGACCCCGTTCAAGATGCCGGGCGCCCGCGGATTCACCGTGCCTATGGCGGCGACCTTGGCTTGCGCGGCATCGCGCGCATGCAGGAGCGGCAGCAGATCGGCCAGGACAACGCCACTGGCGGCGCCGCCGGCATGCCGTCCGCGCACTCGCTCGCGGATTTCGCCAATCAGGGCGGCGAGTTCTTCGCCAGCGGGGTCCTTCCCAGGCGCGGGCTCAGGCGCGGGCACGTTTCCCGCTCCGCTTCGCGCGCCCGCGGCCTCCGGAAGACGCTCGATACGTGGCGGTCATTTTCGAGTAGACCCCGCCGCGCGGTGCGAACTCTCCGATCACCATGGCCGATACCGGCTTGGCCGCCGCCACGATGTCGCGCAGAAACCGGTTCACCACGTTCTCCTGAAAAATGCCCAGACTGCGATAGGCCAGCGCGTACATTTTGAGCGATTTCAACTCCAGGCACCGCCTGGCCGGGACGTAGCGGATGGTGATCTCTCCGGAATCCGGGAGGCCCGTCTTGGGGCAGACCGAGGTGAACTCGGGAATCGAGATCTCGATCTCGTAGCCCTGGAACTGGTTGGGCCAGGTCTCGATCTCGGGAAGCTCGGCGCCGATTCCGGCGCTCGCGTGCTCGTCCGTATAGCCGTACTTGTTCATCGTTCAACCAGCGTCTTGGCCAGCAGGTCTAGAAACAGCCCGACGTCGGCCACGACGCCGACCGCCTGGCCCGTGCCGCGGTCGCTCACCTTGGTGGCCACGGCGGGGTTGATATCGACGCAAACGAACTTGATCCAGCTCGGCGCCATGTTGCCGGTGGCGATCGAGTGCAGCATGGTGCCCAGGCAAAGCACCAGTCCAGCGTCCTTCAGCGCGGCGGCGTAAGCGTCCTGCGCCCGGTTCATGTCCGTGATGGTCTCCGGCAGCGGGCCATCGTCGCGCAGGCTGCCGGCCAGGATGAAGGGCACGCCGGCCCGGACGCACTCGTAGAGCACGCCGCTCTGCAGCCGCCCGCTCGCGACCGCCTCCCGCACGCCGCCGCACCGGTAGATGGCGTTGATGGCGCGCATGTGATTGCGGTGGCCGTGCTCCTCCTGGCGGCCGTCGGCGAGCCGCAGCCCCAGCGAGGTGCCGAACAGCGCCGCCTCGATGTCGTGAACGCCTAGCGCGTTGCCGCTGAGCACGCCCTGGACGAAGCCGTGCCGGATCAGCGCTGCCAGCCCCGTTGCGCCTCCCGTGTGCACCACCACCGGGCCGGCCACCGCCAGCACCTTCTTCCCCTGCTCGCCGGTCTGCCGGATGAGCGCCGCCGTCTGCCGCACCGCCGTCTCCACCTGCCGTTCCGAGGAGACGCCGTTGGACATGAAGGCGAAAGACAGGCGGTCGCGCTCCTTCGATTCCGGCAGCACGCGGATGCCGCGCATGCCCACCACCACCATGTCTCCCGCGCGGATATCCCGCAGCCGCCGGCACTCCGCCCGCCCGCCGCCGGCCACGATGAGCGCGTCCATGCGCTGGTTCTCCACCTCGATCCAGCGCTGCTCGTGGCGCACCAGCGTGCGGTAGTTGGTGGTCGAATAGAAGTCGTCGGGCGCGCACCTGTCCCGCTCCACCATGGCCAGCGCCGCATCGGCCGGGTCCGCCGGCGAGCAGCCCAGGCCGAGTAACTGCTGGAGCATCCGCTCCATCGGCTCGGACGCTTCGATCCTGAGCCGCAGGTAGGAAGCTTCGCTGTTGGTCCGGCCGATACGGAACTGCTCGACTTCGAAGCGGCCGCCGTATTCGACCACGGTGTCGAAGATCCGCTCCATGATGTGGGAGTCGATCAGGTGGCCTTCGGCCTCGACGACTTCATGAAAAGCGGCGCTCATGTGAACCAAAACGCGTCCCAGCCGGAGCACCGGGAGCGCGCCGCCGGGGCCGCTCCCGAGTGCCCGCTTCGTTACTATTCCGCTCGCGTCAGAAAGATGGGCAAACCGCACTTGCCGGCGTAGTTCGGCCGGCAGCGCTCGATGTTGTACATGCTCGCGACATCCACCGTGCGCGGCCCCAGCTTCGGATCGGGGATCGGCATGCGCGCGAAGCAGCCGTTGACGATGGCCATCATCACGCCGTGCGTGCCTTCCTGGAGGCAATCGCAGGCCATGTTGCCGTACGTGGCGGCCACCAGCTTGTCTATGAAATCCGGCTCGCCGCTGCGCAACTCGTAGGTCAGGTCGCTGATGACGGTCTCTTCCTTGACGCGCCTCTTGATCTCGTCGCTGAGATCTTCGGCCACGTTCGCCTTCTTGCGGTGCCCGAACGCGTCGGCCTCGCCGTACTCGCGAACGCTGTAGCCCTCCCACTCGGCGCCTTCCGAGAGCACGCACATGGAGTAGTTGCTGGGGTTGCTCTTCTTGTCCTCCATCAGCAGATCGATCAGCCCCGCCAGGTCGAACTTGTGTTCCGGGATGGCGCAGCGGATCGAGGTGACATAGGCCGTATACAGCGATGTGTAGCCCGCGTCGCGGCCGAACACGCGGAATAAGCCGATACGCTCGTGCGATCCGACCGTGGTCCGCTGCCGCTCGATGGCGCTGTGCGCGCGGGAGATGGCCGTCGAAAACCCGATGCAGTACTCGGTATTGCGGACGTCGTTGTCCATGGTCTTCGGAATCGCGATGACCCTGACGCCCGCCTTATCGAGGTGCGCCGCGTAGCTGAGCGTGTCGTCTCCGCCGATGGCCACCAGGTACTCGATTCCGAGCCTCTCCAGGTTGCTCAGCACCTGCGCGGTCATGTCGTAGACCGTGGAGGTGACGCCCTTCTTGGTCGCCTGCGCCTCCGGGAAACCCTTCCCCGCCAGGAACTCGGGAACGGCCTTCATCTTCAGCGGGTTCGTGCGGCTGGTGTGCAGAAACGTGCCGCCCGTGCGGTCCACGGTGCGCGTGTTCTCGCGGTTCAGCGGCAGAATGTAGCGTCCCCTGCTGTCGTTGTCATCGAGGTCGACGTGCGTCAGACCCTCCCAACCCCGGCGGATGCCGATCACCTCGCAGCCCATGTCATGGCCGCGATAAACCACGCCCTTGATGACCGAGTTCAGACCCGGGACGTCCCCGCCGCCGGTCAAGATTCCAATCTTCTTCATAGCCATTCTCCTGAGAAACGCTTACCGGCATAGCAAACCAGCAGCCGCAAGCGGTTAAGAAAGTCCTCTTGATTATACCGGATGGAACCGGCCGGCCTCACGGCGCCTATGTGGGGCGCCTATGTGGGGGCGATTGAAACCGCCGAGCGATTTGGCATCGACCTCACGCCCGGCAACGCCTGTGGGAGTTGGCGCGCAAGCCGTACCCCAACGACGAGGCCAGACAGAAGCGCTGGATCGGGAATCGGCAGAACCGGCCCGGTAAGGGGAAGCAGTCCATCGATACCACCCATCCCGAGGTGGCCGGGAAACTGCGTACCGAAGCCGGGTACTTCGAGATCAACACCGAACGCATGCGCTACCCCAAGGTCCGCGGCCAGCGCCTGTTGGCCGGATCGGGAGTGATCGAGGCCGGCCGCGAAACGGTTTTGGGCCCTCCGGCATGTTCTGGACGGTGCGGGGGCCAACGCCATTTTCGCCCTGCGCTGCCGCCGGCTCAATGGCCGGTTCGAAGACTGCTGGGAGGTGCGCCGGGCTGCACGATCGGCACTATTATCGCCGGGGCCAAACTGCTGCACCGGGCGGGTCGTGGAGCGGCACAAACGTCCCGCGCGGTAGAATGGTCGGGACATGGACCCCGAGGTGCGAAGCAGGGCATTCGGCCCGGCAGCCGGCATGCTGGCTCTGGCGCTGATGCTGGGGCCGGGACTGGCCGGCGGACTGCGCCAATGGGATGCGCTGGCCGAGCCGCTGCGCTGGCTGTACCTGGCGTTCCTGCTGGCGGCCGTGGTTCTGGCGGCGGGCGGCTTATGCATTCTCGTGTGGGCCCGCCTGGCCCGCGCAGCGTTGTATGCCGCCTCCGGCGCCGCGCTGATTCTGGGAGCGGGGCTGATCGTCGGCACGCTGCTCCATGAGATCCCGTGCCTGGGGCCGAGTTGAGTGGGCAGCCGCCTCACCGGTGGTGGGACCTGTCTGGTGCTGGCAGTGGCGGCGTGGGCGCGCGGGCGCGAACTCGCGATTCCTCGCGCCGGGGCATAGGCCTTCTGCCGCATCCGGAGTGTACTATCATCGAACGTGAAGGATCGAAAAGTGGAACGACCGGCTGTACCGCACAGTGCGGTTTCGTGCGTCCATAGAAGTTGCCGGAATCGACGCTCTCATTGGAGGCCATAATACAGGTGCGATCAAACTCACTTAAGACTCGTGTCTCGCGCGCGGCGGGCTTCATTCTCTGCGGGCTGCTCCTGACGCAGGTTCTGTTCGCTCAGGGCGCTTCCGACAGCGACCACCATAACTTCCTGCGACGCTTCTCGGTGGGAGCACGCGGTACGGTTTTCCCGATGGCCATCCAGACTTCCGGAATCACGGCGAATAACCCCACCACTGCATCCACCGCAACGTACACCCTCGCCCCGTCGACTCCTCTGTTTGGGGGCGGGCTGACCGTCGAGTATGCCGCGTCCCAACGGATTCTGGTCAGCGCCGACGTGCTCTACCACGAGTTCCGCTATTCGTCGGACACGACCACGGCCCTGACCGCGGCCGATGGGACCACTACCATCAGCGACGTGGCTGAAGGAACGCACGCACGGTACTGGGAACTGCCGATTCTGGTCCACCTGACGTCCCTCCCCGCACGGACCGCTTCGGCGCAGGTCATGTTGGGCGTGGGCCCGACGTTCCGGTACGTGACCGGGGTCCGCTCCGAGTTCACCACCACCAATCCCGACGGCAGCCAGGCGGTTAGTTACAGGCCGCGGGCGATCCAGAGCCAGACGGTCATGGGCGGGGTGGCTTCGGCCGGCGTTCGCCTGACGGACGACTTTGGGATCAAGTACACTCCCGAGGTGCGTTACATCCGCTGGCTCTCGGACTCGTTCACGAGCTGGCCGGCACAGCAGAGAAGGAACGAGCTTCAGGTGGTGGTCGGCATCACGTGGTAAGCGGCATCGCGTTCCGACCGGCCGCGCTACTCCAGTTCGAACAGCCGCTGGCCCGCCACGGTGCAACGGAATCCATAGAAGGCCACCGCCAGAACCGCCAGCAAAGCCGTCAGCGAGCTGGCGATGTACCACGCAGAGAAGTCGAGCGTCAGCGGGGCCGCCAGCAGGAAATCCGCGGTGAAGATGCTGACCACCAGCGGGAAGATTCCGTAACGAAGAAGCAGCAGAACGAAGGCCCCGTACACCAGCGCCGCGACGGGAAGCGAGACGAGGCGCTCGCTCGAGCTGAGCCCGCTGACCAGCATAAAGATCGCAACGAAGCTCCCGGCCGCCAGCCAGTCTCTGCGCAGGATCCAGCGCAGAAGAAACATCAGCAGGAAGGTGCCGAAGGCGAACATGACCCCGCCGGCGATGTGGCCGAGTGCGCTGGCAGTCAGGTGCCGGATGCCTGAGGCAACGCTCATCCCGTTGGGTTCGAGAAGGCCGCCGAGGTTCCAACCGATCACGGCCGCCCCCTGAAGCACGAGAACCCAGAACAGCCCGAAGGCGACGCCGATCAGGATGTCGCCGCCGACCAGCGGATCGCGGAGCTTACCGCCCAGAATCCGGCTCCAGGAGACGATCGTCTGCGGCCAGCGGCGGCGCACGATCGGTTCGAGCGCCAGGTACAGCACCCACATCAAGGCGGCCGCGAAAAGCGCCTCGCTCATGGCATCCACGATCAGGCCTAACTCGCCGTCGTTGGGGATGTGGTCCATCGAGAACGCGTATTTGAGCATGTAGACCAGGAACATGAACCCGCCCAGGCGTGCCGCGCCACGAACGTCGCTGCGGTTGAGCCTTACGTTCCGGCGCGCCATCAGAGCGGCCACGATGAAGACGAGGCAGATGATCGTCAGGACGACGATCTCGGCCGCGCGGGCGCCGGCGCTGGTCTCGGCCTCGCGCATTCGCCAGGGGCGGGTCCAGGGCCCGATGAGATGGAAGTAGACCGGCTTGCCACGCCAGGATGCGGCCTCGACGCGCAGCGGGATCTTGGGGGCGTTGGGAAAGGCACCGGTCCAGGCGGCGCGGCTATCGAAGCCGACCTCCGGCAGCCACTGCGGCTCGGCAGGCTGAAACCTGGCGGGATCGAGTGCGGCAGCGGCGAACAGCGCGTTCCAGTCGCTGGGAGGAGGAGGGCCGGTGCTCTGATCCACCTGCGGTGGCATGGCGGACAGATAGAGGAGCCGGCCTTCGGTGTCAAGCAGCAGCAGGACCTCTCCGGAGACGTTGATGTGCGGATGCGACGGCGAGACCTGAAGCTCATAGCCGGGATCGAAGTAGCGGGGGCTCTGACGATACCAGAAACGCACCAGGTCCGGCCGGCCTTCGCCGATGTGGGACCAGCGCGTGCGGGAAGGATCGTGCTTGGGAACGTACTGCGCGTAGTCGTAGGAATACTCGAAGCCGGAAGCGGAGCCCGCCGGGCGGTCGCGGTAGCCGAGTTTCTGGGCTATCTCGCGCGCCTTGACGGTGAGAACGTCGGTCGAGTTCTCAAACGGGATCTTGGCGAGCAGGTCCGCCTTGCCGTTGAGCAGGGCGGCGGCGATCAGAGCCACGATGACGCCGCCGAGCAAGGCCATGGCGACTGGCGGCCGCAGACCTTCGCTCGAACCCGATGCGGCCACCAAATCGGGCGAAGGCGTCTCGCCCGCCGCCAGCGCCGCGGCCAGCGGATCGCCCCCCGGAAGGGCGGCGGCCACCGCCAGCGCGGAAGCGGGCCGGTGGCGCGGGTCGGGCGCCAGGCACCGCAGGATGACGTGCTCGATGGCGGGATCGATCTCCTTGACCAGCGTGACCAGGCTGGTCGGCGCCGAACTCTCTTCCTGCTTCAACAAGCCATCCAGCGTGTCCGCTTCGAAGGCGCGCTTGCCGGCGAAGATCTCGTAGAGCACCAGGCCGAGCGAGTAAATGTCGCTGGCAGGCGTGACCTCCTTGCCGGCAAGCTGTTCGGGCGCCATATAGGCGGGCGTGCCGTGGCGGGTCTCGTGCGCCTGAATCTGGCCGCTCAACGCCGCCAGCCCGAAATCCGTAATCAGGACCTGGCCGCGGCCATCGAGCATGATGTTGGCCGGCTTCAGATCGCGATGCAGCACTCCCTTGTCGTGCGCGGCGGCGAGGCCGGCGCACAACTTGCGCGCGATTTCCAGGGCCTTGTCCGCGGGCAGACGGCCGATGCGGCGCACCAGCGACCCGAGGTCTTCGCCATCCACGTATTCCATGGACAGGAACTGCATGCCGTCGAGTTCGCCGATGTCGTAAACCCGGCAGACGTTGGGATGGGAGACCTGGCGCGCGATGCGAACCTCGTTGCGGAAGCGCTCGAGCGCGCGCGCGTCCCCGGCGGTAGCCTCCGGAAGAAACTTCAGCGCGACCGGCTGGCCGAGTTTGAGGTCGGTGGCGCGATAGACTTCGCCCATGCCGCCCCTGCCGAGCAGGGCGATGATGCGATAGCGCTCGAGCAGCAGCGTGCCCGGCGCGAAGCGGCCTTCATCCGCCGTCGTGGACAAAGACGGTGACATGGCAGAAGGCGGGCGGCTGGCGGAACTTCCTGCGGGTTGGCGCGAGGCTGCCGGGTCGGCGATGGTCTCGGTTTGGGAGATCGCGGCGCGACCGCCCAGCGGCGCGGCGCAGCTTCCGCAGAACCTGCTGGTGTCCGGATTCTCGGTGGCACAACTCGGGCAGCGGGTCATCGGTTTGAGTTTAGCAGGCGGTCCAGTGGGATACGCCGGTGCTACAGTGTGACTTGTTGCAGCCACTCAGCCGCCGTGACGCGCTCGCTCTGCTGGGCCTGCTGGCCGCCGAGGGGTGCCGCGCGCCCTCGACCGCCCTCAGCCTGCCGCGCCATCCGGCTGCCGATGCCCTGACGCCCATTCCGCTCGGTACCGTTCGATTGGGCGGCAGCCTGGGAAGGAAGGTGGACCTGTGCATTGCCCATCGCATCCAGGCGCAGGACCCCGAGAAACTGGTCGAGCCCTTTCGGCACCGCGGGGAGCGGAGTTGCTGGCAGACCGAGTTCTGGGGCAAATGGTTCATGTCGGCTGCTGCGGCCTGCGAGTACACCGGCGACGAGCAGTGGCGCCAGCGGCTGGGCCAGTCCGTCCATGAGCTTCTCGCCACGCAGAGTCCCGACGGCTACATCGGCAATTACGCCCCCGCGAGCCGCCTGAAGGGCTGGGACGTCTGGGGGCGCAAGTACACGCTGCTGGGCCTGCTGGCATGGCACGATCTGACCGGCGATGCCGCGGCGCTCGGCGGCGCGCGACGCCTGGCGGATCATCTGCTGGCGGAGGTGGGGCCCGGCGGCGCCGACATCGTCAGCCTGGGCCTCTATCGCGGCATGGCGAGCGGCTCGGTGCTCGAGCCCATGGTGCGGCTCTACCGGCGGACGCACGACGAGCGCTACCTGCGATTCGCGGAGTACATTTTGGCGCGATGGTCGTCCTCGAAAGGGCCGCGGCTGATCGAGAAGGCGGGCGTGCCGGTTGCGGAGCGCTTCCCGCCGCCGAAGCAGTGGTGGTCCTGGGAGAACGGGCAGAAGGCCTACGAGATGATGTCGTGTTACGCCGGCCTGGTGGAGTTGTACCGGGAGACGGGCTGGGCTCCCGCTCTCGATGCGGCGCGGCGGACGTTCGAGAGCATTCGCGACACGGAGATCAACGTGGCCGGTTCCGGGTCCGCGGCCGAATGCTGGTACGGCGGGAAAGCGCACCAGGCCGAGCTTCGGCCCCGTTTTATGGAGACCTGCGTCGGCGTGAGCTGGATGCAACTTTGCGCCCACCTGCTGCGCTCGACCGGCGACTCGCTTTTCGGAGACGAGATCGAGCGGACCGCCTACAATGCGCTGGCCGGCGCCATGACGCCCGACGGGTCGTCGTTCGCCCAGTACAGCGCGCTGGCGGGCATCCGCTCGCTCGGAGAGCTGCAATGCGGAATGGGCCTGAGCTGCTGCGTGGCGAACGGGCCGCGCGCCATGATGCTGCTGCCGGAGGTTGCCGTCATGCTGGGCGTCCAGGGTCCGGCCGTGGTGCTCTATTCGGACGGGGTCTGGAAGTTGCCCCTGCCCTCCGGCCTCGCCTGCCGCATCGAAATGAGAACGGACTATCCGTCGTCCGGGGACGTGGCCATTCGGATCGAGCCCGCGCGGGTCGAATTCCTGGCGGTGCGCTTCCGCATTCCGAAGTGGAGCGAGGAAACCGCCGTCAGCGTGAACGGCGCCCCCGTGGGCGGCGTCCGCGCAGGGACGTGGGCCGTCATTGAGAGACCATGGAAGCCGGGAGACCAGGTGCGGTTGCGATTCGATCTGCGGGCCAGGGTCCTTTCGGCCGCCGATGGGGCCGGACGATGCTCGGCGGTTGTGCGAGGGCCGGTGGCATTGGCACGCGACCTCAGGCTGGCGCCAGGCGGCATCGACGAGGCGGTGTCGTTCGAGCCCGACGAGCGCGGCTGCATTGCGTTGAAGAAGATCCAGCCGCCTGCGAGTGTCGAGATGGCCTTCGCGGTCGGCGCCAGCGGAGTGGCGCTGTGCGACTACGCGTCGGCGGGCAACACCTGGGACGCGCGCTCGCGGTATCGGACGTGGATGAGGGCGGGGTAGAAGCCGGGGCCACGGCACGCTTCAGCGTGCGCCGCGCCGCGGGTCTGCGATGATGGATTCCGATGACTACCCATGATCGGGCCGCCGCCGTCTGGAACGATGTCCAAGCCATCCGCGCCCAGGCTCCGCTGGTGCACAACATCACCAACTACGTCGTCATGAACACCACGGCCAACGCGCTGCTGGCGCTGGGCGCGTCGCCCGTGATGGCCCACGCGGAGGATGAGGTCGAGGAGATGGCCGGAATCGCGCGGGCGCTGGTGCTCAACATCGGCACCCTCAGCGCGCCCTGGGTCGAGGCGATGATCAAAGCCGGGCGGGTGGCCTGCCGGAACGGCTGTCCGATCGTTCTCGATCCGGTTGGCGCCGGCGCCACCCGCTTCCGCACCGTCACGGCCCAACGCCTGCTGCACGAAGCCCCGCCGGCGATCATCCGCGGCAACGCCTCGGAGATCCGTGCGCTGGCCGGCGCGGAGCGCGGAACCAAAGGCGTCGATAGCACGCACGGCTCCGAAGAGGCGCTCGGGGCCGCCCAGGCGCTGGCGAAGGATTACCGGTGCGCCGTGACCGTGAGTGGGGCCACCGACCTGATTGTCTCGGAGAGCGCCGTCATCCGGGTTTCGAACGGCCATCCCATGATGCCGCGCGTCACCGGACTGGGTTGCACCGCCACCGCCCTCACGGGAGCCTTCGCCGCCGTTAACCCCTCCCCACAACTCGCCGCCGCCCACGCCATGGCCGTGATGGGCATCGCCGGAGAGATCGCGGCGGCGCGCTCGGAAGGTCCCGGCAGTTTCCAGGTGAACTTTCTCGATGCGCTGTTTCTTCTCGATGAATCCGACATCCGCGGCCGGCTGAGGATGGAGGAGGCTTGAGACAGCCGCGCGACTGGAGACTGTACCTGGTCACCGATGCGCGTCTGGCGGCGCCGCGCTCCATCGAGGACGTGGTCCGCGCCGCGCTGCGCGGCGGAGTGAGCGCCGTCCAGCTTCGCGATAAGGAATGCCCCACTCGGAACTTCGTCGAGCTGGCCCGCGGCCTGAAAGCGATCCTCGGCCCGGCCGGCGTGCCGCTGGTGGTCAAC
>Ga0182021_10001477_pt1 | contig 27013 bp, 21 predicted proteins | sample 612E3MmetaG_FD_120493 | JGI IMG/M metagenome (GOLD analysis project Ga0182021, IMG submission 120493) | Permafrost microbial communities from Stordalen Mire, Sweden - 612E3M metaG (Illumina Assembly) | ecosystem: Environmental > Terrestrial > Soil > Wetlands > Permafrost | place: Sweden...
AACGCGCTGCTGCTGCCGTTCGTCCTGGTCTTCGTCATGGTCCTGGCATCGGACAAGAAGCTGATGGGGCCGCTCGTCAGCGGCCGTTTCCTGCAGATGGTGGGCTGGACCGGCACGGCGCTGCTGGTCGTTCTCTCGCTGACCCTCGCGGTAAGTTCGTTCACCACGTTCTGATCGGCGCGGGCCTTAGCCGGGCCGCTCGGCTCGCTCCGCTCGCTCGGCGACCAGACGGTCCAGTTGGCGCGCCAGTTCTCCGGCGAGGTTGACCCGATCGAACCGACCGGCCGGGTCGCACGGCGCCGGAGCGGGAGTGTGGTCGAGCAGCCGCTCCAGCGCGTCTGCGACGCTGCCCGGCTCGACGTCCGCGACGATCCCAGTCGGCAGGCCCTCGACCAGCGCCCGTCCCTCGCCGCGTGGCATGACCGCCAGGATCGGCCGGTCGAAGGCGAGGTACTCGGCCAGCTTGCCGCCGACGAAGATCTCCGCGCCGGGCATGTCCGAAACCAGCTGCAGCAGCGCGTCGGCGCCGGCCATCCGGGCCAGGGCCTGCCGGCGGGGCACGAACCCCTCGAAGCCGATGACGCCGGCCAGCCGTTCGGGCGTGTCGAACTCGGCCGCCGCCTTCGCGTTGGGGTCGTTGACCCGGCCCAGGAAGTCGACCTTCAAGCGCACCCTGAGATCGGGCCGCCGGGCCAGCAGCCGCTCGACGCCGAGGAGGAACGCCTCGAGCTCCCTGGGCCGGTAAAGGCTGCCGGCGAACAGGAGATGGAAGCCCCCCGGCACCGGGGGCGGCGCGGGCTCGATGCCGACCAGGTCCGCGCGGTCGTAGCCATTTGGAATGTGCACGAACTTGCCGACTAGCTCCGGATAGCGCTCCTCGAACCGAACGCGCATCAGGTCCACCGCCACGATGACCCTATCCGCGCGGGTCACGATCCAGCGCTCCATGCGGCGCTGCATCCACCGCTTGGGGCGCGACATCGGGGCGGCGAAGGGATTGCCAATCCACGGATCGCGGAAGTCGGCCACCCAGGGCCGGTGGATCCGGCCCTTCAGCAAGCCGGCCGCCAGATGCGTGGAGATCGGCGCCGCGCTGGAGTAGATGACGTCGACCGGGCGGCGCCGATGGGCCTTGCGCCCCGCTCGCACGGCGAACGGAACCCAGGCGATCGCGCCCTCCGGGAAGAGCAGCACGGCCCAGATCCGGTTCCACACGACCGATATCTTGCGCAGCACCTTGAGGGGCAGGCTGCCCTGGGCCGAGCTCGCGGTCAGGTCCGCCGACACCGCCCCTGGCGTAGCGGATCGTCGGCTCAGCAGGCGGGCGGCCGCGGTCGGCAGACGGCCGGGCTCGAGGCTGGCGGTTCGGTGGACCTCGAGATCGGGCGCGAGAGTGGGTACGAGCGAGGGATCGCGGACCGGGAACGCGGGGTCTCCCGGCGCGACCACGACCGGCTCCCAGCCCCACCGCGGCAGGTACGTGACGTACTTCAGCGTCCGCTGAACGCCCACGCCGCCGACGGGCGGAAAGAAGTAGGTGACGACCAGGACGCGGCCGCTCACGATTGACCGCCCGCCTTCGCGCCGGCGCCGCGGCCACCGGCCATTCTCCGCGCCCGCGCCAGGCCGCGGCGGGCGCCCGAGACCAGCAGCCTGACTTCCTCGCCACGCGGCACGATCAGCTGCCAGACAGGGTGATGCGAGATACGGCACGCCACGAAGAGCAGTATCACGGCAGAGGCCGTGTACGAAATCAGCGACGCCAGCGCCGCGCCGACGATGCCGAAAACGGGGATGAGAACCAGGTTGGCGGCGATGTTCAGGCAGACCGCGACGACCGACCCGACGGAGATCGGCCCGGGCCGCCCACGGCCGGCGACATAGGACGACATGACCTTCGACACGCTGAGCGAGATGACCGCCGGAAGCAGGACGTAGAACGCCGGCAGGCAATCGTTGAATTTCGGCAGAACGAGATGGATCCCGATCCATGCCGTCGGTATCAGCGCCAGCGCGACCAGGGCGGTCATCAGAACCGTGAGCCTCGACACCCGCGGGAGCAGTGCGTCGGCTTCCGCCTGCGGCAAACCGGCGACACGGGGCAGGAAGATCATCGTCACCGAATCCGGCACGTAGAAGATCAGCTCCGCCATCGTCACGGCCATGCTATACAGGCCGAGCGGCGTCTTGGGCGCCAGCATCACTGCCTGGATGATGTACGTGTCGATCCGGTAATTGAAGTAGCTGGTGATGCTGGCCGGGTAAACGCGGATGCTATAGCCGGCGATGCCACGGAACGAGACCGGGTGGCCGCCGGGGTTGCGACGAGATAGCAGGCTCACAGCGATCACATCGGCCAGCGCCGCCAGCCAGGTGACGACGATGCTCGAGGCGACCGCGCCAGGAACGCCGAACCGGAAGACGGCCACGAGCAGAATGGAGAGGGCGAACGTGACCGCACCCTGGCCGATAAGGATGGCGCTGTATGTCCTGACCTGCTGGCGCCCGTACAGGACCGACATCGCGAAGGTGGTCAGCAGAGCGGCCGGAATCACGATCAAGACGACCCGCACCAGGTCCGCGGTCGACTGATCCAGGCGGAAGGTAACGACCTTCCCGCCGCCGGGCACGTACCAGTTGTGCAGCGCCGTCGGCTGAACCCAGTGGAGAAGTTGCTCAAGCCATGGCATCGAGAACCACACCAGCGAGATCAGGAACGCCGACAGGATCCCGGTGAGGAGCAAGCCGACCAGGAGAAGCCCGCGAACCGACGTGCCGCGCGCGCTGAAGTAGTTGACCGCGCTTGGCAGGCCGAAGACGCCGATGCCGCCGAGCAGCCCGGGCACGGCGAGAACCGCCACGTACTGGCCCTTGCCGTCCGGCCCCAGGATGCGCGAGATCACCAGCGTCGTCGTCAGCGAAATCGCGAAGGCCACGACCTTGGTCGAAAAGACGGCGGTGACTCGCCTGGTGAAGGAGCCGCTCCTGGCGGAAGACACGGTCATCCAGCCTCCGGCCGCGGTGGTGCTCCGACACACGATACCGGCGCGTCGATGCTACTCACGGTCGGCTCCTTCGGGCTCTACCGCGGTGGCTGCCCGCCGCCAGCTCGCGGTACAGCGACTCGACTCTGGCGAGACTCGCGGCCTGGTCGGCCCTGGCCTCGACGATTGCCCTGGCCCGGCGGCCGAGCTCCGCGCGTTCCTTCGGGTCGCGGTCCAGGGCACGGGCCAGGGCCGCGGCGGTGGCTGGAACATCGTCGATCGGGACCAGGGCCGAGCTGTCCAGCTCCCCCAGCCACTCGCGCACGCTCGGCAGGTCGCCGGCCACGACCTGCTTCTCGCAGGCGAGCGCCTCCAGGATCGTGACGGCAGTCGAGTCCGAGGCTGGGATCGACACGACCACATCGGCGAGCCGGTAGAAGTCGAGCATCTCGGCGTGAGCGATCTCCGGAACGATCACGACCCGATCGGTCAGCCCCAGTTCCTCGACTCGCCGCTCGACCGCCGCCAGCTCGTCCTCCTGGGCCCGGTGACGGGAGAAGACCACGGCCACGTCTCGCGGCAACGTCGCGACCGCCTCGACGACCACCTGGTGGCGGTACAGGGGCGTGATGTTCCGCGGCGAGAAGACCACCCGGCGCCCCTCCAGGCCAAGATGGGCCCGGAGCCCGGCCGGCGCCGGCCCCGGCGCAAAGTGTGTCAGGTCGACGCCGAACTGAACCATCTCCGTTCGGTCGGGCGGCGCACCGACGGCCAGGGCGCCGCGCAGCAGGGCGTCGGAGTTGACCATGACCATGTCCGCCGCACGCAGCGTGGTCCGCGCCACCAGCGCCGCAAGCCGGGACTTCTTGGGCGTTATGAAGACGTCCGAGCCCCACAGCGTCACGACATACGGGTGGAACCCGGACAGCCAGGCATGGAGGCCGTTGACCGTCAGGTAGTGAGCGTTGAGAACGTCCGGCTTGACCCGCGCGATCACGCGGCGCAGCGACCGACGTGCCGCGATGACCCCCCAGGGTCGGAACCGGTGGCCGGTGAACGGCGTAAAGCGCTCGATCGCGATCGTCGCGGGCAAGCCCGCCCCGATCGGCTTGCCATCGGCGACGATCAGCGTAACGCGGTCGCCGCGCTCCGCCATGAAGCCGACCCAGCGCCGGAAGTGGATGCTGTTCGGGTCGCCGAGGTAGGCGATACTGAGCGGCCGGTCGGCCACCGTCAGCGAAGGCGCGCTGCTCGTCGTCGCTTCCTCGCCACGCTCGCGCGCGGGGAAACTGGACCAGGCAGGCTGCTGACGGGCGCGGCCGGCGACCTCGTGCGTTGAGGCGGACATCGCGGGCGATTGTAGCCGAGGCGGCGGGCCATCGCCCGCCCGCGTCCGGCCCGCCGGACCACGACTCACGCGCCGGCCGCGATGCCCGTAGACTCCACGCAGGCTCGAATGCCCGCTCGAACGCCTGACGGGCAGGCCCCCGGAGGAACGGTCCTTGGCATTCTCGGACGATCCGGTCGTTGTCGTCACGGGTGGCTGCGGCTTCATCGGAAGCCATCTGGTGGGCCGCCTGGTAGCCGCTGGACGGCGGGTACGGGTTCTCGACGACCTCTCCAGCGGCGACAGGTCGCGCGTTCCGTCAGGAGTGGAGTTCCGCCGGGGAGACGTGGCCGATCCGGATTTCATCAGGCCCGGAGTGGTCGGCGCCGGCGTCGTGTTTCACCTGGCCGCGGTCGCCTCGATCACTCGATCGAACGAGCGCTGGCTGGCCAGCCACATGACGAACAGCGGCGGCTCCGTGGCCGTGATGGAAGCGATTCGCGACGAAGCTCCAGACGCTGGCTTTGTGTATGCCTCGTCGGCCGCGGTGTACGGCGATCTGCCGCTGGGGCCGGGCCAGCGGATCGAGGAGACCGCCGCGACCCGACCGCTCGGGCCTTACGGCGTGGACAAGATGAGCTCGGAGATGCACGCCGGCGTCGCCGGGTCGCTCTTCGGGTTGCGGTCGTTCGGGCTGCGCTTCTTCAACGTCTTCGGTCCTGGACAGGCTCCCGACTCCCCCTACTCCGGGGTGATCAGCCGGTTCGTGGCGCAGGCCCGCGCGGGCGGTCCGATCACCGTCTTCGGCGACGGAGAGCAGACCCGCGACTTCGTTCACGTAGACGACATCGTCGCGTCGCTGCTCCTGGCGGAGCGGTCCGCCGCCGTGGCGGCGCCCGTGGTCAACGTCTGCACCGGGCTGCCCACGACAGTCAACGAGCTCGCCGCCGCGATCGCCGGAAAGTTCGCGCCGGCCCCCGGGATCGTCCACACGGAGGCTCGACCGGGCGACATCAAGCGCTCGGTGGGCGACTCTTCGCTCGCCGCGCGACTGCTCGGCTGGAAACCCAGCCTGACGTTGGACGAGGGGCTGACTGCCCTCGTGGCCTCAGAGGTCGCGAGGAAGGGCTAGATCCCACGTCCGCGCGATCGCACGGACGGGTGTCTCGAAATCACGACCGGTCCGGGCCATGGGCGGTCTGGCTGCGCCCGGCCAGGGTCAGGTACAACGTTTCCACTCGCCCCAGGCATTTGGCCTGATCCGCCCGCTCTTCGACGATCTCCCGGGCTCGCCTGCCAAGCGCGGCGCGCTCCGCCGCGCCGCGGCCCAGTGCCCGGGCGATGGCCGCGGCGGTAGCGTCCACGTCATCCACCGGCACGAGCGACCGAGGCTCCAGCTCCCCCAGCCATTCCCGAACGCTGATCAGGTCGGCAGCCACGATCTGGCAGCCGCAAGCCAGCGCCTCGAGGATCGAGGCCGAGGTCGAATCCGAGGCCGGAATGGAGACCACGACGTCCGCGAGGCGCAGGAAAGCGGGCATTTCCGCGTCCTCGACGTCCGATACGACGACCAGGCGATCGGCGAGACCGAGCGACTCCGCCTGGGCCTCGACGGCCGCGACCATGGCCGCATCGGAGCGGTGACGCAGCATCACCACCGTTACATCCGATGGCAGCTGAGCCAGCGCCTGGACGACGATCCCCTGACGGTACAGCGGAGCGATGGCCCGCGGTGAGAAGACCACACGACGACCGTTGAGCCCGAGCCGGGCCCTGAGCTCGACGGGGTCCGGGCCGGGCGTGAATCGGGTCAGGTCGACACCCCACTGGACCATCTCGATTCTCTCGGGTGGCGCTCCGATCTCGACCGCGCCGCGCCGAAGGGCCTCGGAGTTGACCATGACCATATCCGCCGCTCGAAGCGTGATGCGCCCCAACCGGGCCACCACTCGATGCAGCCGCGGCGCGATGAAGACGTCGGAGCCCCACAGAGTGACGACGTAGGGGTGACGACCGGACATCCAGGCGTGCCACCCGTGGGGATTCATGAAGTGGGCATTCACGATGTCCGGGCGACAGCGCGCCATGGCTCGGCGGACGGACCACCTCGCACGAACGAAGCTTGCGGGCGGAAAACGGCCGCGAGCGCTGAACGGTCTGAACCGCTCCACCGTGATGGAAGCCGGCAAGCCGGGCAGTATCGACTGGTTCGTGCCGACCAGGAGAACCACGTGGTGGCCGCGTTCCGCGAAGAAGGTCACCCAGCGCCGCAGGTGCGCGCTGTTGACGTCGCCGAGGAAAGCGAGCCTCAGTCGATCGACCACCTCTGCCTCAGGAGACACGCCCGAACTCACAAGACGACCTCTTTGGCGACCGCGTACAGCGTTTGACGCAACCGCGCTGTCGAACTCGGGGAATTGCCGCTCTCCGCGTGGCACGGGCGACTCGGGCTCCGGCCATCGCGCTCGGCGGCCTCGATCTGGGGTGCGGGCATCGCGGGCGATTGTACCGAAGATCGAACCCGGGCACGGACCGCCGGCCTCCCCCGCGGGCCAGCCGGCATTGCCGATCGGGTACCATTCGGGGCGTCTTCGATGAACAGGAAGGAGCCAGACGCTGTCAGCGGTCGCGGCCGTAACCGGAAGCGAAGGCTTCATCGGATCCCACCTGGTCGAGGCGCTCGTCAGGCGCGGCACTCGAGTCCGGGCCATGGTCCTCTACAACTCGTTCAACTCATGGGGCTGGCTGGAGTCGCTGCCCGCCGACGTCCTCGAGTCCGTGGAGGTTCACCTGGGTGACGTCCGCGACGTCGCCTCGGTGCGCGAGCTCGTCGAAGGCGCCGATGTCGTCTACCACCTGGCCGCCCTGATCGCGATCCCATACTCGTATCGCTCGCCCCGCTCCTACGTGGAGACGAACGTCCTCGGCACTCTCAACGTGCTCGAGGCGGCCCGCCAGCTGGCCACGCCCCGCGTCGTCCACACCTCGACGAGCGAGGTCTACGGGACGGCGCGCAGCGTTCCGATATCGGAGGATCACCCGCTCCAAGGCCAGTCGCCCTACTCGGCCTCGAAGATCGGCGCGGACAAGATGGCCGAGAGCTACCACCTCTCGTTCGGCATTCCGGTGGCGACTCTTCGGCCGTTCAACACCTACGGCCCGCGCCAGTCGAGCCGCGCCGTCATCCCGACGATCCTGTCCCAGCTGGCCGCGGGCCAGCGCGAGATCCGACTCGGCGACCTCCGACCGACGCGCGACTTCACCTTCGTCGAGGACACGGCCCGGGCGTTCATGGCCGTCGCCGACGCGCCGGCCGAAGCAGTCGTCGGTCGAACCCTCAATGCCGGCACCGGGGTCGAGATCTCCATCGGCGATCTGGTGAAGACGATCGCGGCCGCGGCCGGCTACGAGGTCACAGTCGCCGAAGAAGCCGAACGTCTTCGGCCGGCCGGCTCCGAAGTGATGCGCCTCGTGTGCGACAGCTCGCGGCTCACAGCGGCGACCGGCTGGAAACCGACCGTGAGCCTCGCCGAGGGGCTGGCCAAGACCGCCGCGTGGTTCTCGCAGCCGGAGAACCTGGCGCGCTACAAGTGGAACGCGTACACGGTATGAGCGCCCGATGAGCGTTCGACACGCCGTCCTGCTGGCAGGCGGAAAGGGCACCCGCCTCCGTCCGTACACGACCAGCATCCCCAAGCCGCTGGTCCCGATCGGCGACGAGTGCGCCATCATCGAGATCGTCCTGCGCCAGCTTGCCCGAGACGACTTCCGGCGGGTAACCATCGCCATCGGTCACCTGGGCGAGCTGATCCGAGCATACGTCGGCAGCGGCGAGCAGTGGGGCCTCGAGGTGGATTACGCCACCGAGGACAAGCCGCTCAGCACCATGGGACCGGTGGTCGCGCTTCTCGACAAGCTGCCGGAGCAGTTCCTCGTCCTCAACGGCGACATCCTCACGGATCTGAGCTTCGCGGCACTTCTGGAGGCCCATGCCGCCTCCGCTGTCCCGCTCACCATCGCCACGTATCACCGCCAGGTCGACATCGATTTCGGCGTGCTGACGGTCGAGGCGGGCAGGGTGGTCGGCTTCGTCGAGAAGCCCAAGCTCGACTACGAAGTCAGCATGGGTGTGTATGCGGTCTCTCGATCGGCACTCGCCGGCTATCCGGCAGGCGAGCCGCTGGGCTTCGATCGGCTGGTCATCGACCTCCTGGCGGCCGGACGCAACCCGGCCTCGTATCGGTTCGACGGCTACTGGCTCGACATCGGACGTCCCGAGGACTACGACCGCGCCAACTCGGAGTTCGTTCGACTCAGATCTCATCTGCTGCCGGGGTCCTGAGTGCCGCTCGTCCTCGTCCTGGGCGCCAATGGCTTCATCGGGAGCCACGTCGCGGCTGCGCTAGGCGCCCAGCCCGATGTCGAGATCGTGGGCGCGGGCCTGGGCACTCCCCTGCCGGGCCTCGAACGGCGCTGGCTCGACCTCGATCTGCTGGCCGGCGACGCCGCCCGCCTGGTGGCCGAGCTGCGGGCGGCCAGGCCGGACACCATCGTCAATTGCACCGGCGCCAGCGCGGGCTCGACCGCCGACCTGATCCGGCTCAATGTCCTGGTCACGGCGCGAATCGTGGAGGCCCTGGACAAGTCCGGCCTCGCCACGAGGCTGATCCATTTCGGTTCCGCCGCCGAATACGGACCCGGTCAGGTCGGCAAGCCCGTGACCGAGTCCGCCTGCGCGAGACCGGTCAGCCCGTACGGCATCGCCAAGCTGGCCGCGACCCAGATCGTCCTGGCCGCGGCGGACCGGGGCCGCGAGGCGGTCGTGCTGCGGGTCTTCAATGCCCTGGGCCCTGCGATGCCGGAGAACTCCCTTCCGGGCACGGCCCAGCGACGCCTGTCCGAGGCCGTGGCGGCCTCGGCGTCGCGCATCGAGCTCGGCCCTCTGGGGTCGGTGCGGGACTTCGTCGACGTGCGTGACATCGCCGCGGCCGTCGTCGCCGCCTGTCGCGTCCCGAGCCTCGACGCCACCCTGGTCAACGTGGCCTCGGGGATGGGCCATACCGCTCGCGAGCTGGTCGAGGCGCTGGCCCGGGCAGTTGGCTTCGCCGGCGAGATCGCGGAAGGCGCGGCGGGATCGCCCCGCTCGTCGGATGTCCCCTGGCAAGTCGCCGACATCGCCCTCGCGCGGCGGATCCTCGGCTGGCAGCCGGTTCACGACCTCCGATCCAGCGTCGAATTGATGACCGGCGGCCGCTGACCCGGTCGGTCAGCCGGCGGCGTCGACCCGCAGCAGCCAGACCCCGGCCTGCTCGTCGACGAAGACCGGCACGAGGGTCAGCGCCACGCCGCCTTTCCGCGTGAGCGACGTCGGCACCGAGTGCTCGAAGGGCGCGTAGATGCCGCCGGCTCCGTCGTCGTCCGCGGCGACGTGCAGGATCCACTGGCCCGGGCTCAGCACCGAGTAGTCGCCGTCCCGGAAGGCGAGCCACGAATCGCCGAGCACCGGCGTGGGAGCGCCTGTGTCCACGGAGATGAGGGGCAGCCCCCAGCGCGGCACGAACACGCGGCACCCGACCGGATCGGCCACCGGGTAGGCGACGCCACCGACGGTCATGGTGTCGCCGAAGGCGCCGGCGACGATCGGGGCGAGGTACGGTTCCGCCTCGCGGATCTCGGCAGTCTCCCGGCCCGCCCGGGCCAGCGCGGGTTCGACGCCTCCCTGCGGGAATGACAGAAACGCTATCCCCAGGGCTAGCAAGGCGGCCACTCCGCCCAGCACCGCCTGGCGCGAGCGGGGGCGCGCGGACGCAACGGCTGGCGCGCCGCCGTGGGCGATTCGCCCCGCCACCCAATCCGCGGCCCGGCTCACGAGGAGCCCGCCGCCGACGGCCGCCGCGAGCAGGATGGCCGCGTCCGCCTCCTCGTAATAGCGGTCGGAGATGAAGACGGCGTGCCACGCCAGGATCACCAGCGTCGCGAGGACGCCGCCGGTCAGAACGACGAGGGCGACGGAGATTCCCCGCCATCGGGTCGTCAGCAGCCAGGCCACTCCCAGCGCCGCAAGAACCACCAGCGCCAGAAGCGGGATGTAGTGCAGAAGCTCGCGGTGAAGCGTCGACAGGGGCGAGGCCGGGCTCAGGTCCGGGTAGGCCATCGCCGTGTAGCCGCTGGGCACACTCAGCCAGTACAAGGGCTTGCCGGTCAGCAGGAAGTCGTGGAGACACGCGAGCGGCACCGCCAGGACACCCAGGATCGGTGGCAGTACCAGGCGGAGCTGGCTTCGATCGCCGGTTCGCCGGGCTTGAAGCATGACCACCGCGGCACAGCCGGCGGCAGCGGCGACCAGCCAGATCGTCTCGGTACGGGCCAGACCGGCCAGCACCAGCACGAACCCAGCCGCCCAGGGCCGCGAGCGTTCGGCGGTGATCAGCAGGGCCGCCAGCAGCCACAGAGCGAGGCCCCAGACGAACGAGTTGGCGTCGGCGACTTCGAGCCGGAAGCTGGGCCAGGCGAGCAGCCCGACGGCCACGAATGCCGCGGCCGGGAGTCCGCCCACCCGAGCCGCCAGTCGAGCCGCCATTCCGACCGCCAGAGCGCCCACGACAAGGGTCATGAGGGCCAGAGAATGCCAGTCGTGCGTCAGTGACCAGGCCACCCCGTAAACGAGCGTCAGCAGCGGCTTGGGCGTGGTTGGATAGAACGCCTCCAGGCGATGGCCGTTGACGATACGCTGGAAGTACATGACCGAGGCGGCGGCATCGGTGTCGGCGGTGACGCGAGCAAGCGGTTGGATCACCAGCCACAGGACGACCGCCGCGATCGCGGCCACCAGCGCCGACAGACCGGCCGGGCTTCGCATGAACTCGGCGATTCGCCGGAAGAGCCCACCCGCGCCGGCGGCTTCGGTCGACTCGACCGTTGGAACCCCGGTGCGTTCGCTCACTCCCGCGCCTCCCGCCAACTCGTCGCAGATCGTGCCAATGCGCAGCCGCGATCATACCCGGCGTTCGGCGGCAGAGGCGGTGGCGGGCAGGCCGCGGGCGCGGCCGCGGCCTGCTACCCGGCGGGCGTGAAGGCGCCGGCTGCGACCAGACGCTGGTAGATAATCGGCGCCAGGTGCTCCGCCGCGGGACCCGAGAAGTGATCTCCGTCGTATCGGAGCATCAGCCCGCCGACCACCGGCGCGCACGCCCCGGCCGGGCAGATCGCGTCCGATATCGATATAGAAGATACGCCGGGAACGGCGGCGGCCACCGCACGGAAGATCGAGTTCGCCTGATTCGTGACCGCGTCCGAGTTGACCGGAACAGCGCACTGAGCGGAATCGAGCTTCGACGGCACGAGGCAACTGGCCGGCACAACTGGCGGCAACTCGAGGAAGACGAGCCGGCTTCCGCCGGCGGTCATCATGCGCGCGAAATCGGTCAGAGCCCGGGTCGAAAGAAGCTGGAACTCGGGTGTGCCGGCCGCCACCGGTTGTCCGCCGACGAGTGCCTCGGTTCGTTCGACCCGGTCGATGACCACGATGAGGTCGGGGTGCCAGGTCGCGAGGAGTTCGCGCTCGAGGCCCGGAACCTGATCATAGCAATGCTGATACCCCGGCTTGATCACACCCGCCACCGACGTCAGCAGAGTGCTAACCCGGCAGGCATTCGAGGCTTCGAGGACGTACGTCCAGCCGTGGGCGTGGGCCAGGTCCGCGAAGCCCGGGTCCAGAGATCGAGCGATCGAGTCGCCGACGACGGCCACGATCGGCGCATCTGCCGACCCCTCGCGGCGCAAACAGATCTGGAGGTTCGGGCAGTTGGGAACGGCGTTATAGGTAGTCTCCGGCGAGGCCGCGCTGGTCTGCCAGTACGCCGTGCCCCCGACGGCGACGATCGCCACCAGGGCCGCGATCGCGAAGCGACGGACGGACGGCCCCAGGACCGGCATCCTGCCCCGCCGGATCGGCTGCTCCAGCAGGTAGAACGAGGCCATCGCGATGGCGAATGTCAGGGCGACCCGCTCGCCGTTGAGTCCGAACGAGCCCGGCAGGAGCCGGAACGGACCCCATCTGGTCGTCACCGCCAGGATCACCGGCCAGTGCCACAGGTACAGGCCGTAGCTGATCCGCCCGACCCACGCCACCGGCCCCAGTGACAGCAGACGGGCCGCGACGGAGCGGGGCGCCACCTCGACGCTCCAGATGAGGGCCGCGGCCCCCACTGCGACCAGGAGAGAGACGCCGCGGTAGTAGAGGGCATCCGTGTCGGAGAGCCGGGCGAACACCACCAGCAGGGCCAGCCCGGCGGCCACTGCCACCGCCGGTGCGGCGCGCGAGGTCAGGACCATGGCGCGTCTTCTGGCATACGAATGGAACAGCACTGCCAGCGACGCCCCCACGAGCAGCTCGTGCATTCGAGTGTCGGTGCCGTAGTAGGCCCGCGAGGGATCGCCCGGGTCGTAGAGCAATGCCATCGCCGCCACCGAAACGGCGATACCGGCGACGCAGATCGCGCCGACGACGGCGGGGCGGCGACGGCCAAGCCACAGGGCCGTTCCGACGATCAGGGGCCAGGCGAGGTAGAACTGCTCCTCGATGGCGAGCGACCAGGTATGGCGCAGCGGCGAGGCGGAGGCGAACTGGGCGAAGTAGTCCTGGCCGGTGGCGATGTAATGCCAGTTGGCGCCGTAGAAGAGAGTCCAGAGGATGTCTTCGCGGCGCATCTCGAGCTCGAAGGCCGGGCTCGAGGCACCGATCCAGACCGCCACGACGATCAGCATCAGGAAGAGCGCCGGCAGCAGGCGCCTGGCTCGCCTGTACCAGAAGGCCACCAAGTCGATCGCACCGGTTCGGGCGTGCTCGCTCAGCAACAGGCTGGTGATGAGGTAGCCCGACAGGACGAAGAAGACGTCGACGCCGAGGAACCCGCCGCGGATCCGGCCGTAGCCAAGGTGATAGGCGATGACGGCCAGGACCGCGACCGCTCGGATGCCGTCGAGAGCGGGGCGATAGCCGATTGACGAGTCGCGCGAGGGCGCCACGTGGGCGGCCGTGTCGCGTGGCCGGCTCATCTCTGGGCGCGCCTCGCCTCTACCGGCCCGGAGCTATGCCGCGGGCGATTTCCTTGATCGTATCTTCGAGCGGCGTCGTGGGCACGAAGCCGATCAGTCTCCGCAGCCGGCTCACGTCCGGAACGCGGCGGCGCATGTCCTCGAAGCCCTTGCCGTAGGCCGACTCGTAGTCGACCAGCTCGACGGGCGAGTTCGAGCCGACGATCTCGCACACCAGCGCCGCAAGGTCGCGGATCGAGATCTCGCGCGGGTTGCCGACGTTGACGACCGCGCCGATCGCGGCCGGCGCGGCGGTCAGGGCCATGAGCGCCGCGACGACGTCATGGACGTTGGTGAAGCAGCGCAGCTGGCCGCCGTCGCCGTAGACGGTCAGGGGCTTGCCTTCGATCGCCTGGCGGACGAAACGCGGCACGACCATGCCGTGGCGCCGGTCTGGCGCGGACCGGTCGTGTTGAAGAGCCGCACAACCGTGACCGGCAGGCCGAGCTCCTGATGGTGGGCCAGGGCCAGGAACTCGTCCGTGGCCTTTGATACCGCGTACAGCCAGCGATGGACCCTGGTGGAGCCGTAGATCGTGTCGTCGTCCTCGTTGAGGGCGTCCGAGACGTTCTTGCCGTACACCTCGCTGGTGGAGGTGAAGAGCGTCCGGATGCCGCGCGCCGAAGCTCGCTCGAAGACCGCGGACGAGGCGTCCAGATTCGTCCGGATCGAAGCCAGTGGATGCGCCAGGATCTGGAAGACGCCGACCGCCGCGGCCAGATGGTAGACGAGCTCGACTCCATCGAAGGCGGGCTCGATGACGGCCGGGTCCTCCGCCTTGCCCTCGAGGAAGCGGACCCGACCCTCGGAAACGTGGGCCTCGATGTTCTGAAGGCGGCCGGTCGAAAGGTCGTCCACGACGACCACCTCGTCGCCCCTGGCAACGTGGGCATCGACGAGATGCGAGCCGACGAAACCTGCTCCGCCGGTGACGAGGACCCTCATCGCGGACCACCGATCGTTTCGGATGCGGTCGCCGCCTGAGCGGTTGAGCCGGCGGTCGCCGCAGGAGTCTCGAATGGCACTCGCAGGGCGATGACCGTCTCGAAGCCGAGCACCAGGACGCCGGCCGCGGCCACCACGACAACTTCGATGAGAGGGTCGGGGGCGAGCCAGGCCAGCAGCATCGCCAGGCCGCCGCAAACGCCGCTGGCCAGCCCAACGACGCCGAGCATCTCCCAGGGCCGAAGGCCGGCGCGGACGAGTCGGTGCGAAGTGTGATCCGTGCCGCCCTTGAACGGCGAGACGCCTCGCCGCATGCGCGTCACCGAAACCATCGCCACGTCGCCGAACTGAACGAACGCGGCGAGCGGGACGGCCAAAGCCGCGGCGGTCGCCTGCGGACTCGGATGGATCTGCGCGTCGTGGATCAGCAGCACTCCGGCCCCTGCCAGCGCGAATCCGAGCATCAGGCTGCCCGCGTCGCCCATGAAGACCCGGGCCGGCGGACGGTTGTGAACCAGGAAACCGAGGCATGCGCCGGTGATGGCCAGCCCGAGCCCCACCTCGTTGCCCTTCATGCCGGCCACTATCGCCGTCAGCGCGATCGTCAGCGAAGTCTCCGCGGATAGCGAGCTGGCCAGCCCGTCCGAATTGTCCACCAGGTTCGTGGCGTTGGTCATCACCGGGATCGCGATGGCGCCGGCCAGACCTACGGCCAGCCTGGGGAGGAGGTCGAGATCGTCGAAGACGACGACCGCGAAACCGGCGCCGAGCAACGCCTCGGCGATCAGGCGATAGCGCGGGTGAACGTCCCACAGGTCGTCCATGAGCCCGATGACCGTGAGACCGACGAGGCCCGTCAGCCAGGCGGCGAGCGTCGTTCCTTCGTCGACCGCCATCCAGGCGACGGCCCCGACCGCGATCGCGACGGCCAGGCCACCCAGAATCGGCACGACCTGGCGGGACCAGCGATCGGCGCGCGGGTGGACGACCGCACCGTAGCGAAAGGCCAGCCTGTTGGTTACGGGCACCATCAGGACCGACACCACGAAGGCTGCCACGCCCACAGCCAGTGGACCCGAGATCACAGCTTCACACCTCGCTCTGCTAGCAGGTGACGATACAGGCTGTCGAGGTCGTCCACGAGCCGCTCGGCCGCGTATCTGACCGCTCGCTCCGGGGCGGCGGCCCCAAGACGCGCCCGGAGGGAGGCGTCGTTGCCAAGACGGGCCAGCGCTTCGGCCAGGGCCGCTTCGTCTTCACAAGGCACGACGATCCCGGTTACTCCGTCGACGACGACGTCGGCAACGCCACCCACGTCGGTCGCGACCGCGGCTCGCCCGGCAGTCGCCGCCTCGATCAGCGAGAGCGGCGTTCCTTCGCTGTCGGAGCTGAGGGCGACTATGTCGGCAGCGGCGTACCAGGCCGGCGCGTCGGTCGACCAGCCGGCGAAGGTCACGCGATCCGCGATCCCCAGATCTGCCGCCTGACGCTCCAGCGCGGCGCGTTCGGCGCCGTCACCGACGACATACAGGCGCAGCGCGGGAGCCGTCGCCAGTGCCACGGCCATCGCCCGGAGCATTCGATCGATCCGTTTCACAGGCACGAGCCGGCACAAGGCCATGACCGCCACGGTTCGCGGTGCGATGCCGAGGGCCGCGCGCGCCGCGCGCCGGTCTCCGCCGCGGAAGCGGTCCAGCTCCAGGCCCAGCGGCACGATCTCGATGAGCGCCGCCGGGGCGATCCGGTAGGCCAGCAGCTCGTCGCGCTGCCGCTCGCTCAGGGCCAGCACGCGATCCGTGCGGGCGCCCAGAATCCGCTCGGCACGCTGGACCATGCCCGACTTTGAGGCGCCGAAGTAGCCTCGAAAGACGGTTCCGTGAAAGGTGTGGATGCGGGCCGCCCGCGACGAGAAGATGGCTGCGCTTCGACCCAGGAGACCCGCCTTGGAAAGGTGGGTGTGGATGATGTGCGGCCGGTAGTCGCGAATGATTCGGACGAGCGAGGCGGTCGCTCGAAGGTCGGCGATGGGGCTGATCGGCCGGACCAGCGTCGGCAGATAGCGCAGGGGCAGGTCGACGCCGTCGAGCGAGATCCCGACCTCGTCGGGCTCCAGCGCGCCGTGGACCAGAAGCGTCTCCCAGCCGCGCTCTCGAAGTCCGGCATCGGCGATCAGGACGTGGGTGGACGGGCCGCCGACGTTGAGCCGGGTGATGATTCGCAGGACGCGCGGTCGGACGGAGCCATTCCGGCGCGCCGAGCCGCTCATTTCCGAGCCGCTCATTTCCGAGCCGCTCACCGGCGCACCCCCTTGCGCTCGGCCAGTTCCTCGTACAGAGCCGCGAACTCGGCCACCATGCGGTCCATGCCGAAAACAGTAGCCGCTCTCTGGCGGGCGGCGGCGCTCAGGAGCGCACAAAGGGTCGGATCCGTGGCGAGCCGCAAGAGAGCGGCCGAGAAGGCCGCCTCGTCGTCGACCGGCACGAGCAGACCGCTCACACCGTCCTCGACCACTTCGTCCGTGCCACCGGCCCGAGTCGCGACGATCGGCAGCGCGGCCGCCGCAGCTTCCATCACCGCGTTGGGGCCACCCTCGGTCTCCGAGGCATGGGCGAAGATGTCGAAGGCGCCATACAGCCGCCGGGCGTCGAGCTCGCGGCCGTGAAGTCGGACGATGTCGCTCGCGCCAAGCTCGGCCACCAGCGCCTCGAGCACCGGCCGATGAACACCCTCGCCGACCAAGACGAGACGCAGCTCGGGGAGCTGCGTTCGAAGTCCGGCGACGACGCGGATCAACAGCTCCAGACCCTTGCGCGAGGTGTAGTTGGCGACGCTGCCGACGATCAGATCATCGGGTCCGAAACCCCAGCCGGCGCGGCTCGCCGCTCGCTCCGGCGGCGCCATCGGCGGCGGGATGACCACGCCGTTGCGGATGACCCTGATCCGGGCCGGGTCCAGATGCTCGTGCTCGATCGCGTCTTCCCGGACCGCCTGCGACACGGCCACGACCGCATCCGTGCCATGGCGAGCGACGGCGCACAGGACGCGCTCGATCGGCTTGAGCCTGGGCAGAAAGTCAGTGAGGACACGACGGCCCGTGATCAGAACGGGGAACCGCGCCACGGGCCGGACGAGAGCCGCCATGCCGTAGCCGTAGAGCATCCAGGCGTCCACGATGTCGTACCGGCCGCGGCGCAGCTCGGGCCCGAGCCACAGGACGTTCCAGACTCGGCGGAGCCGGTGCAGCGGGACATCGCGGCCAGCCCAGCCGAGCACGCGAACTCTGGCTCCGGCCGCTTCCGCGGCGGGCGCCATAGGCCCGGCCTGCCGCAGCAGCACGAACTCGACCTCGAACCGATCCTTCGGCAGCCGCTCCGCCAGGGCGACCATCTGGCGCTCGGGGCCGCCAGTGTTGAGACCGCCGAAAAGATAGGCGATGCGGAGCGGCCTGCGGCCGCTCACCGGCGCACTCCCTTACGCTCGGCCAGTTCTTCGTACAGAGCCGCGAACTCGGCCACCATGCGGTCCATGCCGAAAACAGTAGCCGCTCTCTGGCGGGCGGCGGCGCCCAGATGCGCCCGAAGCTCCGGATCCGTGGCCAGCCGCGCGAGAGCGGCCGCGAAAGCCGCCTCGTCGTCGACCGGCACGAGCAGACCGCTCTCGCCGTCCTCGACCACTTCGTCCGTGCCCCCGGCCCGAGTCGCGACAATCGGCAATGCGGCGGCCGCGGCCTCGATCACGGCGTTAGGGGCGCCTTCGGTCTCCGAGGCATGGGCGAAGACGTCGAAGGCGCCGTACAGCCGCCGGGCGTCGAGCTCGCGGCCGTGCAGTCGGACGATGTCGGCCAGCCCCAGCTCGGCCACGAGCGCCTCGAGCACCGGCCTGTGCGTCCCCTCCCCGACGAAGACGAAGCGCAGCTCCGGCAGGCGGTGGCGCAGACTCGCCGCGATCCGCAGCACAAGCTCGATGCCCTTTCGGGGCTTGTAGTTGGCGACGCTGCCGACGATCAGATCATCGGGTCCGAAACCCCAGCCGGCTCGGATCGCCGCCCGCTCCGACGGCGCCATCGGAGGCGGCATGACCACGCCGTTGTGGATGACCCTGATCCGGGCCGGGTCCAGGTGCTCGTGCCGGATCGCGTCGTCCCGAACGGCTTCGCCGACGGCGACGATCGCATCGGACCGCCGGCGCGCCAGGGCGTCGAGGAAACGCTCGATGGCGCCCATGTGGGGCTGGCCTTCGGTCATGAAGTGGCGGCCCGAGAGCATCACCGGTGCGCCGGAGAGGGGCCGAACCAGGGCGGTGACCACATAGGCGTGGAACAGCCAGCCATCGACGATGTCGTAGTGGCCGCGGCGCAGCTCGGGCCCCAACCGAGCCACGTCCAACATCCACCGCATGAAATGCAGGCGGCTCTTTCTCCGTCCCCACCCGAGCACACGGACTCTGGCCCCGGCCGCCTCGAACGCGGGGGCGGCCGGTCCGGCCTCGGTCAGAAGCACCATCTCGATCTCGAACCGGTCCCGGGGCAACCCCTTGACCAGGGCAAGCATTCGACGCTCCGCGCCGCCCGTGTACAACGCCCCGGTGACGTACGCCACCCTGAGCGGCCGGCGCGGGCTCACCGTCGGATCCCCTTGGACTCAGCCATCTCTTCATAGAGGGCGGCCGTGTCCGCGACGAACTGCTCGGCGCTGAACAGCCGCTCGGCGCGATCGCGCGCCGCCGCCCCGAACGTCTTGCGCATCTCTCCGTCGGAGAGCATGCGCATCAACGCGGCGGAGAACGCCGCTTCGTCGTTGATCGCCACCAGCAACCCGCCCTCGCCATCGATCACCACTTCGCGGGTCCCACCGGCCCCAGTGGCAACGATCGGACGGCCGGCCGCCGCAGCCTCGATCGCCGCGTTTGGCCCGCCCTCGCTTTCCGAGGCGTGGGCGTAGATGTCGAAGGCGCCGTACAGTCGCCGGGCATCGAGCTCCCGGCCGTGCAGTCGGACGATGTCGCCGACGTGGAGGTCCGCGATCATTCGCTCGAGAGTCGGGCGCAGCTCACCTTCGCCGACGAGAACGAGCCGCAGATGCGGCGCTTTCGATCGCAGGTCCGCTGCGACGCGGAGCAGCAGCTCGAGCCCCTTGGCCGGTTTGTAGTTGGCGACGCAGCCGACCACGAGATCGTCGGGCCCGAAGCCCCAGGCCGCCCGGATCGCCGAGCGCTCGGAAGGCGGCATCGGCGGCGGAAGAACGACACCGTTGCGGATGACGCGCGTCTTCGCCGGCTCGATGTGCTCGTGCCGGATGACGTCGTCTCGAACCGCCTCCGAGGCCGCGACGACGACGTCGGACGAACGGCGAGCCTGCCCGTCCAGGAACCGATCCAGGGGTCCGAAGCGCTCCTTGTAGTCGTCCATTCGCTCTCGACCGGCGATCAGGATCGGGGTTCCGGACAGGCGCTGGGTCAACGCCGCGAGCGCCGCGGCGTTGAAGAGCAAGGCGTGGATTATGTCGTAGTGGCCGGCCCGAAGCTGCGGTCCAAGCCGCGCGACGTCCCAGCCCCAGCGCAGCCGGTGGAGTCGGCCGTGGCGCGACGGCCAGCCGAGGACTCGGATGCGAGAGCCGGTCGCCTCGGCCGCGGGGCCCAGAGCTCCAGCGTGCATGAGCAACACGAACTCGGTCTGGTACCGATCGCGGTCCAGCCTCTCGGCGAGCAATATCATCTTGCGCTCCGCCCCGCCGACATCCAGCGACGGCGTGAGAAACGCGATCCGCAGCGGCCGGCGGCCCAGCGGCTCGCTCATCGAGCGCCCGCCTCGAACGTGCGCCCGAACCGGCGAGCCACCGCCTCCAGGACGGGGCGCAGCTCATCGAGGCGCAGGAGTCGCGCCATGGCCAGGTATGCGCCGACCCCGAACGCCGCCAGCACCACGAGGGCTCCGACCGCCCCGAACAAGCTGAGCTTTGGCATCAGCGCCCAAACAACGACCGCAACGACGGCCCCGGGCACCAGGCTTGCGACCAGCGACCGCGCGGTGGTCGAGACGATCGGGCGAATGGCGAAGTCGGGCTCCCAACGATGCAGCTGCACCGCCAGCACGGACGCGACGATCGCGATTGTCACCGAGGTCGACAGGGCCACGCCGGCGACTCCGATCGTCAGCCCGAACACGAGGTCGAGGATAACGTTGAGGGCCGCGTTCAGGCCGGCGGCGAGCGCTATCAAGCCGCCCCGGCGCCGGGCGTTGTGCGCACCCGTCAGGACGGGTTGGACCATCGTGAGCAGGATCATCGGCGCCAGGGCGGCGACCACGACCGACGTGGTCCGCGTCGCGGTCGCATCGAATGCGCCCCGTTCGAAGGCCACCTGAACGACCAGCGGCGCGAGCGCCGCGGCGGCAACGACGACCGGCATGAAGAGCACGATCGTGTACCGGAGCGCCCGCTCGGCGCCCTGTCCCAGACCGGCCCGCGAGGGTTGCGCAAGATGCACCAGCGTGGGATAGAGAACCAGCATCCAGGCGGTGTTGAGCGACCCGATCGATTCCAGCACCACCAGCTGCCCGTAGTTGAGCGAGCTGACGGCGCCCGGGCCCAGGATCGACGCCGTGGCCCTGTCGGCGAGCAGGTTGAACTGGACCACAGTGGCCCCGGCCAGCAGCGGCAGGGCGTGGCGGACGAACCGCTCCAGCTGATCTCGATCGTAGGTGAGCGCCAGCCTGGGGCGGAGACCCCTGACGACCAGATAGCCGGCCACGAGCGCAATCGTGGCCACGTAGCCCAGGTCCAGGCCCAGGGCGACACCCTGCAGGCCCATCGAGCCCCAGAAGGCCACGGTGACCGCAAACGAGACAATCGGGTTCAGGGCCAGGCCGAACGCGATCGGGGCGAAGAGGCGATCGGCCTGACACAGCGTTGCCAGCGTGACCCACAGCACGGACAAACCGAGGATCGGAGCCACGATCCGGAGGAACTCGACCGCGTCCTGGCTGGTCTCCGTGGCCAGCCCCGGGCCCGAGACGGCGACGGCCTGAACGGGGAACAGGTACAAGAGCCCCATCCCGAGCACGGCGACGATCGCCGACCAGGTCAGGACGAAGCCCGCGAACCGGGACGCCTCCACTCGGCCGCGCCCGGCCGCGATCTCGAGGTAGGCCGGCACAGTGGCCTGTCGGAGGCCGCTGGAAATGATCGCCCCGACGATGACAGGCAGCACCTGGGCCACCAGCAAAGCGTCGAGGTCGGGCGACGTACCGACGCGGGCAGCCACGAAGAGGGTCCTGATGAGGGCGAACACCTGACCGACCAGGCCGCCGACGGTCACCAGCGCGGTCGGCCGTCCCAGCGATCCCAGCGAAAGGGACGGTCCCGTCTCCTGGACGTCCAACGCCGCCATCTAGGCCGGCATCGAATTGGGGCCCGCCTTTGCCGCGGCCGCCTCGCGATAGGCGGCGACGCAGCGGGCGACGCCCTCCTCGAATGGGACCACCACGGCGTACCCGAGTCGATTCCGAGCGACGCTTATGTCCGCTTGCGAGAACGGCACGTCGCCCGCCCGCCCCGGCTCGAAGATCGGTCGCAGGTCGCAACCGACCTCGCGCTCGATGGCCGCCAGAAGGTCCAGCAGCGAGTGCTGTTCGCCACAGCCGATGTTGCAGGTCAGCCCCGACACACCGGTCGCGGACGCGGCGAGGAGATTGGCGGAAACCACGTTGTCCACGTAAGTGAAGTCGCGCGACTGAGTACCGTCTCCGTACACCGCGGGCCGGCCCCCGGACAGCGCCGCGGTGATGAACCGCGGAACCGCCGCGGCGTACTCGCTGTTGGGGTCCTGGCCCGGCCCGAAGACGTTGAAGTAGCGCAGCGCCACCGTCTCGACCCCGTACAACTCGCCCAGATTGTGCAGGTAGAACTCGGCGGCCAGCTTGCCGATGGCGTACGGCGAACGGGGCCGCGGGGTCTGCGTCTCGCGCCGCGGCAACTCGGGGCTGTCTCCGTACACGGACGAGGACGCCGCGAAGACCACCCGGCGCACTCGGTTTCGAGCGGCGGCCAGCACCACCTCGATCGTCCCGGACGTGTTCACTTCGTTGGATCGGCGGGGCTCTCGAACCGATCGAGTCACGGACGGCAGACCGGCCTGGTGAAATACGATCTCGCAACCGCGTGTCGCCCTGTCGAGGGCCGCCCCATCGCGAACGTCCGCCTCTACGAGCTCGATCCGCCCGTCGAATGGCGCCAGACGCTCGCGGAACCCCGTTTCGAAGTCGTCGATCACGGCGACCTCATCGCCCCGATCCAGCAGCGCTCGGACGAGGTGGTGGCCGATGAAACCCGCACCGCCCGTCACCAGCGCTCTCACAGACTCTCCTTCGCGACTGCGGTGGCGGCGATTCCTGCCCGGACTGTTCCTACCCCGATGAGAAGCGAACCCAGCCTCAGAGCGACACGATGCGGTCGGATTCCACGGCGCTCAGCGCGTTCCGCGTGTCGAGCACGACGCCCACCTGCCCGGCCAGGGCAACGTAGTCGATGCTCGAATGGGGCGTTATCACGACGGCGGCATCGGCCCCGACTGCACCCGCAGGCCAGACCCTATCGAGTGGGACGGATGGCCGCAGGACCCCGTCGACGATGATCCCGGTGGCCAGCGGATCGTGGACCAGAACCTGTGCTCCACGTGACTCGAGCTCGTGGATCACGCCGATCGCAGGAGAGTGGCGCGCGTCGGCGATGTCCGGCTTGTACGCCAGACCCACGACAATCACCCGCGCTCCGGTCATGACGCGGCCGCGCTCGGCGAGCAGAGCCGCCAGCCGATCCGCCACGTGCCCGGGCATTCGTCCGGTGGCTCGGAACGAGGCCGCGATCACGTCGGAGACCAGGCCCTTACGCTCTGCCGCCGCCTGAAGGTAGCGCGGCGAGACGGGGATGCAGTCGCCGCCGATGCCGGGTCCGGGGAAATGAGCCATGAACGCGAATGGCTTGCTGGCGGCGGCCTGGATCACGTTCCAGGGGTTGACCCCGAATCGGTCGCACAGAACGGCCATTTCGTTGACGAAGCTGATATTGATGAAGCGGAAGGTGTTCTCAACGAGCTTGGCCAGCTCGCCGGTCTCGAGGGAGGCCACCGGCATGGCGGTGGAGACGAACGAGGCGACGAACTCGCGACCGCGATCGAGGCAGGCATCCGTGGCTCCGGCCACGAGCTTGGTGGTGTTGCTGACGTTGAACACGGGATCGCCGGGGTTGATCCGCTCGGGGCTGAAGGCGACGAATATGTCCTCTCCCACCTTCCGCCCGGCGGCGTTGAGCGGGTCGACCAGCAGGCGACGCGTGGTCCCGGGTACGACGGTGCACTGCATCACGATGAGAGTCCCGTCCGAGACGTGTTCGAGAACGGTTTCGCAGGCCCGTTCGACCGGCACCTCGTAGGGCCGCCCCTCGCTGTCGATCGGCGTCGGCACGCTGATCACCACGACTTCGGCCCGCGCGATTGCCGCGGCGTCCGTTGTGGCAGTGAGGGACCCATCTTCGATGAGCGGGGCGATTGCGGCGGCGGAGATGCCGCTCGTGGCATGGCCGCCGTTGATGCTTGCGACCTTGGCCGCATCGATGTCGAGCCCTGTGGTTTTGTGCCCGGCAGAGGCGATCGCGGCGGCAGTGGGAAGCCCGGCGAAGCCAAGCCCGATAACGCAGACACGCTTGGATAAAGCGGGGCTAGCGTCCTTTCGCTCCATCTTAGAGTCGACCAACATATTCTTCGACAAGCCGCCCTGGTGGAGCGGGCCACTCAGTCCGTGTGCCTGAGCGGAGGACCGCGTCGTAGATCCCCGCGGTGACTCGCGGAGTTTGGTCGAGTATCCCACACCAGACGGGCTCCCGTTGCGATTCCAGCGGTCCTACAACGGTCGGCCAGCCCACTCGAAGGCTCACGCCGGGAGCAAGGGACGCGGGTCGTTCAGGAAGCGCAGGGCGCGGGATTGACCCCTTCCATGCCGTAGTAGCGGCTGTCCAGCCCGAACAGATAGACCGAGAGGCTTGAGACGAGAGAGAGTTTCAGCCGACTCGTCCAGTCTCCCTTGGTCAGCGAGGCGGCCGGGTGATAGTCGTATGGCGGGCCGAGGACGCACTGCGTCAGGTCGCCGGTCCCGAGATTCTGGACGACAGTGACGTAGTTCTTGGCCGTGTTGAGCGGGAAGTTGGTCTGGATCAGCTTGGATCCCAGCGACAGGATATGGGGCAGCGCGACGATGCCCGCGGGCGTGGCGAGCTTGCGCGCCGCGGCGAGAAGCACGTCCTGCTGGCGGCCGGCGCGAACGTAGTCGTTACCGCCGTTGTGACGCGAGCGGACGTACTTGAGCGCCGTGGCGCCGTTCAGGCACACGCTGCCGCTGCCGATGTAGGTCTGTGTTGAGGGGTCGCTGATCGCCTTGGGGTTGTAGACGCAGACATCGTGGCCCGGCAGCGCGTTCACCAGGCTCGGGAAGACGCTCATGTCGATGGCCGCGTAGTAGTCGACCTTCACTCCCACCAGGAAGCCGACTTCGTTGGCGAGTGCGGTCAGCGACGGGTCCGGCGCGTGGATCAGGCGTTTGCTGACCAGATTGGCAAAGTTGTTGATCTTGGTGTTTACGCCGGCCGTCCCGCCCCAGTAGTAGTCAAAGTCGGCGGTGTCTCGGGGGATGCTTATCATCGCGACCTTGCCCGTGTCCGTGTCGAGGCTGACGAGCATGATGGCGTCATTCATGGCGCTGGTGCGTCCGGGCAGCCAATCTATGCCTGTCAGCAAGATCGTGACCCGGTGCGCCGGCTCCGCCGACGGGGTGGGCTCCGGAGTGGGGTTCGGATTGAGGGAGCCGCCCGGCTGCCACACCGGGGTCGGCGACGGCGTGGGCGACGCCAGACTCGGCTGGGAGGTCGGCACCGCGGTCGGCTGGTCGGTTACGAGAACGTTGCTTGCCACGTCCACGTCGAAGCTGTAGGCGGACCAGGCGTAGTAGACGACCTCGGAATGCACGGCCACCACGACAATCAGAAGAATGGCGAGCACAGCTGAGTCGAGCACACGCGGCCGACGGCGGGGCCCGGTCGTGGCGTACGCGTGGATCATCGCGGCGATCCGCCAGACGCCGAGGACCACGCCGCCGATGACGAAGGTCAGGGCAAACGCGTCGTCGAGGAAGCTCGCCCCAAAGTACAGGACGCCGTTGAGGACCTGCACGACCAGCCAGATTGCGGCGACCGCGACCGGGACGGCGAAGATCAACGCCGCGATCCACCGCCGACCGTAGAGCTGCCCGAGCCCCGGCCAGATGAACGAGAGCGACGCCGCCAGGAGCCGCGAACGACCCTTCGGCGAGTCCTTCCCGGGCGCTGCGAGGTCACCGGCCGGCGGCGTGGATGCCTCCGGGATGGCCGAGTCGTCCGGCCCGGACGAGCTCCCGATCTCAGGCGTGGCGGGCTGGGTCTCTCCGGGCTCGCTCATCCGACTCCAATCGCCCCTTCCAGGATCACAGTGACGCTCCGACCGCTTGTTGCGCTGATCCTACCCCCTGGCGTCCTGAATGCCCTCTGTCGGGCTTCGGGCGCGTTGACGTGGGGTGGATCGTACTCGACGCCCTCGGGCCGGGCGGTGTGACTTTCACCGCGACCGACAGGAAGCAGCGTCCGCCGGATAGCCCGGCCCCGTGCGTCGCCGCGGATCGGGCCGGCGGCCCCCGTTCGCCGAGCCGCTACATCATCACCAGCCCACCGTCCACCGCGAGAACCTGGCCGGTGATGTAGCCGGCTTCGTCGGACGCGAGGAACGTGACCGCGTTCGCGATGTCATCGACCGTTCCGAAATGCCCGAGCGGAGTCTGGGCCTTGATCTGGTCGGTCAGGCTCGCCGGAAGGTCCTTGGTGAGCTCGGTGACGACGAAGCCGGGCGCGACGGCATTGCAGGTGATGCCACGCGACGCAACCTCGCGTGCGGTGGCCTTCGTGAGCCCGATCAGACCGGCCTTGGACGACGAGTAGTTGGCCTGGCCCATCTGGCCGGCCTGGCCCGAAACGCTCGACATGTTGATGATGCGGCCGGCGTGGGCCTTGAGCATCGGGCGGATGGCTGCCTTGATCATATAGAAGGCGCCGAAGAGATTGACCTCGAGGACCTTTTTCCAGTCGTCGATGGGCATCCGCATGATCAGGTCGTCGCGGGTGATGCCGGCGTTGTTGACCAGGATGTCGACCTTGCCAAAGGCGCCCACGACAGCTGCCACGGCCTTGACGCAGGCCTCCGGGTCGGTGACGTCAGCCGGGATGTAGAGCGCCCTGCGCCCGAGCGCCTGGATCTCGGCCACGGTGGCCTCGGCGACCTCGGGCCGGCCCACGTCCACGAAAGCGACGTCGGCGCCCTGGCGGGCCAGGCTCAGGCAGATGGCCTTGCCGATGCCACGTGCACCGCCCGTGACGAGAGCGGACTTGCCGGACAGATCGATCATTTCGGACTCCCTTGTTCGGACCGCTCGAGCAGCCACTCCAGGGCCGGCGGGAACGGGTTGACGGGCTCGAGGTAGCCGGGCAGGACGGTGACGTCGCCGGAGCCGATCGCGTTCGCCCGGGCCGAGTTGGCCGGGTCGGCGGTCCATTGCAGCGCGATCGCGCCGGACGTGAGCCCCGCGCCGAAG
>Ga0182021_10001478_pt1 | contig 27011 bp, 13 predicted proteins | sample 612E3MmetaG_FD_120493 | JGI IMG/M metagenome (GOLD analysis project Ga0182021, IMG submission 120493) | Permafrost microbial communities from Stordalen Mire, Sweden - 612E3M metaG (Illumina Assembly) | ecosystem: Environmental > Terrestrial > Soil > Wetlands > Permafrost | place: Sweden...
AGGCGAGATGAAACAGATTGCGAATGTTGTGCGGGAGTCTGCCGGAACAATTCAAAATCTTGGTAAATCAAGTGATCAAATTGGTGAGATCATTGGTGTGATCGAACATATCGCCGACCAAACGAATCTTTTGGCGCTCAATGCGGCTATCGAAGCAGCAAGGGCTGGTGAGCAAGGCCGCGGATTTGCAGTGGTTGCTGATGAAGTCAGAAAATTGGCGGAACAGACCACAAAAGCGACCAAACAAATTGCCGGTATGATTCAACAAATTCAATCCGATAGTCACGGTGCCGTTAACTCTATGGCAAATGCGACAAAGCAAGTGGATGCAGGGATCGTGTTGGCAGATCGTGCAGGAGCATCCCTGCAAGAGATTGTTCGGACCTCGCAAAAGGTAACAGACATGGTAACACAGATTGCTGTTGCCAACGAGGAGCAGTCGAGCTCCAGCGAACAAATCAGCAAAAACATGGAAGCCATTGCCACGGTTACACAACAAACAGCTTCTGGCACCCAGCAAATTGCGCGTGCGGCGGAAGATCTCAATCGATTGACGGAAGCGCTTCAGCAACTTGTCAGTCAGTTTAAATTAACATCACAAAAGGATAACGAAGCATTTTCTTCCTCTTCACAAAAATCATTTGAATTAAAATCACGATCAAAATACAATCTGAGGGAAAGTTCATCGCTGCCGATGATCCAAAGAAATCTGGCAGAAAAATAAAAATATGACTTTGTTCTCTAATATCTATACTAAAGCATTGCAAGTATCTTTAAAGATGCGCGGTATATTCTTTTTTAGAAAAATATGAATTACAAATAAAGGAGAAGAAAATGTTGAAAAGCAAATGCGTTTTTTGTCTCATTCTATTATTTATAAGCTCTAGTATAATAGTAGCTCAGACTAATAATAAGAAAGTGACCGGGAAGAGTGTCACAATTGGATTGGTCGGAAAGAGCAAATCGAATCCAGTGTTTGTTGCCGCATATGCTGGCGCCCGTGTAGCTGCAAAAGAAATTGGTGCCAAGTATGGTGTGGAAGTCATTATTGACTGGCAGACCCCGCAAACTGAAAATCCGCAGGAACAAGCTCAGGCAGTTGATCGACTGAGCCACTCAGGTGCAGCAGGAATTGCTATTGCTTGCAGCGATGCAAATATTCTTACTCCTGCTATTAATAATGCTGTCGGTCTTGGTACCCAGGTTGTTTGTTTCGACGCTGATGCACCAAAAAGCAAACGATTTGCATATTATGGGTCAGATAATGCTGAGTTCGGACGTGTACTGATGAAAGAACTTGCTCAAGCCATGAACGAAACCGGCATCGTGGCAATTATCGGCGGCAACAAGAATGCACCGAATCTCCAACGCCGTGTTCATGCAGCCATTGAGGAGCTTAACAAATATCCGTCGATGAAACTTCTGCCCAACGGTGTCTTTTATCATGATGAAATTCCAGAAAAGGCGGCGGAGGCAGTTGCGCGAGCACAAAAAGCAAATCCCCAAATTGGAGGCTGGGTCTTTGTCGGTGGCTGGCCGCTCTGGATGAAAAATGCAATACACTGGGCGCCAGGGAAAGTGAAGATCGTTGCCTGCGATGCGCTCCCGATTGAATTGGAGTACGTAAAGAGCGGTCATGTTCAGGTACTTATCGCGCAGGGATGTTTTTTGTGGGGATATAAATCTGTCGAAATTCTGCTCGATAAAATACTGAAGAATCAGACACCTACTGAAGTATTGATTGTCGACCCACCGACTCGTGTCACGACAGAAAATCTGGAGGAATGGTCGCTTAATTGGAAAAAGTGGTTACTCAAGGAAGCAGTAAATCGTTGAAGATGATGCATATGCAGAAGTGATACGTGTTTGAGACAAAGCGAGGAATACAAAATCGCCCAATGTAAATTGGGCGATTTATTTTTACGGGGTAAGAATCTAACCGAACTCTGTCCATTCGTTGAAACTTTCCTCACCAATTATTGTAAGGATATGCCATTTAAGACACAAGTTTCATATCCATTATTTCCATCCGATCGCATTGCAGTTTTGATAATAAGAGGGCGGTGTCATAAATGTGATCGTGAAAAATACACCAAGGAAGAGATTATAAAAGAATCATTGCATTCCTAACCACCTTTGGTGATCATCGTGGCCGTCCGTACCCATCCAAAATCAAGCTTTGTTTTTTTATGTATTAATAAGTACTATAAGTCGGTAGTTATCCATCAACCAATATTTTTTACCCGAGTGAGAATGTATATATGAAACTATCAATGATAAAAATCACAAAACTTTTTACGGCTTGGAGTATTATGAATATCGGAACGGCATTTTCCCAAATCACCCCCATCGGAATATTCGAGGGCGATGGGGATATAGGCACATCCCTGAAACCTGGATCTGCACAATACGATTCGACACAAAAATCCTACACCATTACAGGAGGCGGAGAAAACATGTGGTTCTCGAAAGATGCCTTCCATTTTGTTTGGAAGAAGGTGTCCGGCAATATTTCACTCGCTGCAGATATTCGATGGATTGGTACAGGCGGTAACCCGCACAGGAAAGCATGTCTCGTCATCCGCCAGAATTTAGAACCCGGTTCAGCATATGCAGATGCAGCGGTGCATGGTGAGGGACTTACCTCTCTTCAATACCGCGCGAGTTCAGGAGATCTCACACACGAAATTCAATCCAATGTCAAAGCCCCGATCAGAGCCCAGATCGAAAAAAACGGAAATTATGTTTCAATGTCCATCGCTCGCGAGAACGAAAAGCTTCAACCGGCAGGCGGATCATTCAGAATACAATTACATGAACCGTTCTATATTGGACTTGGTGTCTGCTCGCATGACAGCAACGTCGTCGAGACAGCAGTATTTTCAAACGTGGAAATAAAAAATAGTGATACAAAAGGAACGGGAGAACCAATGCTCGAAAGCACACTCGAAACTATTGCCATCGCATCGACTGACCGGAAAGTCGTCTATACAACACTTGACCATATTGAGGCACCCAACTGGTCTCGTGATGGGAAGTATCTTTTGTTCAATAGTAACGGCCTCATCTATAAGCTTGAAACAAACAGCAAAACACCGCAATTAATCAATACAAAATTTGCAACACACTGCAACAACGACCACGGCATATCACCTGATGGAAAATTACTAGCGATCAGCGATCAATCCAAAGACAATAAATCGCTTATCTATATTGTACCAGTTGAAGGAGGAGAGCCGCAGCTTGTTACTCCACTTGGACCGTCATACTGGCATGGCTGGTCACCTGACGGACAAACGCTGGCCTACTGTGCCGAACGTAAAGGGCAATATGATATTTATACTGTTCCTGCTGGAGGAGGGGAGGAAAAGCAGTTGACAAATGTTCCAGGTTTGGATGACGGCCCCGATTACTCCCCTGATGGACTGTATTTGTATTTCAATTCTGAACGTACTGGACTGATGCAAATCTGGCGAATGAAAACCGACGGCAGCGACCAAGAACAGGTTACAAAGGATGAATTTAACAATTGGTTCGCACATCCTTCACCTGATGGCAAATGGATTGTATTCCTTTCATACGAGGAGGATGTGAAGGGGCATCCTGCGAACAAAGATGTTCTGCTGCGCATAATGTCTGCAAACGGCGGGGAAATAAAAGTGCTGGCAAAATTATTCGGCGGGCAGGGAACAATTAACGTTCCATCCTGGTCACCGGACAGTAATAATTTAGCATTTGTGAGCTACAGGTTGATTAATCCTTGATAGATATTTTTGAAGGCAAAAAGGCAATAATCATTACTTCTCCCGATGGTATCGTGAGAAGCGGCTGGGCAGCTCGAATATATACGGCTAAGTAATGAGTTGCAGAATAGTAAAAAGCGGGTGGAGTGTATGTCTCCTCATCCGATTATACTTGATATTTTCCTTTATTTCAAATTCATACCTTCAACTACAACTTCCGGCGTTTCGCTTCTTGTGTCTACGGCTTGCACTTCAATTTCAATGTGCCGTTTTTCTCTCGGCATAAGTGAAATGTAATTATCGCTAAAGATTACCGGTAAGATTCTCTCGCGATCCTTTTTCCCCACTACACTCAGTTTCACCATGGGTGTTGGTGTTTTTGTGGTATCGGCAAGCGTCACAGTGAGATGCCAGATGCTTCCTTTTATCACTGTGTTTGTTTTCATCTCCAATTTCACTTTTGGCAGCTGACGGAGCGCTGAAAGGTTATTCTCCTTTATTCCATGCCAATAAGAATTCTCAGATATACATGTTGTGCCCTTCGTCAGTCTTAATCGAACAAATAAAATTTGTTGTGCGGTATCAGTAAACCCCATCTTACAGCATGGTACTATTTGATCTATCGGACAGTCAACTGCAAAGCGTTTCTGCCACCGTACTTTCCCATTGAGGTTGAGTACCTCTATCGTCGCGGTGAGTCCATGTCCAATTGAAGAGCTGTAATTAACAACTTCTATATTATTGGTAAGAGCATTCCATTGAATATGCAGCGGTTCACATGCTTTCTTGCACCCAAAGTACGCGGCAGTTGGCTCTAAATAATAATCGTACGTCTGCCAGACCATCGACGGCCACGCCGGATGACTCATCCACAGGAGCAAACCCATCCGGTTTTTGCTCTGTGCTTCGAACATTGCCCGGTACCCATCATAGTTTACCCACTGTGCCAGTGCGAGCCATTCGCGGAGCGAATCAACTATGCCGAATTGTTCATTCATCTGCTGAATAAAAGATTTGCCGTACTGGGCACTTTCCAGATTGAAATCGTGCACACCCCATAGTCGCTCAATGGGCCAAAGAGCGGAATCGGGAAGCATGTGCTGTAAGCTTTCATACGATACCATATTGGGCATTCCCAGCTCGCTGTGAAGCCGTTCCGTCGCCCGCTTGTCGAAATAGAATTTGACAGGCATTGCCCGATACGGCCCGCCTCCGCTGACAACACCGAACGAAGAATTGGAAATGTAATGAATGTCGGGATGAAGCTGCGTAAGCATGACCCGGAGTGATGAATCCAATGCAGCAGGCGGATTGCCCTCGTTGCGTCCGCAGTAAAGTCCAAGCGATGGATGAGTGCGAATGTGTTTGATAAAATCATTTGCATTGCTCATAAATAATGAATGGTCATTCGGATCGGGACCATCCAATGGATTCGCCAGCCAGAAATCCTGCCAGATCATGATTCCATAACGATCGCATGCTTCAAAAAACTCATCATCTGGAACCTGCCCAACCCAATTCCTGATCATGGTAAAATTCATTTCCTTGTGATAGCGTACAGCGACATCGTATTCTCGTACGCGATACCGCAGCATTGATTCTGAAAATCCCCAGTTTCCGCCTTTACCGATAAACCGTTTTCCATTCACCCAAATCCTGAGTACCGTATCTTTTTCAGAATATGACATTTCCCGGATTCCCGTACTGAATGATTTTGTGTCGGATAATTTGTCGCCGCTCGTGACGAATGCAAGCTTTACAGTGTACAAATTCTGTTCACCGTATCCATTCGGCCACCAGAGTTTGGGGTACTGTATGTGGAGAGAATGATGAGTAGTAGGATTAAGTCTGATGGTTTTTGATTCGAGTGAATCGAAAGACACCGGTTGCTCAAATGAAATTGTGCCGAATGTTCCGCGTAAAACTCCTTTGACATGAAAATGTTCATAATTGCGGAGCGTAAGTTCGATAGAGACGTCAGCCGAGGTTGTATCGGGAAGAGGAAGCTTAGTCGATACGAACGGATCGTTGATTGCGACGGGTCCGGTTGTCGAAAGGAATACTTTGTTCCAGATGCCGGTATTTCGTCCGCGTATTGTTGGAATCCAATCCCAGCCTACGGAAGCATGAAAAGTCGGATTGTCGGCGCCTATGTCGCCGCCGTTTACATCGTGACTCAAATTGGTTTGTTCTTTCACGAAACCGGGATGATCATTTTTCTTAATGAGAACAGCAAGAACATTTTTTTCTCCAGGGCGAAGGATTTTAGTCACATCGAACTTACCGCGGGTAAATGCCCCATCGATATGCCCAACAACAACGCCATTGAGGAAAACTTCCGCTTTCCAGTTAATGCCGTCGAAGTTCAGAAACATATTCCTGCCTTTGAACGTTTGAGGCATAACGAACTCATCGCGGTACCAGAAGTCTGAATAGAAATATGAATCGGAAATCATCAATTGGTTGTCGCCGAAATTCGGATCGGGCAATGCACCGGTATTCAGATAACTCGCGAGCACCGTTCCTGGCACTGTTGCAATGATCCAGCTATGGTCATCGAATCCGGATTTCGATAATGTTTCGCCATTGGATTGCACAAGAGATGCACGCTGGAGTTTCCACGCACCTCCGGAGAGCACTATGGTTCCGTCTTTTTTCACCGGTGCTTGAGGATGTGCAATTGCAACAGGGCCACCTTTTCCGAATACTTCGAGTTCGCTTAATACAAATCCTTTGGAAGAGGGCACCTGCTTTAGCAGAAGACGGACATATCTTACGTTTGTAGGTTTTTCTAATTTTATGTCATCAACCATAGATGAACTGCTCGGTACAAAAGTAACATCGTTCCAAACGTTTGCATCATTCGATATCTGGATTATGCAATCCGCAGAGTGCCGTATCCATGACAAGACAATCCGATCGAAAGAACAGGCAGTGCCCAAATCAACATACGCCCATGCTTCGGATGAACCCGAACTCATCCATGCACTCGTAAAATGATATGGCCCTCCAACGTCAGCACGACTGCCTTTGCTGCAGAGTGCAAATTCAGTAATACTCCAATTGATTACATTTTGTGAATTCACTATAATCCGATATATGCTGAAATGACTTGTTTTTTGAAGTTTCATAGGAAAATGAAACATTCGTAAATTTGGAGGAGAGAATCTGCGCCAGGGGCCGGTAATCGAATCGCCGGGAAGCCAGCTGCCGGTAAGTGTTCCTATTGTGTCCCATCGGATGGTATCATTTGAGCCGGTGATATAGATTTGCCAGGGTTTCACATGAAGACTATCGACAAGTACATTCCCCGCGATCGCAATACTATCAACATAGGGGATCATACCTTTGCCGGCTAATTCTATTTGCAGAAAAGCATTGGACCCTAATAAATTGTTCCTTGTCATGATATGGCGGTCGAGAACAGCTTCCCGTTCGTTTCTTTTTAACAGACCGTTGCCGCTGGTAGTCGTGACAATCCATGCCGGCAGGAGGGAATCTTTTATTCCATCGGTCAGCAATTGCGCGGTAAGATTAAAATCGTAACTGCCGGATTGATAAACCAACCTGTGCAAAGCAAGATTGCGATAGTTCGTTAAATCGATCTTCATCGTTGGAGAAAAAACTTCATTTACATCCCCCGGATATATTCCTACTCCGCGAGTATATTTCTGTGCAAAGCTTGTTATAAAACAGAAGATGAGTAAAGTTGGCAACATTGTAAAAATGTTATTGAGGGAGCGGGAAAGGAGCGGTGTTGTTCTTGGCGATACATGTTTCATAGAAAGTCCCTGCATTGAGAGAGGATGATTAGACATACTCACGAATGATTCTATTATGAGCAACACGTTAGCAATTTAATACAATTGATTTTTCGTGCAAACGAATTTCACCTGGTGTCATATAATAGCAATACATACAATCTCAATATACAACAACTATTCTCGTGTGCATAAGTAGTCGTCGTTGATTGTTCGGACAGTTCCATTTGGAAATTGGTATTCTCCCTGCACAAATCCAGATCCACATAATCATATTACAATTGATCATAAAAGATTCCCTAGTTAAATTATAGAATAAATTTTCAAATATGAACGATTTTCTCTAGTTCCTGGAAAATAAATGTGCTGGATTACTTGACATAAAACGAACTGGAGCCATCTTTGTTTTTATTCCCGATGCTGTGCCGGGGGCTGTAAGGATGTGATGGTTTAGGAATGTCGCATATGTTATATTATATACGAGGTGGTTTCAAGTTTTTCAGAGACTGTAATAAAAAAGGATATACTGAACCATGCGGTCGCGTATAGTAGATTTATTCGTGGTTTTGTTTCTCGTTGTCGAAATATCCTGTTCACCTGTTCGTCCAAAGGAACCAGTGAAATTGCCGGTCTTAGATACCCCGAATTCACTTGATTCGTCACAGGCACAAGCTGTTTTTGTTCGCGCACAGCATTTCCCGAACGGAACACAGCTGTCTCTTTGCATTATAAGCGGCGATTCAGAGAAATATATAGGCATCGAACGACGCAATGACTCATTGGTGTACGTCAATAACCGAGACAGTGTTTTTGAAATAGGCTCCATCACAAAAACTTTTACAGGTACGATGCTGGCAAAGCTCGTGCGTGATGGAAAGGTAGATCCCAACGAGCCGATTAAGAATATTCTGCCAGTTCGAATGAATCAAAGCTCTCTGAACGGCAAAGAGATAACTCTTGTGCATCTCGCCAATCATACATCCGGTCTGCCGTTTGAACCCAGCAACGTTAGGAACGACAAGGATCATCCTTTTAATCCTTACAGCCCTTATCAATATTACAGTACACAAAAACTGTACGACTATTTGTCACATCAATTAGTGCTGCAATTAACTCCCGGGGAAAAAAGGATCTATTCTAATCTTGGCGGCGGTCTGTTAGGCCACATCCTGACATTGATTACAAAAAAAACGTATGAAGAACTTCTCTTCGAAACGATATGCACTCCGTTAGGGATGCAGCATACATTCGTCACGCTCAACAACGAGCGGATACGACAGATGGTACATGGGAGAGATCAAGAAGGCCGGCTGATTCCCTTAGGCGATGGTGATTGCGGCGCTCTTACAGGTGCTGGCGGAATAAAATCTTCAGTGACAGACCTTGTAAAATATCTTAAAGCAAATATGACCGATACCACGTATTTCTCTCTGGCTCAGAAAACGACGAAGGTGTTTGACGAACATTTTACCGGAAGCCTTGGATGGGCAACCTATAGTGATCTCGGTAAACATCATGTAGGGGCATATGGAGGAACGGGCGGATACACATCCGGAGTAATTTTTGAAAGGAACTCCCAGGTCGGAATTGTTGTACTGACAAACGTTTCGGCATTCCTTGCGTCGAAAGGCAACTATACCGAAGGTTTATGCCGCGCTCTCTACGACCCGCTTCCATTCGCGGCTGATGGGAAAAAATGATAATTATTTGAATCAAAATTTATTCAGAAAAATTTATTCTCATAATCGGTGAGTTATGAAAATCCTTTTTATTGGCGGCACGGGAGTTATTAGTTCGTCGTGCTCAAATTTGTGCATTGAACGCGGAATAGATTTATTCTTGCTCAACCGTGGACTATCTCCCCGGATAGCACCCAAAAGTGCGACAGTACTTTTGGGAGATATTCAAGATCACGAGCAGATGAAGCGAGCGCTCCGCGGTCATTCTTTTGATGTTGTTGTTGATTGGATTGCATATACGAAGAGTGATGTTGAACGCGATTATGAAATATTCCGGGATAGTACATCTCAATATATTTATATAAGCTCTGCTTCTGTGTATCAGAAGCCTGTCATAAAATTACCTATCACGGAGGATACTCCGCTGTATAATCCCTCGTGGAATTATGCGCAAGCGAAGATCGATTGCGAAAACTATTTAATGATGCAGTATAAGCAAACAGGATTTCCAGTAACGATTGTGCGGCCATCGCATACATATGATAAGACCCGAACGCCTATTCGTCTCGATTATACATTACTTCACCGTCTGAAACGCGGAAAGAAAATTCTTCTGCATGATGATGGAACATCACCCTGGACACTGACACATGCAAGAGATTTTGCCAAAGGAATCATTGGATTATTTGGTAAAAACGGTACTCTTGGAGAAGCGTATCATATCACGTCTGATGAAGTGATGACATGGAATCAAATTGCAAAAATACTCGCCGAAAAAGTACATGGCACGTTGAATATCGGATATGTGCCAGCGGAATTCGTTATCCCGTACGATGCCGGATGGGGGAACAATCTTACCTGGGATAAACGTTATCCAGGAATATTTGACAATTCAAAAATTAAGAGTATTGTGCCGGGGTATAAGGCTATTATCACATTTGAACAGGGAGCTGAAGAGATTGCAGAATGGTACGATTCGCATCCTGAATATCAAATTGTCGATCATGACTTCGATACAATGCTGGACAAGATATTTGAAGACCATGATACAAAAGTGAAATGATGCACCAGGTCAAGGCGCAGCAGGATTTTTCATGAACACGATCGACATCTCTTCATTTTTTGTCTTACTCTTCCCACGTTTGAAAGGATTCATATGAAACGATTCAATCAAGGGCTGATCATATTTGGATTCTTCGCATGGATGAGCAGTAACAACTTATGGTCTCAAGCATTGGAGCAGCAGAGATCCCATGCAAATCAATTTGCAGAGAAGCAATTGCGTCTCACTGCAGATGAATTGCGGGACGGTGTTAGATATCCACGATAAACATTGAGAGATGGAACATGGAAAACAGTTTCAGTGTATGATTGGACAAGCGGTTTTTTCCCCGGTTGTTTATGGTACGCATTTGAAAATAATCGTGATCCATTCTTCCAAAATGCTGCAGAGCTTTGGACGGAAGGATTGGACTCTATCCAGAATTTTAAGGGAAACCATGACGTCGGATTTATGGTATTCTGCAGCTACGGAAACGGCTATCGATTGACGAAGAATGAAAAATATAAAAAAGTCATTCTGCAAACTGCGAAATCATTAACCACGCGATTCAATCCGAAGATTGGTTGTATTAAATCTTGGGATGAGAGCAGGTGGCCATATCCCGTCATCATTGATAATATGATGAACCTAGAACTCTTGTTTTGGGCTGCTCAAAATGGCGGTACGAAAGATATGTATAATATCGCCTTCAGCCATGCAGAAAAGACGATGCAGAATCACTTTAGAAACGATGGCAGCACCTATCACGTACTTGGGTATGACACTGCAACAGGTAACGTGCTCACAAAAGAGACTGCTCAGGGATACACAGATTCATCATGTTGGGCAAGAGGGCAAGCGTGGTGTATCTATGGCTTCACCATGACCTATCGATTTACCAAAGATCAACGATTTCTCCAAACTGCACAACGAGCAGCTGACTATTTTACAGCGCATCTTCCGGCAGGTTTCGTCCCTTATTGGGACTTTCAGGCGCCGAACATACCCGATGAACCGCACGATGCCGCCGCGGCAGCCATTGCCGCTTCAGGATTATTCGAGTTGAGCACTTCTGTTGCCGATGCGGGATTGCGAACAAAATACTTTAAGGCAGCAGAAAACATTCTGAGATCACTTTGCAGCTCTTCGTACCTTGCTGAAGGAACATACTCCCATGCTGTTTTGAACCATTGTGTCGGCCATAAACCCAACAATAGTGAAATCGATGTATCATTAATTTATGCTGATTATTATTTCCTCGAAGCGTTGTCTCGATATAAAATCTCGTTGTAGGGTAAGATCGATGTTCTCCTCTATCTCATCAGTCGATTTTAATTAAGATTCCGGCTGTTAAAGAGCGTTGTGTTTTTATTTTCATGTACTCACCATTATAGACAAAGTATTGTCATTCGATATTTCGTAATTTCAACATATTGATTAAACTCAAATACACTTGATAGCTCCAACGTTATTCTAGATCGTCTCGAGAGAATCCGTCACCTAAAATTGCTGATTCTATTAAACCTTTTGAGTCAAAATCTCTCTAAGAAAGGTAGTTATGATAGGAATTCTTCATATAAATAATCACTCAGTAACAATTCTCAACAACAAAATCACATCTACCTCGTCGTATCTTCATTGATAAAACAATTATAGTGAATCGATTGAAAAAAATACTATTTCTCTTATTTCATGTTGGTTGCGTTTTTACGCTCGTTGCTCAGGAAACAGATCTGCACGGTAAGATTCAATTGAACACGGCGGTGCCGCTCGAAGGCGTTCATGTCTGGTTCTATGATCTGGCGGATACAACAAAGCCATATGTGACTTCTACGACCGCGAATGGTGCGTTCCATATTTCCAATGTTCTCAAAGGGGTATATCGATTTGAAGCGCATTCAGTGGGATACACCAAACTCAGTCAAGTGATTCGAGTGAATAATCCAAATGCCGATCTTGGCACCTTCACTTTAACAGAGGCACCTATAAAGTATGGAGATGTGGTTATTCGCGGAAGAGTTCCTCCGGCCGTTCAAAAGGGAGATACCACGGAGTTCAATGCAAATGCTTTCAAAACGCATCCGGATGCTACTGTTGAAGAATTGGTGACGAAGATGCCAGGTGTTACAGTCGACAATGCGACCGGAACAGTACAATCCGGTGGCGAGACTGTGCAGCGTGTACTTGTCGATGGCAAACCCTACTTCGGGGATGATCCAACCATTGCCATGCGCAATCTCCCTGCTGAAGTTGTCGATAAAATTCAGGTTTTTGATCAATTGAGTGAGCAAGCGCAATTCACGGGATTCGACGATGGACAATACACCAAGACAATGAACATTGTTACTCGCCGGCGAGATGTTCCATCCGAGTTCGGTAAACTTATCGCAGGCTACGGTGATGATGGTCGCTACAATGCCGGTGGAAATATGAATTTTTTCAATGGTAATTCCCGTGTGTCGCTTCTGGGATCTTCAAATAATATCAATACACAGAATTTTTCTGTTCAGGATCTGTTAGGAGTTCTCTCAGGCAGCAGCCAGCGACCTGGCGGCGGCAGGGGCGGGGGAGGTGGCGGGCAGCGTCAAGGAGGCCGGCCGCGCGGGGGGATGTTCATTCCAGGCGGGGGGAACTCGCCCTCAAGTCTTTTGATTGGACAACAGCAAGGGATCAATACAACGAGTATGCTGGGAGGTAATTATTCCGATACCGCTCTCGCAAACACGTTTGCCCACGCGAATTATTTTTTCAATCAGACCAATAACCAGAACGATCAATCGCTCACCCGGCAATATTTGATCGGAGATTCCAGTACGGATTATGATCAACAAGCGGATATCAATGGAAAGAATAATAATCATCGGGTGAACCTGCGCATTGATTATGCTCTTGATGAATCGAATTTTTTCACAGTCACTCCGGCGCTTCTTTTCCAGGACAATACTACCACCAATGTACAGAATGTTATTACCTCGCTTCCTTCCGGACAGCAGCTTTCGCAGTCGCAGACAACGAATCAGACTGCGACGAACGGAAATAGTTTATCCGGCCATGTTCTTTTTAAACATAAATTCAATACTCCTGGTCGCACGATTTCGTTAGACATGAATATCTCGGAGAGTCTGAAAAACAGTTCCAGTAATCTTCTTGCGGCAAATATGTACGGCGGCAGTACAATCGATTCCTCGAGTTACCTCAATGATCAATCTGGGGGAGCGTGGCAAAGTATTTCCATCTCCCCGAGTCTTGTATACACAGAGCCATTGGGACTGAATAACCAATTGGAAGTGAATTACCAGCCTACATTTTCAAGGGGGACTGCAGATAAACGAACGTACAATTACGATACGATGAGTTTAGACTATTCACAATTCAATCCGGCCCTATCGAATACCTACGACAACCAATATAAATCTCAACGCGCCGGTGCTGCATATCGCTACAGCAAGCAAGGAGTCAATTTCAATATCGGTGTTGCCTATCAGCAAGCGGATTTATGGAATCAGCAGACATTTCCGTTCTCGACAACAGTCTCTCGCACCTTCAGCAGTGTGTTGCCTAATGTTATGTTCAATATGCGAATCGGTAACCGGGAAAATCTCCGTTTTTATTATCAGACAGCAACGCGTGCACCATCGATTACGCAGCTTCAAAATGTCGTGGATAATTCGAATCCATTATTGCTCTCTGCAGGCAACTCGGATTTGAAACAATCCTACACGCACACGCTGATGGCACGATATTCCATTACCACACCTGAAGAAGGGAAGAGCCTTTTCCTGCTTCTTTCTGCCAATTATACTCTTGACTACATCGGCAGTGCATCGATAACTCCAAGTCGCGATACAGTCGTCCTGGGCACACTTGTTGCGCCTGGTGTTCAGCTCTCGGTACCGCAAAATTTTACTGACTACTGGTCGGTGCGATCGTTTATGACGTACGGTTTTCCGCTTGACTTTATCAGCAGCACGATGAATATGAATTGTGGTATCAATTACGCGCAAACTCCGGGGAGCATTAACAGTCAGATAAATATTGCCCATGCTTATACGTACACTCTTGGATCTGTCATTGGAAGCAACATCAGTCAGAATCTTGATTTTACTCTGACGTATTCAGGGAATTATAATGTTAGCAGCAATAGCCTCCAATCGAGCCTTAACTCAGATTATTATTCTCACACAGCCGGTTTGCGCTTCAATTGGATTTTCTGGGAAGGAGTTGTCTTTCACGATGAAATGTTGAACGTCTATACCACCGGCCAGGGCACAGGGTACAATCAAAATTCTCTTCTGTGGAACGTGAGTCTGGCAAAGAAGCTTTTTTCAAATCAGGCAGGAGAAATAAAAGCGAGTGTGTATGATGTGCTCGGGCAAAATAAAAGTTTGAATCGGACAATTGCGAGTTCGTATATCGAAGATTCACGGAATGAAGTCTTAACACGTTATATTATGCTTACGTTCACCTATACAGTTCGATAAAATTTCAATGAACGATGAGGTTTCTATGGTCAATACAAAAATCAGCACAAGATTATTTATTTTCTTTTTCTTCATAGTACTTCTTGACGGTTGTTCAAGTTTGCCGCAGTTTACCAGTGATCGCTGCACAGGAAAAATGCATATTGTTGGCGATCTTCATGAATGGAACCATATATCGGCATATGTCGATAAGAACAACGTGGTAGCAGTTAGTCTGTGTCACGATGACGAGTTTGTCTATGTCTGTTTAACAACAGACGATCCGCTGACACAACGGCAAATTATGACGGGCGGCTTGACAGTATGGTTTGATCCGTCGGGAAGTGATGATAAAACATTCGGCATTAATTTTCCCCTCGCAAGAAACGGGCCCGGACCACGACGAAGTTTAAGCAATGATACGAAGAGGGATGCCAATGGTAATCTGCAGACTATGGATCAATCGCTCTTTGATATGGAAGTCGTTGGTCCAAAAGAAACCGACCGGTACCGGTTATCAGTCATCAATACAGAAGGAATTGTGGCGCATCTCGAACGATCGAAGGATGGAATGTTGATATATGAATTACAAGTTCCATTGAAGAAATCAGGCACTCGGCCAAATGCAATCGAACCTAAAAATGAATTTGTTGGTCTGGGATTTGAGACTGGATCTGTGCAAGGTGGTGCTGAAAGACCAAGAGCCGAACAAGGAGGCCGTTCAGGCGGGTACGGCGGCGGAGATTCATCACCTGGCAGCGGAATGGGATATGGACGTCGAGGCGGCGGCGGAGGGAGAGGACGAGTGCAGGGTGGTTCATCTTCCGGATCTGCAAAAGCGCCCGAACCGGTCAAACTCTGGTGGAAAGTAAAATTGTAAAAGTTGAAAGCAGTCACACAATCGTTTGCACTCATAGCATGAGAACGAGAATCGAACTAGTTTTAAACGATTACCCCCCCTTGCGCTTGAGTGAAATAAAGAAATATTAAGCCAGCGAAATTATCTGACCATTAATGTATCACGTACGAGATCTACAGAATTTTTGCCAACTAGAATTTCAAATGCACCGGTAGGAACTGTTCGTTTCATTTCCATGTCGATAGATGCAAGTTTATCGGACGTAAGTTTAAAGTGCACAGTCTTCGATTCACCCGCATTGAGTGAAATGCGTAAAAAATCCTTAAGTTCTTTTATAGGTCGAGTGGGAAGACTGATAAGTTTGTGAATATAAAGTTGTACAATTTCATCTCCCTTCGTCGCGCCGCTATTACGCACATCAATTGAAATATCTGTACTGCCATCAGTTGTTATAGATTTTTGAGAAATCTGAAGATTGGAATATTCAAATGAAGTATAGCTCAGTCCGAATCCGAATGGATAGAGGGGAGAATTATCACTAAGGACATAATCCCGGAAGCGGGAAGGTTTCCTGTCATAATAACATGGCAATTGTCCCACAGAACGCGGAAAGGTAACGGTAAGTTTACCGGAAGGATTCACTTTCCCAAAAATGACATCTGTTACTGCACAACCGGTCTCTTGTCCAAGATACCAACATTCGATAATCGCAGGTGCACTTTTACTCAATTCGTTAATACTCATCGGACGGCCGTTGATAAGAAGAACAACAGTTGGTTTGCCAGTGATCAGAATTGCCTCCGCGAGTTCAGCTTGCTGACCAACGAGATCTAGATTGTCACGGTCACCCAGGTGCTTTTCACTCCATCCTTCGCGGCAAATCAATTCGTTCTCACCCAGCACGAGAACGACTGCGTCGCTTTGTTTTGCAATTTGCACAGCATCAGCTATAAGTTTTCTATCATTTTCAGGATTATTGAGAATTGGATTTTCATTTACCTGCCAATGGCATTCCGTATTTAAGGTCAACTTACATCCTTCAGCATACAGCACCATGAACTTTCCTTCTGAAAATTCCCTAATCCCTTGCAGTACGCTTACGCCTCGCATCGGAAATGCCGAGTACCCGCCCAGATGAATGTCTGCGGCATTCGGACCAATGACAGCTAACGTTTTTATTTTTGTTTGATCGAATGGGAGTGTCTTGGCTGTTTGTCCAGGCAGTTTTTCATTTTTCAGAAGCACCATTGCTTCGTGTGCAGCTTTCAGTGCAAGTGCTTTGTGTTTTTGGGAATTTGTACCACGTTCAATTTCAGAGATATCGGCATATGGATGATCGAACAATCCGCATTCAAATTTTACCCGCAGAACATTCGCTGCAGCCCGCCGGATGACATCTTCAGAAACTTTTCCCTTATGAACCTCGTCAGCAAGTGTTCCGAAACAACTTCCCCTGCCAAGTTCGTAATCGATTCCCGCGTTTACGGAAAGGATGCCGGATTCTATCGAATCGGCAGCAGCGTAATGTTCGCGGTACGTAACATCCATACCGCCGCCGTCACTCATGACAAATCCATTGAATCCCCACTCCCCGCGCAGGATATCAGTAAGAAGTTTGTGATTGACATGGTTTGGTACTCCATCCCATTCGTTGTATGATGCCATAATGGATCGTGCATGAGCTTTCTTCACAGCCATCTCAAATGGATACAGGTGGTTCTCCCGAAATTCGCGTTCTGAATAATTTACCGGAGCAATGTTCCGTCCGCCTTCCGGCTGGCCATGACCGGCAAAATGTTTTAACGTTACTGCAACATGATGATTGTCGATAAGGGAGTCACGTCCCTGGAATCCAAAAACTGCCGCCATACCAAGCCGCGAGACTAAATACGGATCCTCACTGTAACATTCTTCCGTACGGCCCCACCGGGGATCGCGCGCTAAGTCAATAACCGGAGACAGGACCTGACGAGTCCCGCGCGAACTTGCCTCAAGAGCGGATGCGCTGAAAACCTGTTCGACGAGTGCGGTGTCCCATGTGCATCCAAGTGCAATGGCTTGAGGGAATGAGGTTGCATGTTCAGCCATAAAGCCGTGTAATGATTCTCCGAATGTGAATACGGGAATACCTAAACGAGTTTTTTCAATCATATATCGTTGTATCCCGTTGATATATTGCACTTGCCGCCGGGGCGAATGCTCGCGTCTGGGCGACCAGACGGAGTAACTGCCTATGCCATGATTGAGCAGTGCAGTGTCCTGTGTGCCAATAAAATTTCCGTTTTTATCAAAAGCCATCGAGTCTAGTGAGAACTCCCCTCTCAGCTGAGCGGCTTGTTCTTCAAGTGTCATTCTTTGGAGAAGATCATTGACTCTCTTATCTATTGGCAGGGATGAATTTTTGTAGGGAAGTATCTGGGCAATACCGGTTGTGACAACAAAAATAAAAAACAAAGATAGTGATTTTTTCATAAGAGTATCACTCTAACCTTTCGAAATAACAACAGACGGATTCTCATTCATTGTAATCAATTGAACCTGTGTCCTTATCATGTACAAATGATAGCGTAGTATTTTATCATTATCAATCACGCACATCTTAATGTGGGATAATAATCTACATCCGCACACAAATTTTATTGAGATATCGAGATTCATATCTTGCTGAACATTCATATGTAAGACTCCCGTTCCCGTGATATTTATACCCTATCAGATGATCACCGTTTGATAATAAAATAATACTAACTTACTATTGGTACGCAATTCAAGGGCGTAACATGCTCAGATGATGGATTGCACAAATACCTGGAGAGATACCTGTTAAAGCCGTCTATTCAAACATCTCATTATTAATGATTGAGTATAAAACAGGAGCAACATAAATGAATTTCATAAAAAGATTGTTCATAGGGCTTGTACTCCCGGTTTTCTCCATTACGAGTGCTGCCAATACGGTGCACGTATGGGAGAAAAAAGAGCTCACTTTTACTGCAGTGCATCAATATAAAAATGCTTATACGGATGTTATTGTGTGGGTGGATCTCGTTGGGCCCGGGTTCAAGAAGCGTGTCTATGGATTCTGGGATGGCAGTCAGACATTTCGGGTGCGTGTTGTTGCCACTGAACCGGGATCATGGACATGGACAAGCGGATCGACTCCAAGTGATGCGGGACTTTCCGGCAAGGGCGGCACGTTTACTGCGGTCGCCTGGACCGACGAAGAAAAAAACGAAAATTCTTTGCGACATGGTTTCTTACGCTCAACTGTTAACAACCATGCGCTAGAATATGCCGACGGTACACCATTTCTCATTATCGGTGACACATGGTATTCTGTCGGAACCAACCGTTTTAAATGGTACGATGACGATAAAGAACGGCCGATCGGTCCAGCCGCCGGATTTAAAGATTATGTACGCTTTCGGAAAGCACAGGGGTACAATTGGGTCAATGTCATTGCTGCGTTTCCGAATTGGATAACCGACGGGAAGTCCTGGCATATCGTTATGAAGGATTCAGCAAAGACGACGGTTCGTTCTGCATGGCTGGAGTTTGGGACAGGCAGCGCAAAAAACATGGACAATGAAGGAGGACGGCCGTTCTTCTTTCCAGGGAAAGTGCCGGGTTATGAGGATGCCTTCCCCGATATGGATCGGATAAATCCAGAGTACTTTAAATATGTTGATCGAAAAATAGATTACCTCAATGCGAACGGTTTCGTTCCGTTTATCGAAGTTTCACGACGCGATGCCGGACTTTGCTGGTACAAATATTACGGTTGGCCGGATTCCTATGTCCGATTCATTCAGTATATCTTCGCACGGTATCAGGCAAACAACACAGTCCTGAGTCCAATACATTTAGACATCATCGACGAGACTGTGAGTCCCGATGATTACACTTCTGCAATTCATGTTATGGAGAAGAAATTCGGTCCACCGCCGTTCGGCACGCTTCTTTCAGCAAATGCAAACCCATCGACTCTCGAAAACTGGGGTGAAGACTCCTGGGTAACGCTGCACCAGATTGGTAATATGCGCGAACATGATAATTATTGGTATCTTACGGAAATTTTTAACTTGAAAAATCCAAAACCGGCACTCAACGGCGAACCGTATTATGCAGGATATCGGGATGCCCGTGGTCCGGGCTCAGCGAACTATACCAGGGGCGCAGCAGGCGGTTCCGAACGCGATGACGCATTTGTTCGCTCCGGAATCTACGGCAGTTTTCTTTCCGGTGGATTTGCAGGACACGTTTATGGTGCAGAAGGAATATGGGGTGCAGACATCGAACCGACAGCACCAGTACACATGTGGGATGCATTTCAATGGCCATCGGGTGGGCAAATGCTATACCTGCGGACATTTGCATTTTCTGTCGGCAAGCGTTACCAGGAACTCGTTCCGGTTGCTGATCTCGTTTCTCCCAATAAAACATCAGTAACACTTGGGTACGAAGGCTGGGCGTACTGCGCCAGAACCGATGATAGACAGATCTTCCTTGTTTATTTCGAAAAGGGTTGTCTGCAATCGCAAATTCGCGGTGCAAAGCTCAACAGTCGGTACCATGCACAATGGTTCAATCCACGGAACGGAACATGGCAAGATGCAGGCAATGTTACAGCGAATAAAATTGGAATCATCCAATTACCCAGTTTCCCTGAAGATACGGATTGGGGTTTGCGGCTTGTTTACGAAGCTCCCGCACCAAAAGAGTGAAGATGATTTTTGATAACAAAGACGGGTAGCAGGTTCTGAAGCACGGACTTGACCGGATCCGTGGTATTGCACGGCGAATATATTCGAATTTCAAATGAATGAGTCGATTGATAACCGTCACATCCAAAACGACTCACTATTTCTCTTCTTGATTACTATCGTGAAGAATCTTAATATATACTCGTGCAAGTATGATTCGGCGGAATTTTTAGCGGGATGCCTTCCGGTTTACGCTTTGCATACCAACACAATTTTCAATACAAAAATATAATTGCTGTCTTGCGGGATAAATCCTATGAGACCGTTAATCTATGTGTTGCAATCTTTGTCTTTGATCAGCTCAAGAAACCAACTTCCATCGTCGGCAGTCATTCTCCTGTCAGCAGCATTGATCAACATTATTTTTCATCTGAATATATTCGGAGAGATATATGTCTAAAAAATATTCAGTATTCTTAAAATCTCATCAATTATTTCTTTTGTTGTTTATTGTTATGGTTGGAATTGCTGTTGCTCAAGACGACCTTGATATCAATGAAGTTCGTAAAAAGGCGCAACAAGCCCAAGCAAATCCGCAGCAATTAAAATATCAAATTGTTGATATACAGGAAAAAGATGGATTTTATACAATTAAGTACGATGTAGACGATTCTATTGAAGATGAATATTCCGTTCATCTTTTATTATTCCAAGAGAGCAATACGCGATTTAATTTTAAACCAATAACGCTTATAGGCGATATCGGGCAGGGGAAGTATGCTGGAAAAGGAAGAAAGATAATTTGGGATTCACGGAAAGATTTGAGACAACCTCTCGTGGGGAATGATTTTTATTTCGTTTTATACATCACAAAAATTGAACCGTCACATTTTCCTTGGACATGGGTTGGTATTGGCGGTGTGGCAGCCGGAGCGGCAATATTAATCCTTTCCCATAAATCAAGCGGTGGACCGGGTTCAACCGAACTTCCAGCAATCAGTGTGTCGCGTCCGTACTAATGAGATGAGGAGAACGGCAATGAAAAAATATATTTTACTATCGCTTGTTGTACTGTTTTGTAGCGCACCAAGTGATGCGCAAGTACGCAGTCGAAAAATTTCTTTCGGCATGACCGGATTACCGGATCTGAACGCCGTCATTGATTTTCGAGATGATAACGGAAATAAAATATTAGAGAATCGCGAGACTGGAAAAATTATCCTCAAATTATTTAATTCCGGCAAAGGCAAGGCAGAAGGGATAGATATCAGTGTAGAAAACCTTGAACCTGATCCGTATTTACTTATATCCGCGGCCCAATCGAAAGATGTTCTTCTTCCTAACGATACGGTGACGTTGACGTTTACACTGCGGGCGACAAAAAATATCGGAACAAAAAATCACAAGCTGAAGATTAATGTAACCGAAAAAAACGGCCAAGATATGGACCCTGCATATCTTATTCTACCAACGGTCGCATATGATCCTCCTCAATTGCAGCTTGCCGGTGTGGAAATTGTCGATGTAGGGGAAGATGTTGACGTCAAAAAAGCAGATGGACAGTTACACCCCAAAGAGCGAGTCAATGTCCGCACCGTTATTCAAAATGTAGGACAATCTCCCGCTCCCAATGTCCGATACACAATAGAAAATACCCATAGATTTATCAAGATTGAAAATGTTTCAGGTAATTTGGGAACGATGCAGCCGGGTGACATAAAAGAATTTCTCTTTAAACTGACAACACCTGCGCAATCGCGCATGGAAGATATAACAGGCAGCCTTCCGCTGTACATAACGGCAAAAAATGATGAAGAGGAAGGTAACCTTGTCATGTATCAATTGCCCATTAAATTGGACCAACGGCCGCCGTCGCAGAATATCGTAGAAGTAAAACCCAAGCTTGAAACGTTGAAAAAAACATTTGCAAAATTTGAGTTATCAAAAAAATTCAAAGCGAATGAAGAAAATACCATTGATGTAAGAAATATTATGCCCAGCATAACGAAAAGACCGAGATCTGTCGGAGTCGTCATCGGTGTGGAACAATATAAGGATATTGCTCCGGCGCCGTTTGCTGCAAATGATGCCACTCTCATGGAACAATATTTTAAAAATATCTTGGGTATTGAGCAGGTCATAGTATTGAAAAATGATGAAGTCACTTTTTCATCCCTTGATGATATTTTCAATCCAAAATCCGGTTCGCTCGCATCAGCTGTGAAGAAAGGCGAAACGGATGTTTTTGTGTTCTATTCCGGTCACGGCATTCCGGATAAGAATGGCGAAACGACGTACTTATTTCCCAGCGACGGCAAAATTGCAAATTTAGAAAACCGTGCGTATGCGCTCCCGAAGTTTTATTCGGATCTCAATGAACTTCATGCGCATAGTGTTACCGTGATGCTGGATGCATGTTTCAGCGGCGCAGCACGGAGAACACAAAGTACCCAGCTTGTGAATTTGACCGGACAGAAGGGCATAAAATTAAGGATCAATAAACCATGGGAAAGCTACAAGAATTTTACAGAAATCAATTCATCCACGAATGATGAAACATCGCTGGGATATGAACCGGCGGAGGCAGGATTGTTCACATACTATATTGCTGCAGGACTGAAAGGAGCAGCTGATGCCAACGGTGATAAAAAAATTACATTCGGCGAATTGCGGGAGTATGTGGTGAAAAATGTCAGTGAGATGTCGAGAAAATTGAGCGGGGCGCAAACCCCGGAATTTTACGGCGATGTTGAGCAAGTATTGGTGGAATTCAAATGAAAACATCTTTTCTTTTCCTTGTGCTCATAAGCAATTTCCTCTGGGGACAGCAATGGTACCGGGGACAAGCTTCGGTTATCGGGAGCGAAACAGAATCCATCGGTGCTCTTCGTCTGCGTGCGTTGCAGGAAGCGCGTGTAAAAGTCTTACAGCAGGCAGGAATTACTATTCAAGCGACAGAAATTCGGCTGAAGGAAGAATCGAAACTGCAACTTATCGATATGTACGGTTCGTTTGCTCAATCCACTGCCCGAGGAATTATTATCGACGAGCGTAACCTCGTCTATTCGAACCAGTTTGTTATGGTGGATCAACTTTCTCTTCCGCAGGTAACGGCATCGCTCGAAGCGCTTGTTGAAATTCCGAAAGGAGAATCTGATCCCACATTTGAAGTGTCTCTTGCTGCCGGGAAGAACACTTATGTTGAAGGTGAAGAATTGCAATTGATGGTGCAGTCATCAAAAGACGGCTATCTTTCCATTTTCAAGATTAAAAACGACACCTGCTTTATTCTTCACCCGCATCCGCAGCTTCCGCTCACGTACGATAATAAAATTGCTGCTAATACAAAAAATATCATACCGCCAACAGATAAATCATATTCATTCGTGCTTGATCTTGAAGGCGGCAACGGCGAGCGTGCGGTGGAATTTCTTATTGCCGTTGTAACAAGAGAAGAAATTCCAATTGGCGGGCGGTTCAACAAAAAGGAATATTTTAGTTTAAAAGAATTTAATAACTGGCTTGTGAATATTGCCGTGGATCAGCGAAGTTCGGCGAATATCGTTATTCAAATTGTTAAAAAGTAGGATGAAAGATGATTATGAATATATTTGAAAAGAATTATTTGAGCAGCTTTGGCAAGGTTACGAAAGTAGTAACTCTGAGAACCTTTACACGGATTGCTTTGCTTAGAAACCCTTCCGAAGATCAATGCGAGTCTAGAGCGACCTTCGGAAGGTTAACCCTACAAGCCTTTTTATTTCTCCTCTCCACTAGCATTGCTTTTGCACAAATTCCCTCTATTACTTCTTTTTCCCCAACCTCCGGGTCCATTGGCACAACGGTTACCATAACCGGCACAAACTTTAGCGGAACAGCAGCAAACAATGTGGTGTACTTCGGTGCAGTGAAGGCCGTCGTAAATAACGCCACTTCAACTTCGCTCAGTGTGATAGTGCCGACAGGAGCGACGTACAAACCAATTTCTGTAACCGTGAACGGATTAACGGCATATACAAATACCCCTTTCATTATTACGTTCCCAAGTTCACAAATTATAAATACATCATCCTTTGCTTCAAGCATAGATTTTATCACGGGATCATTTCCCCATGGCGTATCCATATGTGATGTTGATGGAGACGGAAAACCTGACCTCATTGTTGCGAACTCAAATGACAATACTGTTTCGGTCTTCAGGAATACAAGTGCTTCCGGTTCGATCACAGCAAACTCATTTGCTCCCAAGGTTGACATTACGACAGGATCGAGTCCCGATTTTGTCACTACATATGATATGGATGGAGACGGTAAACCCGACTTAGTCGTTACAAACGTGAACAGCTTTTCCGTTTCGGTTCTCAGAAATACAAGCAAAAGTGGGAACATTTCATTTGCACCAAGAGTGGACTTCTCGTCGACAAATCCTGGTAGCCTAGTCATAACTGATATTGATGGTGACGGTAAACCTGACATGATTGTTGCAAACGCAAGCAGCAATACTATTTCAGTCTATAGGAATACAAGCACTTCAGGTTCTATTACAACAAGCTCTTTTGCCCCTAAGGTGGATTTCACGACGGGATCGAACCCTAGTGATATTGTAGCAGGTGATGTGGACGGAGATGGTAAACCAGATCTCGTTGTTGCGAACACGTATAGCACTGCAGTCTCTGTCTTCAGGAACACAAGCACCTCCGGTTCCATAACAGCCAGCTCTTTTGCTCCAAAGGTTGACATCACCGTGGGATCGTCCCCCTGGGGTCTGACACTAGGCGATGTGGATGGTGATGGTAAACTAGATATTGTTGCTGCAGATTATCTTAGTAATACTATCTCGGTCATGAGAAACACGAGCGTTTCTGGTTCCATTACAACAAATTCATTCGCTTCTAAGGTTGACTTCACGACGGGAACTTATCCACAAGAGGTTGCTATAACCGATGTGGACGGAGACGGAAAACCTGACATTGTTGTCATAAATAATGGTAGCAGTTCTATTTCCATTTTCAAGAACACAAGCACTTCTGGTTCCATTACAACAAGATCATTCGCTTCTAAGGTCGACTTCACGACAGGAGCATTACCCACCAATGGTATTGCTATAGGTGATATTGATGGTGATGGCAAACCGGATATAGTGGTTACAAATTCGAATAGTAATACTGTTTCAGTATTTCGGAATACGATATCAACGGTTCCGCCATCGATTATTTCTTTTTCCCCGACCTCCGGGCCCATTGGCACAACAGTCACAATTACAGGTACAAATTTTAATACAATTGCTGCGAACAACATCGTTTATTTTGGTGCAGTGAAAGCTGCCGTGGCGATGGCTTCTACAACTTCGCTCAGTGTGATAGTGCCGACTGGTGCAACCTATCAACCCATCACGGTAACAGTTAACGGATTGACAGCATACTCAAGCGCTCCATTTATTATTACTTTTCCAAGTAAACGAATTATTGATGCGAATTCTTTCTCCTCAAGCATGAATTTCACGACGGGATGGGGCCCGCAACATCTCATTGTCTGTGATTTAGATGGAGATGGCAAATCTGACATCATTGTTACAGACGCTGGTCTAGCTGGTGTTGGTGATAGTATCTCAGTCTTGAGAAACATTAGTACTTCAGGCTCGATTACAGCAAATTCCTTAGCTCCAAAGGTTGACTTCATGACGGGAGGACAGTACCCATGGACCCCCGCCGCCGGTGATTTGGATGGCGACGGTAAACCTGACTTCGTTGTTCCAAATGCGGGCGGCAATAATCTTTCGATCTATATGAACACAAGTACTACCGGCTCCTTTACGGCGAATTCATTTGCTCCAAAGGTTGACCTCACGACAGGGAATCTCCCAACGTGTGTCGCAATTGGTGATTTGGATGGTGACGGCAAACCTGACATAGTCGTTTCAAATGACTTAAGCAATTCTGTTTCAGTCTTCAGAAATATTAGTACTCCAGGCACCATAACATTAAGCTCCTTTGCTGCCAAGGTTGACTTTGCGACGGGAACGCATCCCAACGCTGTTGCACTATGCGATGTAGATGGAGATGGCAAACCTGACCTCGTTACTGCAAATTATGACAACAATACAATTTCGGTTTTTAGAAATACGAGCACTTCGGGAAATATTTCCTTTGCTTCAAAGGTGGATTTTACGACGGGACAGAATCCGGGACGTATCGCTGTTGGTGATTTGGATGGAGACGGCAAACCTGATTTGGTTATTGTAAACGTTACTGGCACCAGCAATACAATTTCAATCTTCAGGAACACGGGTACTCCTGGCTCCATAACGACGAATTCACTTGCTTCAAAGGTTGACATCACGACAGGAATGGCACCTTGGGACGTTGCAATTGGTGATTTGGATGGAGACGGCAAACCGGACTTAGTCGTTACGAATGATTTAAGCTATTCTTTCTCAATCTTCAAGAATATAAGTACTCCGGGATCTATTACGACGAATTCATTTGCTTCAAAGGTTGACATCACGACCGGGACCTATCCACAGGGCGTTGCTATTGGTGATGTGGATGGAGACGGCAAGCCTGACTTAATTGTCGCCATCCCATCTAACAATGCTAGTAATAATTTTATTTTGGTTTTTCGGAATACAATAGGCGGTGGCAACACTCCTCCCGCCACCCCACAAAACCTTACCGCCACAGCAGGCATCGCACAAGTTTTGCTTAAGTGGAACAAAAATACAGAAACGGATTTCTTAAAATATCGCGTTTACATAGGAACCGACT
>Ga0182021_10001479_pt1 | contig 26994 bp, 24 predicted proteins | sample 612E3MmetaG_FD_120493 | JGI IMG/M metagenome (GOLD analysis project Ga0182021, IMG submission 120493) | Permafrost microbial communities from Stordalen Mire, Sweden - 612E3M metaG (Illumina Assembly) | ecosystem: Environmental > Terrestrial > Soil > Wetlands > Permafrost | place: Sweden...
CGAGAGACATCTCCTTGGGAATCAAGGGTATATCAACGAGTACTTCGTGTGGTTTGAGGCCGACAAGTGAAGCTATCATCGACGCAAATTCACGGCACTTTTCCAGGGGAATTCTTTTATCAATAAGAGATGAACTCACCAGATCTGTCCCTACATAGAGTGCACGTTTATACAGCCTTCGTTCGTAGATCCGCAGTGCAATGTCCCTGGCTACGGGATTTTCAGAACCGCGCAATGCCTGCATGCAGGTGGCGTCATCCATCCCGAAAAAGGAGGAGTATAGATTTTTTTCCGAATCCTTAAAATGTTCCAGTACCGCAAGCTGGAACATACTCTCTCCTATCCGGCTGACATGATGAAAATAGACCGTTGGCCGCATCATTGTACGGGCAATAAGCAGAGATTCTGCCGCATTCACTCCATTTTCATCCATAACTGTGCCTTCACTCGTACGGATCAGGTGGCGTATCAGCCTCTGAACATCGACAGAACCATAGGGAGCTCCCGTATAATAGGCGTCACGGAGGATGTAATCCATCCGATCCACATCCAGATCCCCATGAATAATTGACGACAATGAGTGATTTCCTTTCACTAAATAGGAGACTTCGACAGGATCAATACCAGACTCACGAAGGATATTTTTTGTATGGTCCGTCAGTATACATTCAATATCATCATGGGTCCGCTGGAGAAATTTTTCCATGAGTGGTTCACCTGCATGGGAAAAGGGACCGTGACCGATATCATGAAGGAGCGCCGCAGAAACTACCAGCTTATGCTCATCATCAGAAAGTCCAAACCGCCGTGATGCTACACCTGCAAGAAACATAGTCCCGAGCGAGTGCTCAAACCGCGTATGATTCGCGCCCGGATAAACGAGGTACGAAAACCCCAGTTGCTTTATGTAACGAAGGCGCTGCAGGGCAGGAGAATCGAGCAGGGCAAGTGCAAAATCCTCCACTTCAACATACCCGTGGACCGGGTCTTTTATTATTTTCACGAATTCACTAAAAGAATCTTCATATATAACGCATTAAAGTATTGAGTAATGATCACCTTCCTTTCTGGTGGAACCGGCACGCCGAAACTCCTGCGGGGCATGCAGAGAGTAATGGACAGGCATGAAATATCTGTCATCGTCAATACCGCTGAAGATATTTGGATCTCGGGGAATCACATCTCACCTGATCTCGACACCGTTATGTACCTGTTTGCAGGGATTCTTGACAGCGACACGTGGTGGGGAATCAGAAATGATTCTTTTACTACACATGAAGAGATCACAAGGCTTGGAACAAATGAATTCATCACGATTGGGGACCGGGACAGGGCGGTTCATATCGCCCGTGGAGATATGCTGAGAAACGGCATGCGCCTGACAAACGCTACCAAAATTCTCTGTGACCGGTTCGGGGTACGTGAAAATATTCTCCCGATGACGGACACGGAAGTGACAACGCAGATAAAAACGGATCTTGGCCTCATCCATTTTCAGGAATACTGGGTCCGGGCAAAAGGTAACATAGTAATCAGGGAAGTAGTGAGGAGTTTTCATGAGCCGCCGGTTGCAACCGAGGAGGGTCTTGCAATGATTGAAGCGAGCGATGCGGTGGTTATTGGCCCTTCCAATCCGATTACCAGCATCTCCCCCATTCTTTGCTGCGAAGGGCTGAAATCTGCGGTAAAAGATAAACTTGTGATAGCAATAAGTCCTTTCATTGGTAATAACCCTATCAGCGGGCCTGCGGGTGCTCTTATGGAGGCAGCAGGATTCGAACCCAGTTCCCTCGGAACTTTCAACTGCTATGAAGGGATTTCTGATATATTCGTGCAGGATGTCCGTGATCCCGTTGAAGTAAAAAATTCGGTCAGGTTTGACACGATAATGAGTGATGAAGAAAAAAGTATCGCACTTGCCCGCGAAATACTGAGTCTCATATAAAGTTCATATTCCTGAAATGCCGTTTTTGCGGAATCTATATAATCCTGCACAATAACGGATATCGTGGGTAATATGAACATAAAAATAATCGGGATAATTGGATTTTCAATCGTATTCTGTTTTGTTTTCCTTTCCGGATGTACCGCAAGTCAGGATACGGGTAGAGGCACACTCAATTTTACATCATCTCCTTCCGGGGCTGAAGTATATCTTAATGACCAATTCCGGGGAAATACTCCCTGCACCATTGCCGGTATTGAACCGGGGAATTATACGCTGGAATTCCGTTATCCCGGATACCAAAGCTGGATCACGGGCATTGTCGTAGCTTCAGGTCCATCGAACTTTTACGCCGCATTATCACCATCCCTGAGCCCGCCGACCCCATCCATTCCTTCCCAGACAACAACGGTACCGGCAACAGTCACAGTGACTGCGAGTAAAGATACCATGATTGTTGGAAACTCGAATTTATTTACCGGTACCTGTATTGGTTGCGACAGCGTTGGATTGACGTTATTCGGACCAGGTTATTATGCCCAGGGTGTATCATTGGATCAATCTAAAATCAATTCCGCTGGTCTATGGAGTTACACCTGGAATCCAGGTTATTCCATCCAGTCCGGGCAGTATGTTCTGGTGGTGAATGATGCCAGAAAAACGACATCTGAAAGAGTTGAATTCTCTGTCATTGGAGGAGGAATAGTCTCTATTGCATCGAACAGCTATTCCGCTAACAAAGGAGACGTCCTGAAATTTTCAGGGCAGTGCACATCGGGTGCTCGCAATGTTGCCCTTATTTTATACGGACCCCAACAATTTTCCGGCGGGGTCAATCTGGGAACAATATCTGTTACTGCTGATAATTCATGGAATTTTAAGTATACACTTGATTCTTATATGCCCACCGGAACCTACACAATATATGTGTATGACATCCCCACAACCGCCACAAGTAATACCCAGTTCACGGTTGGTTTCGCATCTTAATTGCAAATTTTTTCCAACGTGGTTCCTTCCCCCGCCGGACTCATTTAATTTTTCGGGAAAAGAAACCCACTGGAGTGTTCCTCCAATCACAGGTAAGGACATGTCGCAAATAAATCAAAGCAATCCGGAATGTCTCTGACCAGTTTTAAACTGAATACATTCCGGACATTTTGTTTCCATGAGAATTTTTAATGAACAAAACATTTGTTAAAATTTTTCCGATTAGAGCACAGATCGGTAAAAAAGACCTTTTAATTCTTCAAAAGAGGATATGAGCCTGCCATACGTATCCGATACCTATTTGAAGGATTTTATACTAATACTCGTTCGGAGAACAGATATGGGCATCACAAACAAGTTCCTCAACCTTTTTAAGTCAGGAAAAGCTGATGAGGGGGGAGAGACGGATGAGGCGCGGGTCCGCACCCAGACGATGCGCTATGATAATCTCCTTACAGCACTGAGCGAAGGAGACCTCGATACCCGGTGGAGTGCGGTTCGTTCGGTGGGTGACCTTGGTGAGCCGTTTATCGAACCACTTATAAGGGGGCTAAAGGATGAATACTGGATCATCAGACGCGGATCCGCTGATACCCTCGGTAAGATCGGCGCCCCTGCTGTAGGGCCGCTGATTGAGGCATTGCGTGAGCCAGGTGAAGATGTGAGACAGGAAATTATCCGTGCACTCCAGCTAATTGGTGAACCCTCTGTCGGTGCCTTAATCCAGGGACTGAACCATGAAAACCCTTACATTCGCCGAGGAGCAGCACAGGCGCTCGGGATTATGGGGGAGACACGGGCAGTCCCCTATCTTACTGAATCGCTCAAAGACCCGGATGCTATGGTCAGAAGCGAAAGCGCCATTGCCCTTGGTCGTATAGGAGATCCCCGGGCTGTCGGGCCGCTGATCGAAACACTCAATGATGCAAAGGAGCATACAAGGATGGCCACCATGGCGACCCTGTGTTCGATCGGGGAAGCATCTATAGAGCCGCTTATCCGTGCACTTATCGATCCAAATGAAGAGATCTGCCGTAGAGCATCGCTCGCCCTTGTCACTATCGGTGAACCGGCCGTGAATAATCTGATCAACGCGATGAGGGATCAGAACCCGGGTATACGCAGGGGTTCGACAGAAGTGCTTGGCCAGATAGGCAACACCAAAGCAATCCCCCCTATAATGCAAGCCCTTGATGATCCCGAACGGTCAGTCCGCATCGAAGCAGTAAAAGCTCTCGCTGCACTTGGAGTTCCAGCTATTGCTCCTCTAATGCAGGTTTTCCGCGAAGGAGACCTCAGGATGCGGACCAGTGCTATGGAGGCCCTCTGGATGCTGGGGCAGCCTGCAACCACACCCCTCATTATGGTACTGAAAGACAACCAGAGCGACGTGAGGAAGCGGGCTGCTCTTCTGCTCGGTGAGATCGGCGACCAGAAAGCCGTAGATCACATTACCGGACTCCTGACGGACGAAAATGTTGCCGTGAGGCGGGAAGCATTCGAAGCCCTTGAGATGATCAAGAAGCGCAATGCCCAGTAATACATTTTTCTTTTTTCGCCTCCTCTTTTGATCACTTTATACCGGCAGCAATGAAACAATTTTTTTTTAGTTCCGCTTTTTTCCGGGTACAATTACTCAAAAAAACATTGTGGACTCACGACAGCTAATCCCCCCAAAAGGAGGCATCACAAGCCATTGGAGGACAATTGCCACAGCAACTGCTATCATCGCCTTTCCCATCGGGAACCTTTGGGTTGCATGGTGCCATAAACCCAGAGATACCATGTCCAGATGTCTAATACAAAAGACATCAATCCAAGTACCAGGAGAATCGATCGAATGGGACTCTACCCAAAGAAAATAGGCTTTGCTGAAATCCTTAAAGAGAAACAACACTCACTCCTGGAACTCAAGCACAACGTGAATCCGATTCCACCACTCGGGCCTCATTTCCCCAATTGCGATAGTCCACAGAACGATAATGAAAACCCGGTAAAAAGGGGGGTCAAGAGGATACTCCCCTGGGCTGACTCCCCCCATTGGGAGAGAGGGAGTCCCCGCTCCCAACTGTCCCAGAGTATAATGAATTATGATAAAAACGGGCTTAAATCGAAAATTGGGAAAAATAATCGCCTTTTATTGAAGCTCGGCCAACCTCTTCCAGTAATCATACTCGTGCTTCCAGAGATCTTTATTGTACATCACCAGACGCTTGAAATATTCCCGCCGTTCTACATGTTGTTTTTCCTGCACTGGGTCTACCCATTTCGTTTTTATCGCTTCAAACAGTTTCCTGCCAAGTTCTTTTGCCTGTTTCTCGCCGCTCACAATCGCATTCGGATCGGCACCGACAAGTATGGCAACTTTCCCTACAGATGTTGCACCAAGGTTCGTCATCGTTGAGTTCATGTAGTCTGCAACTTCGTCTGCCATCGAACCCCCTGCTGTGGAAACAGAACAACCATACTTTCCGGCAAAGGACTGGCAGTGAATTGAATCTGCCATCCGGTCAAACATCGTCTTAACCTGGGCGGTGACAGAATTGATATAATTTGGTGAACCCCAGACAATACCATCGGCATCCAGCATCTTTTCCAGGATTGCCGCAAAATCGTCATCGCTGATGCACTCACCCGTTGCATAACAGGTTCCGCACCCCGTACAATACTTAATGTCAAGTCCGCAGATGTCTACAAAAGTTACTTCTGCACCTGACTGCCGTGCTCCTTCAAGCACTCCCATAACGAGCCTCCGGGTCTGGCTCTTCTCCTTTTTCGGACTACCGTTAATGCCGAGTATCTTCATAATGATGTTTCCATAAAGTGATTTCACTACCGAAGTATAAAGATGTGTAAGAGATTCCCCTCCCCGCGTATGGGAATATATTGCTAACCTGAAATCCCGGACAATGCGGTTACTACTCATTTCCCATAAAATCAATTATCCCCTGCGACCCATAGATATAGGATTTCATCATGCGTATTCCCATACAATCGGTTACACCGACGTCTGGACAGGCCGAGATCTGCGGCTGGGTCCATGAAGTCCGGGATCTCGGTGGTCTTGCCTTCTTTTTGATCCGCGACCGGACCGGGATCATCCAGGTAACTATACCAAAGAAGAGAACTTCAGAAGCCGTGCTCGCCGCCGCAAGACAGGTTTCCCGCGAATCCGTTGTTCGGGTCACCGGAGTGGTAAAGGCAATTGACAAGGCGCCCGGCGGACGTGAGATCGTGCCTGACGTCTTTGAGATCATCAGTATCGCTGACAGCCCTCTTCCTCTTGATGTTGTTGAAAAAGTCCCGGCCGATCTCGATACACGCCTGGACGCCCGTTTTCTTGATGCCAGAAGACCGCGGGTCGCAGCGGTTTTCCAGATCCGCAGCGCTGCAATGCACGCTATAAACCAGTTTTTACATAACGAGGGATTCATAAATATTACAACCCCAAAAATCGTCGCTGCAGCAACTGAAGGTGGAACCGAGCTGTTTCCTATCGCATATTTTGACAAAGAAGCTTTTCTTAACCAGAGTCCTCAGCTGTTCAAACAGATGATGATGGCAGCAGGGTTTGAAAAGGTCTACGAAATCGGACCAATCTTCCGTGCAGAAGAACACAATACGACCAAGCATTTGAACGAAGCCACATCGATTGATATTGAAATGTCATATGCAGATCATTTCGAGGTTATGGGCGTCCTTGAACAGTTGATCGTGAAAACCTACGAATATGTCGGGGAGACCTGCAGTGACCAGATCGCTAACCTTGAAATTACCGATTTTATTATTCCGAAAGCACCGTTCCCCCGGCTTCCTTATGGCGAAGCGATAGAAATTGCAAAGAAAAAGATCGAAGATCCGATCCAGTATGGCGATGATATCAGTCCCGCTGCCGAGAGGGCTATTGGAGCAGAGATAGGGGGTCACTACTTCATTGTGGACTGGCCCAGCGCGATCCGTCCTTATTATGCCATGCCTCATGAAAAGGATCCAGGCATCTGCAAGGCATTCGACCTTATGCATCCGAGGATGGAATTATCGAGTGGGGCGCAACGTGTCCACCAGCATGATATCCTCGTTCAGCAGATCAAAAAGAAAGGACTGAATCCCGAAAGTTTCGAATTCTACCTCCGTCCGTTCCGGTATGGCATGCCGCCTCATGCCGGATGGGGACTGGGTGCAGACAGGCTGGTTATGACAATGCTCGGGTTGTCAAACGTCCGCGAAGCGGTGTTGTTCCCCCGGGACATGCACCGGCTGGTCCCCTGACAACATACATTTTTTTATCGCCGCAATCAATTCGATACTACGGATAATCATCCGGATATCCATGATAAAGGATTATTTCATTGACAAAGTGCTGGCAACAACGGTCGTCGGAAGTTACCCGGTGGTGAAAGGGAGTGGCCTGAGAGGTCTTTTTGACCCACTCCACGCAGCAGTTGAGACAGCAGTTGCTGACCAGATTGCGGCAGGTATCGATATTATATCTGACGGTCAGGTAAGGGGGGATATGATCCAGGTTTTTGCTTCTGCACTCCCGGGGATTAAGGGACAGGAGATTATCGGCAAAGTGCAGTCCGCGTCAGGGCCTATTACGGTAGGAGATACAAAATACGCACGTGCAAAAGCCGCAAAAGTAAAAGGGATAATAACCGGCCCCACCACAATCGCCCACAGTCTTCATATCAGTACCCCAATGTATCGCAACCGGGAAGAGTTGGCCCTTGATATAGCCGCAGCGCTGGTTCCGGAGGCAAAAGCCCTTCAGGCAGCCGGGGTCACGCTGTTGCAGATTGATGAACCGATATTTTCAACAGGTATGGCAGATCTTACGGTCGGAAAACAGGCGATTGATCTGATCACGGCTTCCCTGCGGATTCCCAGCTGTATGCATGTGTGTGGAAATCTGGGAAATATCCTTGATGAAATCCTCAAGTTTAATGTAAATGTGCTTGACTTTGAGTTTGCGAATAATCACGCGAACCTTGATCTCCTCTCCCGACGCGATCTCGCCGGGCGGATGATAGGATATGGCTGCGTGGACTCGTCTATAGAGCGAATTGAAACCGTATCAGAGATCAAAAAGAGGATTGAAAAAGGTATTGAGATATTTGACCCACGGGTTATGCTGATTGATCCTGATTGCGGTATGAGAATGCGTTCCCATCAGGCAGCCTTTGCCAAATTGAAAAATATGGTAACTGCAGCAAAAGAAGTCCGTCTGGCATTATAGCCTTTAAAAATATCCTATAACCAGAAATAGTATTCAGACGACTCTGGAAGTAGTCGACGCTTCGATCCCATTCTCAGTAATGACGAATGGCAATAACCGTTTCGGAGATGCCCCACCTCTCATTTTGTGTACCGCCAGCGTCCGCTCAATCTCTGACTGGGAAATTTCAGTCTTGAACTCAATGACGATATCAGATGCCCGCATGAGACGTGTCATTTCGATTGGTGCATGGATTCCCGTATAGACAACGAACATAATATTTGAATCGCGTTTTTTCATTTCTTCGCGGGCTAAGCGTAAAAATTTCAACGCTTCTTCAATACCATACCTGATAACGATAGTCGAAAGAGAATCTACAACAATACGGCCGCCTGCCATCTGAGTCATATACATTTCAGGGTGAAGTTCTGAGGCATCGATCATTCCCAGAACAACATCTCCGTCGTTCATCAGGTATGTACCTTCCTCGCCATCAACCTTCCAGAACTGCATTGCCGCAAGGTCAACACCTGCCAGAGGAGTACCATAGATCATAACCGTTGTCCCTAAGGGAAAACCACCGTCAAGCAACAGGTTAAGACCTACTATACCGGTACTGCGCTTTTTCGGTTTTCCACTTTCCGGGATATCCATGATGTGGCTTTTTGTATCTGGCAAAATACTTCAGGGATATATTTTATTGGGCACTTAAAAGGTTTGTGTGAAGGATTTCTGGTTACCTGACAGTTTTGTCATTTTTATCAACGGTTGCCTGATCGCCATGAATCCAAGACTTTCATGAGACAACTTCTCTTCATGTGCCCGCGGGAGCGAATCTTCTCGCAGATGTTTATATTGAGAACCTTTGAATCTGGGAAGTGCGTTTGATGATAGCATCAAGTTCTGACGTAAAGAGCTCTATGTTGGATCTGAAATACCTGCTGCGCAGGATGCCTCTCACTCGTCAGGTGCACTGATACCGCGATATCATTGATCGCCGGATAGCAAATAGTCACGTCAGCATGGGGGTCCATCTCGTTGTTTAGTTTTTCTGAAGTTATCAATTTCATTATACAAATCGAGTTGAAGACGCGGTTCTGCCCGCATGGATACTTTTTGCTCAGGATCGAAGAGAATGACCCGGACATTGAATTCACACCGTATTTTCTGAATAAGTCTTGACCGGGTATTTGCAGCGTTCACAATCAAAACGGTATTAAGGAATTTCCGGGAAATCCTTTCGGGTTATACCAGTGTAAATATGCCAACATATTTGTGGTTATTTCTCTGATTGATCAACCTGACATATATGACCGAAAATGATCGCCAGACACAGGATACACCCCCTCCCGTCGTACAGCCTTCGGAGTCCCCCAATAATTCCGGCAGACAAAAGAATGTCCAGCGCCTGCAAAAAGACCATTCCCGGCACCCGAACGTTCAGGGACACGTGAACCGGTTTGATCGGGATTCGGAGCAAGTACCGCAAAAACATGCAGATTCCAAAGAGGACGGGTCAGATAATGATGAGGACGAAGGGACTGATTCCGGTCACTCATCCCGACAACAACGTTTTCACAGAGGCGGCCGACCGGAAAAAAGAATAATTGAGGAATCGATAAATGATCCGTATTGCGAGTGAGGACTTCTGATTCCCTGAATTACGAGACATCAAACGCCAGCACAGTTACTAAAAAATATTGAATGAAATATCGGATAAAAAAAAGTTCACTGGTACTCGGGAGGCTGAACCTGTTTAGGAAGACCGCCCTTGAAGTGCTGCTGGATGTTTTTGTAATACTCCCTTAGTCTGTCATTCATCATGGGATGAACCTTTTTCTGGGCCTCTTCAAAGTGGCGCCAGGTCACTACTACCGCGTCTTCTCGGAGCGCCAGCATCCCGGCCTCCCGACAGATCGATTCCAGATCTGAACCAACAAAACCCTCTGTAATCCCGGAAAGCATTATCGCAAGCTGTTCCCTGGCCGGGTCTATAACAACAAGATTTTTTTCGTTAAGTAATTCCACAAAACGTTTCCGGCGAGTTCCTACAGGAGCACCCATGCCTTCGGTTACAGGGGTTATTGCTTCTTTTATATCATTGAATTCAAGATTCCTGCCCGTTCCCAGTTTCTCAACAAGCTCCCCGATCGCTTCCTCGCTGAAATCTTCTGTTAACCGCATAATCTCTTCAAGGGCTGAACGTTCAATCGGCATATACCTGGTGTGAATGAGGATAATCTTTTTCCGATCCTCGAAGGTTGGTTCGCCGATATATACCAGTCTGTCAAAACGACCTGCCCGCAGAAGTGCCGGATCAACAATATCCGGGCGATTCGTCGCTCCCATAACCACAACATCCTTGAGATCCTCAAGACCATCCATCTCGGTCAGTATCTGGTTAAGCACATTGTCTATAACATGTGAGTCACTTGATGTTCCTCTCGCGGGCGCCAGGGAATCAATTTCGTCAAAGAAAATAATGGAGGGGGAAACCTGGCGTGCCTTCTTGAATACTTCCCGCACCGCACGCTCACTCTCCCCAACCCACTTAGAGAGGAGCTGAGGTCCGCGAACAGGGATGAAATTGGCACCGCTTTCGCTTGCTACAGCCTTTGCAATAAGGGTTTTGCCCGTGCCAGGAGGCCCATAGAGAAGCACACCCCGGGGGGGTTCAATACCGATATCTTCGAATTTCTGGCGGTGGGTCAGGGGATACTCAACCGCTTCACGCACTTCGGTTTTTGCGTCTTCAAGCCCTCCGACATTTTCCCATTTGACGTGGGAAACTTCAAGCATCACCTCACGCATAGCGCTGGGGCCGACATCGCGTTGGGCGCTGCGGAAATCACTTGCAAGAACCCGGAGCGAATCCAGTACTTCTGCTGGGACCTCTTCAGCATCGAGATCAAGATCCGGAAGATAGCGTCGCAGGGCCCTGATTGCAGCTTCACGGGCAAGTGCTGCGAGATCAGCGCCTACGAAACCGTGGGTCTGCTGGGCAAGAACCTCAATTCTTACATCATCAGCAAGTGGCATGCCCCTCGTATGAATCTTTAGAATTTCGATACGGTCAACCTCACTCGGGACTCCTATTTCGATCTCACGGTCAAACCTCCCCGGCCTCCGGAGAGCGGCATCAATTGCATCAACCCGGTTAGTCGCTCCAATAACAACGACCTGCCCCCGCTCTTCCAGACCATCCATCATGGTCAGGAGCTGGGCAACTACACGTCGCTCTACCTCCCCTGTCACTTCCTCACGACGGGGAGCAATGGAATCAAGCTCATCGATAAAGATAATTGACGGGGCGTTCTCCCGGGCCTCTTCAAAGACCTCGCGGAGACGCTGTTCACTTTCACCGTAATATTTCGATATCACTTCCGGACCAGCAATTGAAATGAAGTGTGCTCCGCTCTCGCTTGCAACTGCTTTTGCTATCAGTGTTTTTCCCGTCCCGGGAGGACCATACAGCAGCACTCCCTTGGGCGGTTCTATCCCTAGTTTTTGAAATAATTCAGGGTGACGAAGAGGTAACTCAATTGTCTCCCGGAGACGCTGGAGTTCATCCTTCAGTCCGCCGATATCTTCATAGGAAAAACGTTTGATTCCTTCAAAACCTGCAGCAGGTTTATCGGAGAACTCAATGGCCGTATTCTTAGTGATGATGACGGCTTCTTCAGGCTCAATTTCAACAACTTTAAATGCCACGATCTGGGGTTGGATAAATGGCAGCCCCAGCATTATCGGTATAGAATCATTTTTCGCTATGGGGAAATCGATCAGGCCGTTAACCACATGGGGGTTGTTGGCGATAGGTATCTTTTTTGGGAGATCCTCAGGGGGGGCCAGAACAACACGTTTTGCTTCCACCTCTTCGGAAATTTTTGCAACCTTCACGGTATCTCCGATACTGATACCGGAGTTAAGCCGGGTGAAATTGTCTATCCGGATTTTACGCTGGTTCCAGTCCTCAACAAGCGCCCGCCAGACTTTCGCAACAGTCCGGCGTTTCCCCTCAATTGCTACGAGATCACCGGGAGAGATCTTAAGCAACAACATAGTTTCAGGATCAAGCCGGGCTTTTCCACCACCTTGATCTCCGGGGTATGCGGAATCCACCCTCAATTGCACTTCAGGCATTACCTTAAAGGTCATATACGCAGGGATTTATAAGTACTGTAAATGCATGTCCTCATTTTTGATCCGTTCCACGGCGCGGCAGGTGACATGATCACGGCTGCCCTGCTGGATTGTGGGGCAGACCGTCAACTTGTCATGCAGGCAATGCAGGCCGTAGTTGCAGAGCCAGGGGTCACTGAGGTTACCCGGGCCGGTATCCGGGCTATAAAAGTGGAAACCCATTCCACATCTGCCCACCGCACATTTTCTGAAGTTATGACGCGAATAGATGCTGCGGCCTCCCATATTCCCGAAGAAGCACTTATTATGGCAAAACGTGTCTTTAAGAGAATCAACGATGCTGAGGTGAAAGTCCATGGAAAACAGGTTCACTTCCATGAGGTCGGAGCAGATGATGCGATTGCTGATGTTATCGGGGCCTGCACGGCCCTTCATTCTCTTGGAGTTGATGGTGTTGCTGTGATGCCGATCACACTGGGTCAGGGAGTCGCGACGGGATCTCATGGTGTCTTCCCGATACCTGCACCCGCGACTGTCGCAATTCTCAACACCTCTGGTCTATTAACCCGCCCCGGGAGAGAAGACGGCGAAATGTGTACACCAACCGGAGCTGCACTTCTCGCAGAGTTCTCCTCGATCCCGGTTACGACCCTCGGAACATATTCCCTACAGTCTGTCGGCTATGGTGCCGGTGCCCGGGATTATGAGGGCACACCAAATGTAATCCGTGCACTGATTGTGGAAACTGTCGATGATAGTGACCTGCCTTCCGAAAATTCAGTGGATATTCTGGAAACAAATGTTGACGACGTCAGTGGTGAAATTATCGCCCATGCTATCACGCAGTGCATGGAACGGGGTGCACGGGACGCAAGCGCAATTCCTGTCGTTATGAAAAAAGGGAGGCCGGGCTACCTTTTTCGGGTTATCTGCACCCGGGATAAAAGCGTTGAACTATCAAGACTGATGGCAATGGATCTTGGCACGCTTGGCATCCGATGTATTCCGGCGGTCCACCGGTTTTTCGCAGAACGAAAGGTAGTAGATGTTACTGTCGAATTTGCCGGAAACTACCGGGTTATGCCGGTCAAGTTCGCGTGGTTACAGGATGAAATGTATTCCGTCAAAGCGGAATTCGACCGGGCACGTGACTGGGCAGCAGAACTTGGCGTGCCGGTTCGGGACATCATCCGGGCTGTCGAAAATGCCGGCAGGAAATCAATAAAACCGTCACTAGATCAGGTGCCCGATGAAGACTGAGCGGCGAAGCAGTGGGAATGCATCACTGGACCGGATGCTTGGTGGCGGTCTTGAAGTGCGGACAATTACCCAGTTTTATGGAGAACCAGCGAGTGGTAAAAGTACCTTATGCATAATCGCAGCTGTTTCCTGCCTTCGGGCGGGTAATTCCGTTGTTTTTATCGATTCCGAAGGTTTTTCCGTCGAACGGTTCCGGCAGGTTGCGGGCCCGGATACGGAAAAACTCGCCGAAAGACTTTTTCTGTTCGAACCGATAGATTTTGAGCACCAGGGAGTAATGATTGCGGAAGCCGAAAAAATTCTCAAGACGCAGAAACCAGGATTGCTAGTTATGGACTCCGCTACTGCATTATACCGTACAGATCTGGAGAAAGGCAGAGATTCTATCCAGATGCTCACCCGGCAGATGATCCAGTTGCTTGGTTTTTCCAAACGATATGAAATTCCGGTGGTAATTACCAACCAGGTATACATGGATACTCTGAAAAATACTTATTTCGGCCTTGGGGGTACAGCGTTGGAACATCTCTCCAAAGTTATAATCCGGCTTGAAAAATTGCCCGGTCCCGGTTTACGCAGGGCACGCCTCGTCAAACACCGTTCTCAGGCCGAGGGGGCAAACTTTGATTTTGAGATCATTGAAGGCGGGATCAGGATACGGGAATAATCCCGTTGTTTTCCTCATTTTTTTAAATACGATACCATAGTTCGTATATTCGGTGGGGTCAATCCTTGGTTACCGACCAGATGAACTGATTGGACATACCCCCTTTGAATTTCTCCGTCGGGGTCCGATCTCCCGAATCAAAAAAAATTTCAGACTGCAATTGAAAGACACGAGAAAACCGTTCTTCAGGTATTCTATTGGATCCATAAAGATGGCCACGAAGTACTTCTTGAGAGTAATGCAATCCCGGTATATGATAGCAAGGGCATATTTTCGGGTTTTATGGGGGTTGTTCGTCTGCGATTATAATTAACCGGCCTAATCAGGCCAAACAAGATCACTATGCATCTGAATAAACAAAATATGAGAGGATATTTAAAATGAGATTTTTCCGGAAAAAACCGTTGTTGCCGGCCCTTCCATTTTTACCCCGTCTTGCAGATAGATGGTGAGAGAGCCTCCTCTGGTGTCCACTCTGACAGTCTCACCGGTATACCCGAGTTTATGGACTATTGCGGCCGAAGCAGTAGCCCCTGTACCACAGGAAAGCGTTTCCTGCTCCACTCCACGCTCGAACGTGCGGATCCTGATGCTGTCAGTCCCGGTTCTTTCTATGAAATTCACATTCGCCCCTTTGTTGAATGTCGCATGGCTGCGGATTGCCGGAGCTACCGCTTCAACATTGATGGCATCAACAGAGTCAACAATAATCACTGCATGAGGAACACCGGTATTTACCGCGTAAACATCGAACTCTCCTATCCTTTCTTTATATTCTCCATCACCAGTCGCCGGTATATCTTTACGATCGAATTTCGGTGGGGTCAGGGTTATGGTCGCAGTAAATTCGTCTTCCCTATATCCCATCATCGCAACACCAATCTCCCCGGCGGGTGTCTCAACCGTGCAGGATTCCCTGACATACCCTGTATCAAAAGCATATTTTGCAAGGCAGCGGATACCATTACCACACATCTCCGCTTCGCTTTCATCAGGTTGGATGATACGCATTCTGAGAATGCTTTTTTCGGATTTGGAGAGCCAAATAATCCCATCCGCACCGATCCCGAGACGACGGTTGCAATAAATTGCAGCAAACTGCCCCTTCATATCATCAGGCACGACGATTTTCCCATACTCATCGATCAAAACAAAATCATTGCCGTTTCCGTGAAGTTTGGTAAAGGGTATTTCCATGCGCATCTTCCTCAGGTGCTTTTACTAGTATCTGCAGCATCACACATACTTCATTCCTCATTTCTCGTATTAATTTCAAAGGTCTTGTGGAATTCTTCGATTCCCCAGCCGAGATGTTCTCTGATGATAATGTATGCCATTTGCGGTGGAATCGCACCCGCTTCCGTTACAATAAGGTCAATGTACTCAGCAGGAGTCACGTCAAATGCAGGATTGCGCACGGTTACGTGCGGGAGAGTACTGGCGATCGCATCTGCGAGAACCTCATCTCCATCACGCTCCTCAATCTGGATCAGTTCACCGAAAATCGTCCGCGGCGCAAATTTATAGGTCTCTGCCGCAACAAGGACATTTACCCGGGCTTCATGAGCGGTGTGGGCAACCTGTGACGTTCCGATCTTGTTAATCACTGCGCCATTTACGGTAACTGCATCTGCTCCTACAATAACGAGATCAACATCGCTGATAAACGAACGCACAGCTGAATCCACAATGAAATTGGTTTTAATCCCGGCATCGTTGAGCGTCCGGATAGTGAAATACCCCTGGTTTCGCGGCCGGACTTCTGTTGCAAAGACCTCAATCTCCTTGCCGCTCCGGTGCGCCTCTAAAATGCATCCAAGGGCAGCTTCAGAATTGCAATGCGTGAGAATGGTATCCCCGTCCTGTATATGGCGGGCACCGAACAATGCAATATTTTCCACAGCATGCTGGGATGAATGAATGAACTGCTCAGCACGGTTGATCACTCCTTTTCGCGCCTCTTCAAACGTTCCTGCCCGCTCAAGTCCAGACATAACAAGGTGAACGGCATTGGGAAGGGAAACGGCGGTCGGGCGGGTAGCGATAAGGGTCTGTGCAGCACCTTCCATTTCCTGCCGGAAAGATGACACATCGCTTTCCGGGATTTCCGCCGCATACTTCCTGAGGGCTTCAGCTGCCTCTCGCGCAATTCTCCCGGCACCCCGGATCTCCATGCTCTTTATCTTCTCTGCGGTTTCAGTTACGAACATCAGCTTCCATTGATTGAATGTTCAGAAAAGTACATAGAGTTTATCAAACGGTGTCATTCATGTCATTTGCAGTTGTCTTTGACAGTGCCGGAACGCTCCTGAATACCTACCGGGTCGCAAAAGATATCCGGAATAAAAAACTATTACCGGGTATCGAAACCACTACCTTAACCTTCAGTTCACCGGATCGAGTACTTGTTGTTCTTCCCGTCCACTCAAAAGAGATTATGGAGACTTCTGGCGAATTGCTGCTTTCTGATTATCTTGTGGAACATAAGATGGGGTTTGGTGTAAGCTGTACACGAAAAATTGTTACCGCGGAAGAAATCGGAAATATACTCTATAATGACCAGCAGGTGCATGTGAGCGATCTTCAGGAATGTATTCGGAATGTCTGGACGGTCTGTAAAGCGGAATCCGTCGTTACCTTAAACAGCGGTACGATAATCAATATGGCCAGCAGGTGCATTGAATTTGCAATTACGGCGGGGGGATGGCCGTTTGAAGGTGCAAAAGAGGCGATTACGGCTCTTCACCGCATGGGTATTCCGACGTTTATTGCATCCGGCGACAGGGTACCAAAACTTGAAAAAATGGCAGATTACCTTGGTATCCCCCGTGACAGGGTCTTTGGTGTGGCTACACCTACAGTGAAAGCCCAGATAGTTAATGATCTGCGGCAGGAGTACGACAAGGTTCTGATGGTGGGTGACGGGATCAATGATTTATATGCCATGCAGAATGCAGATATCGCAATACTCACCATCCAGCAGGCCGGAGACAGGCCGGAGGTGCTGTACAATGAAGCTGATTTTGTGGTAAAAAACGTATGTGAAGTCGTTACCATTGTGCAGCAGATTCTCACACCCAAAGGACATTTCGATCGTGACGACTGTAATGCATGATATAAAAGGTAATATGCCACAAGTACCACATTAGGTATAAGGGTATTATGAAGTCTCCACTGATAACGGTAGAGAACCTCTGCATGGATTTTGACAGCACGAAGGTACTCAATAACATTTCTTTTGAGATTGCCGAAGGGGAGATCCTCGGAATTATTGGCAGGAGTGGCGCAGGTAAAACGGTGCTCATGCATCTTATGAGAGGTGTGGAGCAGGCACCGACAAGTGGAAAAATTATATACCATGTAGCGGCATGCAGCGGTTGCGATTACATGGACGTCGGGAGTGCAGCCGGGAAATCCTGTCCCCATTGCACCGGAACCCTGATAGCGCTTGACGTTGATCTCTGGAACGAAAGAGATGAACTCCTCAAGCGCCGGTTGATGCGTCGGACTGCGATTATGTTCCAGCGTACCTTTGCTTTGTATGGTGATGACCGGGTTATCGAAAATGTGCTTCATGCACTTGATGATATTGATTACCCGCAGGACCAGGCTATCAACAGGGCTGCTGATCTTATTGACCAGGTACGACTTTCCCACAGAATGATGCATATCGCCCGCGATCTTTCCGGAGGGGAGAAACAGAGGGTGGTTCTCGCCCGCCAGCTTGCAAAAGAACCATTTATGCTCTTTGCTGATGAACCGACAGGTACCCTTGATCCGGGAACGGCCCGGATTGTCCATTCGATGCTTTCGGAGGCAGCAAAAAATAACAATATGGGTATGGTTGTAACCTCACACTTTTCCCAGGTAATTGAGGATGTCGCCCATCGTGCAATCCTTCTATCAGGGGGCGGGATAGCAAAAATAGGGACCCCGAAAGAAGTTATCAGCGAATTCATGAAAGGATATGATGATACTGAAAAATTCGAGGAAACTGAACTGGGAGAGAAGGTAATTGTAGCCAGGGACCTTTTCAAACGCTATATTTCTGTTGATCGCGGGGTCGTGAGGGCAGTAAACGGGGTCAGTTTTGAAGTATTTACCAAAGAGATCTTCGGGATTATCGGAAAAAGCGGGGCAGGGAAAACAACACTCTCAAGTATAATCGCAGGTCTTATCGAACCCACCAGCGGTGAAATAAACATACGGATTGGTGAAGAGTGGATCGACATGACCAAACCCGGCATAGACCAGCGGGGGAGAGCTACAGCATATATTGGCCTCCTTCACCAGGAATATGACCTTTTCCCCCATCGTACCGTCCTCGACAATCTGACCGATGCCATAGGACTGGAATTCCCCAAAGAGCTTGCGATGCGAAAAGCACTCGTAACGCTCAGGATGGCAGGTTTCTCTGATGAAAAGAGCAGGGAAATTCTTGAAAGAATGCCAGGGCAGCTTTCCGAAGGGGAAAGACACCGCGTGGCACTTGCCCAGGTTCTCATCCGTGAACCCAGGATTGTGATACTGGATGAACCGACTGGTACGATGGATCCGATAACAAAGATTGATGTAAAACATTCCATTATGCACTCCCGCGAAGAGATGGAAGAGACTTTCATCGTTGTTTCCCATGATATGGAGTTTGTCCGGGATATCTGTGACCGGCTCGCACTTATGCGGGGAGGGAAAATCGTCCAGATCGGCAAGACCGCAGATGTGCTCGCGATTCTTACTGAGGAGGAACGCAAACTTATGAGCCAGCCCGCACCATGAGGTGCTGATGAGTACAATCCTTCTCGATGGAGAGAAGATGGATGTGAGTGAGGGGCGCACACTTGGTTCTGTCCTCCCCCACCATCCACCGGGCTGCTGTGTCGGAATAATCCGTCCGTCTACTCAGGAACAGGCAAAAACAGGTAGTCTTGCGTTAAGTACGACGTCCGGGGAAATATCAATTGAGTTTTCAGCGGGAGATGCCGATTTCCTCGAATCTGTGGAAATTATTCAAAAACTCATTCTTCACTGGGGAGATCGTTACGCAGCAGCATTCGGGCCGTTCCCATCACTTCTCCGTCCATCGCGTAAACCACATCTCTATGAGAGAGGAGACGTTATCCTGGGTTGTGGGGGATATGAACCGGCACGATCGTATCTGATTTTCTCAAAATCACGTCACTCCGCCGATCACGGGGCCGAAGAAGACGGGGGAATTATTGGAAAAGTAATCAGTGGCAGGGCGGTGCTCGATCGCTGGTCGGCAGGAGATCGTATACTAAAAATTGAGCCGATCGTCAGCTGGGCAGATACGAGCCGATCTTTTACAACAACGGATATGAGCTTGGTTCTGGAAGACGGGATGCAGATTGTGACCCGGGTGAATGTGACTGCCCAGGGGTACACAACGGATCATATTACCACCGAAGCAGCAGGCAGCGTTGAACATATGCTCCTCGCACTCCAGAACGGAAGATTTACGATCGGGACATCGACAAGTACCTATATCCTCGATCCACGTCTTTCGGGTACTCCAGATATCGAAACCGAATATCGCCACCCCCGCAGAGAAGGGACGGTTACTGTGCGAACTCACGGAAAACTCCAGGGAGGCATCTATATCTATCGGGACGACGTCCCAAGCAGTCTTGTTCACAGTGTTGTCGGGCAGGTAGTTCATGGGATAGAACTCGTAAAACTTGCAAAAGAGCAGGATATCCTCGCTATCAGTGTTCTTCCACCGCGGATCGACCTTCTGGGACTTCCTTTGATTAAAGCAAAAGAAATTGCGATTGAACGGGGAATTTCGCTTACTATAGATACAGATGAAGGACAAAGAATTGTAGTTTCGCAGGAACCAGGAAACACACTTGACGTGCTCAGGGAAAAGACAGTTTCGGTAACAACTGCTCCTCTTGAAAAAGTGATAGATATCAGGCTGTTCGATGAAAAGGCACCGGTCAGCTGCGATATATTCCGGCGAATTACCGGCTTAAAGGAGCATGATGCCGGTATGATAACCGTCTTTTTTAAATTCGATGATGTGGTCCTGTTCAAATCACCTATACCACCGGGAGTTAAAATTAATCCGGAAAATACACCTGTTGATGAAGCCCCGGCAGCTTCCCTTGCGATGACCAATGATTCGCGAAAAGGTTCAGGACTTGTAGGTGTCCGTCTGTCTGCGAATAAAGAGTTCGGTCCTACATCTGAGCCATTTGAAGGGACCAATATTATCGGATATGTTATCGACACGGAAAAACTGAACAAAGTTAAAGAAAAGGAGAATGTGTATTTCAGGGAGGTAAAGCAGTGACCGAATATGCTCCGGTTCTTGTAGGCAGCGTTACAAAGTACGTTGTAGTGGAATCTTTTGATGTTACCCCTGCAGATCTTGCAGTACGTGCCTACGAAATCTCAAAGGGTGCAATGATCAAAGAGACCTGTTTTGGACTTGTTATTAATGGCAAAGAGGATGAAGTCGATCGCATCATTGCAGAGCTCCGGAAGGTTGACCCGGATCACATCTTTATCAAAGACCGCGGATTTCCCCCGGGGGATCCCCGCCGTTGCCGGGCAAACCTTGGCGGAGCCCGCCCCGGCTATCACGGTATGGAGTATGAAATGAGGGTCATTCCCTACGTCTCATTCGGGCTTGAGGAACTGAAAAAACGCGATGAAAATACTGTCACACCACCGGAAAATCCACTTGAGCATAAGATATTGGACATCGCCAAACTCAAAAAAATGATCAATGCGCAGGAGTCCTGAAATGGCAAAGGTCTTTATTTACCCTTCAACGAGCCTCATTCTATCCGACATGGTAGCAAGATATGGGCATACCCCCCTAAGTTCTGCTGTCGCAATACGGGAAAAAATCCAGACAGCGGGATTCGAATCACCGCCACTTCAGATGACTCCAGAAGAACCAAAAAAAGGTCTGAAGTGGGCTGCCGTGGAAGTCCCCAGCGGGGTAAGAGGGCGTATGGCACTCTATGGCCCGATGATTGAGAATTGCGAAGCGGCGATTATTATTGATAATGCTGACTTCGCCTTTGGCTGCATGGGATGTGCAAGGACGAATGAACTGATTAAATTCCTTGTACGGCAGAAAGACATTCCCCGACTCGATCTCAACTACCCGCAAAATGAAGAAGAAGGGGTAAAGTTCGTCGCAGCCATAAAACGTTTCCTCAATGGTTTGGGAGGGGCGAAATGACCCCCCCGGTTCGCATTGCCCAGCTCTCCTGCGGGCCCGAGTATTCCGGTATCCAGCATGAAATTGACACAGCTGCAAAAGAAGTAAATGGAGAGATATTTTATCCGGATGTCGCTTTAAAGGATATCCAGAGAGATTTTGATCTATTCGGGCTTGACGTGCGAAGTCCGGATCTCAAGCTTGCCATCGCCCGCGCAAAGGAACTCGTGGAAGGACGGGTTGAAGCCGATGCAGTCTTTATAGCTACCTGCTTCAGGTGTGCCGAGGCTGCGATCGTGAGGAATGAACTCCGGCGCTACATCCACGAGAATTCAAAACTTCCCGTAGTGAGCTACTCCTTTACTGAACGGACTACATCAGGAACACTCCTGACCCGTATGGAGGCGCTCACTACCATTGCCCGACGGCGAGCTCTGCTGGCACGTGAAACACAGAAAGGGATAACACTTGGACTTGATTCAGGCTCGGCAACAACGAAAGCCGTCGTGATGAAGGACAACAAAATAATAGGGACCGGCTGGCAACCCACAATTGAGGTCCTGAAAAGTGCTCAGGAGGTTATTAGTCATGCCCTTATGGAAGCAGGAATTCAACGTAGTGAAGTTCAGGCTGTTGGTACAACCGGCTACGGGAGGTTTCTGGTAGGAAAGGAGATCGGAGCAGATCTCATCCAGGAGGAGCTGACGGTGAATTCCAAGGGAGCGGTGTTCCTGGCAGACCGGCAGCATGGACCCGCGACGGTCATCGATATCGGAGGGATGGATAACAAAGCGATATCAGTTATGGATGGTATACCCGGCACCTTTACCATGGGTGGAATTTGTGCAGGGGCAAGTGGCAGGTTTCTCGAAATGACTGCAAAACGACTCGGAGTGGAGATTACTGAGCTCGGCCCGCTTGCCATGAAAGGATTTGCCGGGAAGGTTCCCATGAACAGTTATTGTATTGTCTTCGGCACACAAAGCCTTGTCAATGCACTCGCCACCGGAAGTACCCGGGAGGATGTCGCGTCGGCTGCCTGCCACAGTGTTGCAGAACAGGTCTTCGAACAGCAGTTGCAGGAAATTGATATCAAGGAGCCTGTTCTCATGGTCGGAGGTACATCCTTAATCGAGGGACTTGTGTTCGCAATGGGAGAACTCCTTCAGACAAAGATTGTGGTTCCACCCTATTCACAATATATCGGTGCCGTCGGATCAGCACTCCTTGCATCGGGATTTATAAAGGACGATTAGATGCTGGCTATTGAGTACTTTGAAGTGGAATGCCCGGAACCGCTGGGTGCTGCATACTACAAGCAAATTACCAATGTTGTCCTCCTTGATCACAACCTTTTAAGAGTAATCCACAAACTCCATATTTTTATTGATCCTAAAGTGCCGATATTTATCGCTGTGGGGATGTTAAAAAAGATAACCACACGTGTCCGCGTGGGTGATTTTGCCAATGTAAATCCACTGGAAGGAAAAATCACGCTCGTTATTTCTGATGAGACGTACCTTGCTCCCATGCTTAAAATTTTCTGGCAAAAGTTTGGCAAAGACCACGTAGAGCAGCCAGACCGTTTTACGGTGATCCTTTATGATATCAGGGTGGATCCCAAAGAAATTGAAGAGATCATCGTAGCCGATCCAAGTGAGTCGCTCTATAAAGATCTTATTTACGCATTCAGACTCATTGCGCCGGAAGGCTTCCGTCTCCGGAGCGAGATCTTCAGCAACGAGAAATTCTCATTTGTTGCAAGTGAGAACATCCTTCCGGAGAATCTCGATACAATTATCAGGAATAAGTTTGCGCTTATGGGTGAAGTGCCATGACCCTCGTCCCGGTTACCTACAAGGGAGGGATTTACCAGCATGATATCATCATCGACCTGATTGAGGATCTCGGGGGATATATTGTCCAAAAACACATAATTGCCGCAGAGGTCGTTTTACAGTGTTTCGTGCCCCGTGACGATATTGAGCTTATTCGCAGGATTGCAAAGCCTCTTTTCGGGGAAGTAACCGATTCTCCGCTTGTTGGGACTGAGATTGCAATTGTAAGTATGAGTCTCGAGATCCATCACCTTCCGCACCCATCATGTGATATCGCGGAATATGTCAGACGGATCGGGGCGAAAAGTAATATGGTCAGTCTGGCACGGGGCCCGGGCAAGCGGATCGCCGGTTTGAACGATGAGGAGCGTGATGTCATCAATGAACATGACATTGCAGTGTACCTCATGGGCAATTTTGAAACCTGTATTGAATATAAAATGCCGACTCTCCTGAGAGGGATTGACGTGCCGGTCATAGTCTGTGGGGGTCCTGACAAAGAAATCCTAAAAAAGATTATTGATCCACCTGTTGACGGGTATGTAGGTAATGTCGGGAGGTTCATGCATCGTACCAAGGAATCCGATGAACTCGAAAAGCTTGATGAGATCGTTGCGGAGATCACAAGCGTGCTTGAAAAAAAGCGGGAAGCCATAGCAAAAGACCCCCTCTCTGTTTCTCCTGCCAGACTTATGGATTTGATTATGGAGCAGGTTCCCGCTATCCGTGATGTCACATCACCAACCCCGCTCACCGTCCAGATGGTCGGACTTCGGGTTAAGCTTCCTTATGATACATTTGCCGCCGATCTCCGAAAAATAGAGATTGAGGATAAGATTACCCTTGGAGATGTGTGCAATGTTGTCCCTTCCCGGATGAGGGATTATATCCTGGTAAAAATTCTGCCATTTTCAGAAACAAATACGGTGATTTAATGGAGAAATCAACTAAAGAGGAATTTGAAGCCCGGCTTGCGCAGATTGTTGAGCGTGGTGCTGATGTTACCGCTGATGAATGGATGCGGGAAATAGAGGAAGAATACGGACGCGTTCCTCTTATTTTTAAACGGATGGGTGAACGCCCGGAAGTACTTATCTCCCATCTTCTTTACAAGGGAACAGTTGCACAGACCAGCCCCCTCGATCCGAAATATGTAGAACTAATCAGTCTTGCTGTTGGTGCGGCACTAAAATGCCCACACTGCACGGGTTATCACATGCAGGCAGCGCTCAAAATGGGCGCTAGCAGGGAAGAGATTCTGGAGGTTATATTGCTGGCCGGTATGATCTCCAACTCATCGGTTCTTGCAAATTCCTACCGTATCTTTGATGAGAAAATGGACCGTTGTATACCATGCGAGTCGAAAGGTATGAGCAAGGTAAACCCGGATAAAAACTGTTCAATAAAAAAGTGATAAAAATTCCTGCATACTAATTATTGTCCAATACGTGAAGAATAACAGGTACATCATGAAATCCATTATTCTTGCCGGCGGGATAGGGACGAGACTCTGGCCGCTTTCCCGGGAATTTTATCCAAAGCAGTTCATGCTGCTTGAAGGTCGATCTCTTTTTCAGAAAACCTATGAGCGGGCAACCCGGCTTTCAGATCCGGACGAAATCTACGTGGTGACCAACGAAATACATCGCTATCTCGCCCGTAATCAGGTCGAGGAGACGGGACATCATATTTCTGACGACAACCTCCTTGCCGAACCGGTAGGGAAAAACACCCTGCCAGCTATTACCTGGGCAATGCAGCGTATCCGGGCCGTCTCTCCTTCAGATACAGCAGTTGTTTTCCCCAGTGATCATCTCCTTGGGGAATCTGCAATTGATCAGATAAAAGCAGCAGAGTCATTATCCCGGGAAAATCTGGTCACATTTGGTATAAAACCCACGTTCCCCAATACCGGTTACGGGTATATTAAACCGGGAAAAATTCTTCAGACAGGAGCCGTTGTTGATGAATTCAAAGAGAAGCCTGACGAAAAAACTGCAAAAGAGTACATGAAAAAAGGGTATCTCTGGAACAGCGGGATTTTTCTTCTGTCTGTAGATTGTTTTTTTGAAGAACTTAAAAAATACCGCCCGGATCTTTTCAATGCTTTTTCCGGCACCGCCGATGTGGATTACAGAAATCTCGAATCCATTTCCATTGACTACGGGCTCCTTGAACATTCAAAAAGGGTCGCGGTCGTTACTCTTGAAACCGAGTGGAGTGATCTTGGCACATTCAAAGCCCTCTACGACATCGAAGTGCATGACAATGAGGGTAATGTTGGCAAGGCGGAATATTTTTCCGCTGAGAATAATTTTGTGCATGCCCCCGGTAAACATGTAGGTCTGATTGGGGTCCATGATCTCATTGTCGTTGATACATCTGATGCACTCCTTGTCTGCGACAACCGTCATACAGAACAGGTGAAACAACTTGTCGACCGTTATAACAAGCGCCACGATCCGGTTACCCGGTTTCACCGCCGGGTCCATCGCCCATGGGGATCGTACACCGTTCTTGAAGAGACAAAAATATACAAAATAAAACGGGTCAGTGTTAAATCCGGCCACAGACTCTCTCTCCAGCTTCATCATCACCGGAGTGAACACTGGGTAGTGGTGAGCGGGACTGCTGAAGTTGAACTTGACGGAGAAACCAGGTTACTCAGGCAGGGTGAAAGTACATTTGTCCGGAGTGGCATAAGACACAGGTTAAAAAATCCCGGGGTTATTCCGCTTGAGGTAATAGAGGTCCAGCTCGGTGAATACCTCGAAGAAGATGATATTGTACGGCTGGATGACGAATATGGAAGAACTTAAAAACCAGGGGTAGGGCGGTTTCCTGTTTTTGACTTAAAATGATTTTTCAAACCTCTGTCGGAGAAAATGAGCCTCATATTCGCATTCTGACAACCTTTTAGGCAGCTGAATGGATTACAATATGTGGCAAATTGCGGCTCGATTTAAAAGGCATTAGAAGCCGATAGATGAGGGGTAAATCAGACGAATTTTGGCAAACAGAGCGATATAATGCGTCCGTTTCCACAGGAACCGAAAAAGACGGTTTTTCGGGTTTTTCCATCGTATAAGTGTACATAAAGAAGAGAATTGGAGCCCATATATGGCTTATTTTCCCTCAAAAACAGTCTCTCGTATTCTGGGAGCCTCCGGTCGATGATAAAGGAGTGAAGGAGAAAACTCGTGCCTCCAAACTACTCCTGAGCTATCGCCGGGTTCACAACCCGGTCAATATAGTCAGTCCTTGAGATGCGCAAGCTCCAGACAGAGTTACTCTGTGAAGGAATTAAATCCCGGTTCATTCATCGTTGTTGGGAGTTTCTTCCGGAACTTCCATTATACAAAGAGGACTGTATTATTTTCTTTTTCCGGTTTTATTGCTTTTCATCGTGTCCCGGGAATATTTTTGTTCGTTTGCAGGAATCAGGAACGATCTGCCATTCCCGATAAGATCACCTCTTCCTGCAGATTTGAGTCCTTCAATAACCAATGAACGGTTGGCAGGATCGCGATAGTGCATAAGCGCACGCTGGATCTTCTTTTCACGGCCCCTGGGTACATGAACCGGCTCGAGTGTGAAAGGGTTGAGGCCGGTATAGAACATACAGGTCGATATACTCATTGGTGTGGGTGTGAAGTCCTGCACCTGTTCAGTATAGAGCTGGTGGTCATGGATATAGACCGCGAGTTCGATCATATCACTGACAGAACAGCCGGGATGTCC
>Ga0182021_10001480_pt1 | contig 26993 bp, 22 predicted proteins | sample 612E3MmetaG_FD_120493 | JGI IMG/M metagenome (GOLD analysis project Ga0182021, IMG submission 120493) | Permafrost microbial communities from Stordalen Mire, Sweden - 612E3M metaG (Illumina Assembly) | ecosystem: Environmental > Terrestrial > Soil > Wetlands > Permafrost | place: Sweden...
CCGAAAAACACAAGTCCAGCCGCAAGCGCCGTCACGGTCGCCAGGTCCTTGCCAGACATCCACCTTGCGTTCCTCATCTTCGCTCTCCTTTGCGATGGCCAAACTGCCAGCACGACATACAAATCCCGCGCACTATACAATTCCCCACACTTGCTCCGCAAGTGAACACTTCCCGGCCACTTCCCTGTTCCCGGGCAGCCGAATCCGGTTCCGAATCCGTTTCCGGCCGTCGGATCCGGCCCCGGCTTCCGACCACGCCGCCGTCCACCAAGTCGCCCAACCAGCTACCAACTTACGAAAAGCGGTACTAGATTCCGGACTTAGCTGTAATCTCCGATGGGCAGGCGATCTGCTTGTACAGAATCTGGGGATTCTCGGCGGCGCTGAACCAACCGGTGACCCAGTTGCAGCCTGCCAAGAGCAACGGCTTGTCGCCGAATGCTGCTTGGCACTTCTGCTGGACGCAGGCCTTGTCGTCCTTGCAGGTCGTAAGCATGCCTCCGCTGCCCGCGCCAATGTCGACGCCACTCCATTGGGCCGAACCACCGGTGCACGCGTTGTTCGCACCCACGCCACCGCCTGGGATAAGAAGGTCGAACTGGTTGGAATCGATGCCCCCGACGTTGATGACCTGCACGATCATCGTCTTGCCGTTGATGGCGTTCGACCCCGGGTCGCCGGCGTTGTATTGCCCCTTGCCGGTGAACTGGATTTGGAAACAGGTGCCACACGAGGCGCCATTGTGCGCCGCAAAGCCATAGGAAAGGGTGTCGCTCACCGACCAGGGCGCGCCCCAGTAGCACATGTATCCGCCCCCACCGTTACACGCGCTTTGCGTGTCGTTGTTGACCGTCGAGGTGCCATCCTTGCCACAGGTCTTGGTCGGTTTGCCATTGGCGTTGGCCGACCAGCCACAGGACGGTTTGCAGCAGTCCCAGTACCGGGTGGTGAAGCCGTTGCTTCCGTTGGTGATAGGCGGAGGCTGAGCATGCGTGCTGCCGGTGGAGGTAGATCCACCGACGGCGGACGAGCCGCCGATCGCTGTGCTGCCGCCGCTTGCCGTGCTGCCACCCAGGGCCATGGTGCCGCCGGTCGTGGTCCTGGTGCCCCCGGTAGTCGAGCCGCCGGTCGCGCCGCCGCCGGTCGCGCCGCCGCCGGTCGCGCCGCCGCCGCTTGCCGTGCTGCCACCCAGGGCCGAGGTGCCGCCGGTCGTGGTCCTGGTGCCCCCGGTAGTCGAGCCGCCGGTCGCGTTGCCACCTGATGAGCCGCCGGCCGGCGTGGTCCCTCCGGACGGGGTGCTGCCGGTCGACGTAGCCGTGGTAGTACCCGCGGTTGCCGAGGTGCCACCTGTCACGCCCGCATCCCTCTTGGCCGTGCTGCCGCCAGACACGGACCCTGTGCTTCCGCCCGAGACGCTCGCCCCACCGCTTCCCCCACTTCCATCACTGCTGGGCGAGGTCGAGCCCGCGCTTCCGCCCTGTTCAGAAGAGAACTTCGGGCGCTCCAAAGCACACGCTCCCCCAAGCGCGAGCAATGCAAGAATCGGGGCGGCGGGAGGAAATCTCATGAACACACTCCTCTGCTTTGGACTCCAGAACCCCGCTCGACAGGGAATTGGGAACCGCTGCAGGACGCCTGGAGGACCGCACCTTATGCAAGAGATGCAATTTCGGCAAGTTCCGCGACGGTGCCCTCATCGGGAAGCTGTGCGGAACGGATGAGCGGCTGCTCGACTGCTCCACTGGCGGGACCATCGGAGATCCAGGTCACACGGTGCGCAAGACGGGACTTTCTCCCCAGGTCCGGTCGACACGATCGACGTGAGGCCTCCCCCCGACGAACCTATTCATCTATACTGCCAGCCATTGTGCTTTGTTTTCGCGTCAATGAGCGCCGCATTCCCATCGAGCTGCTCCCCGACGAAATCGAGCGGGACCAAAGGAAAGGCAGGCCAAGTCGCATGAGCCTTCGTCGAACAACCCTGGCGGCATGCGTTGGTGGGTTGGCCGCGCTGGGTATTGTCCCCTTCGCGGCCGGCGCCCCCACACGGTCCTGGTCTTCTCGCGCGGAGGAAGCACGAACCGCGTGCGCAGCCGGCGAGGTCGCCAAGGGAACTCGTCTGCTCGCCAAGTTGTACGCAACCACCAAGGACCCGATCTGGATCTTCAACCAGGGACGGTGCTTTCAGAAGAATGGGGAGCCAGTGCAGGCGCTCGCGCGTTTTCGGGAGTACCTGCGCAAGGCCAAGACCGCACCCAAGGACAGCGAAGCTGCAAGTGGAGTCTCCGAGGCCGAGGGCTACGTCAAGGAATTGGGGGCGAAGATCGCGGCCCAGAACGAAAAGCCAGCGCCCAGCGAAGCGGCGCCACTGGCCCCGGTGGCGGCTGAGCCCGCTGCGAGCGAACCGCCTCTGCCCTCCCCGCCTGTGCCCTCCCCGCCTCCGGCCACGCCCACGGTCGCGAGCACCTCGGCTCCTCGCCCAGCCGAGGAACAGGGCCAAGGGCTGCTCGTGGCCGGCGTGGGTCTTGAGATTCTCGGCACTGCGGCGCTGGTGACGGGGGGAGTGTTCAGCTATCTCGTGCACAAGACGAACCGCGACGCAAACAACCTGACCGGTGAAGGGAAGGTCGCGCAGGGAGCCGATCTGCGGGTGAAGCAGGCCGACGGGAAGCACTTTGCGACCATGCAGTGGGTGTTCTACGGTATCGGCGGGGCCGCGGCTGCAGCCGGGATCACCCTTCACATCATCGGGACACGCAAGCAGAGCGGGGGAGCGAAAGCAGAACTCCAGCCTGCCGTGTCGCCCTCGGCGTGGGGCCTCAGTCTCTCGGTCCGGCTCTAGCCGGCTGTGTGCAAAATGCGAAACAACCTTTTCTTCCTAGGTATCCTTCTCGCCGGCGTGCTGGCAAGTTCGGCGTGCAGCTTCAAGCTCAACGTGCCTCCGGGCCAGGTGATCTGCAAAGAAGCCGCCGATTGCCCGACTGGGTGTGTCTGCGAACGAATCGATCGGGCACCTGTCGAGGTCAGCGTCTGTTGTCTCAAGCCCGGATGCACCAAGGACCTTTCCGATGAGACCGTCCTGACTGCCGCCGTGGCGGCCGGATATTCGCCCACGGACGCATCGCCGGAAACGGACGGCTCGCCGTAGGTTGAGATTCGGAGCAGGGGGCCGGGGCGGGAACGGAGACGGGGTCGGAGGCGGTGCGACGGTGCGCACACCGGCTGTCAGCGCGGAGGTGCTATCATTTGGAGGCGGTCACGAGAACGCCCCCTTGATTGGAACGCGGAGGTTCAAAATGCGGTTCACCCTCGTCGGCGCTGATGTCGAAGAAAATCTGGGTATGGGCATGATCGCGGCAGCTGCGACGGCAGCCGGTCACCGGGTGGAGGTGCTGGGCTTCAATGACAGCGCCGAGATTCCCGACCTGGCAAATCGGATCGTGTCGAGCGGCCCGGACGTGGTGGGCCTGGCCGCCCAATTCCAGCACCGCGGCGTGGACTTCCTTGGCCTGTCAACCGCCTTGCGCAAGACCGGGTTTCGCGGACACATCTTGGCCGGGGGCCATTTCGCCACCATGGGCTATGCGAACGTCCTGGCGGGTCGCTATGGCGTGGACAGCGTGGTCCTTTACGATGGCGAGGAAACGGTGGTTGAGCTGCTTGCGGCGCTTGCCACCGAGCGAAGCCTGGATGGTGTGGCCGGCATCGCGTTCCGCAACGCCGGTGGTGCCGTGGCGCGAACTGCGCCGCGCCGCCTGCCGCACGACCTCGATGCCTTGCCCATTGCCCAGCGCTATCGGCCGCACGCGCGCCACATGCGCATCCCTTTTGTTCCGGTGAGCGGCAGCCGCGGCTGCTGGGCTTCTTGCAGCTTCTGCTCGATCACGACGGTCCTGCGCGACGCTCGCGCCCACGGCGCGCAGGGAAAGCTGTTGCGGCTGCGTTCTCCGCAAGACGTCGCGGCCGAAATGGCGGTGTTGGGCCGAGCCGTGGGTGGCAGCGCGATCTTCTGCTTCCACGACGAGAACTTCCTGCTGCCCCGCCCGGCCGACAGCTTGGCGCGGGTCGAGGCCTTCAAGCAGTATCTCGATGAGGCGGGCGTGGAGCGCGCGGCCTTCGTGGGCAAGTGCCGGCCCGACACGCTCACGCCTGAACTCGCGCGCCGCCTGGCCGAGCTGGGCGTGATTCGCCTGTACGTCGGCGTGGAGAATGCCTCGCAGCGCGGGGCCGATCACCTGAATCGCCGGGTCACGGTCGCGTCCATGCGACAGGCGCTGGACGCGTGCAACGATGCCGGTATCACCGCCTGCTACAACCTGCTGCTCTTCGAGCCCGAGACCAGCCTCGGCGATGTCGCTGAAAACATCGCTTTCATTCGCCACTACGCGGACACCCCGGTGAATTTCTGTCGGGCCGAGCCCTACTTGGGAACGCCCCTTCATCACAGGCTGGCTCAGGCAGGAAAGCTGTCGGGCAGCTTTTTCGGCTGGGACTACCGCCTGGCCGACGATCGCGCCGAACTTCTGTTTCGCATTTCTTCGGCGGCTTTCCGCGAACGCAATTTCGCCAACCAGGGCGTGGCCAATCGCTACATGGGCCTCAACTACTCTTGCGGCGTTCTCGACTGGTTCTACCGGGTCGGCGACATTCGCAAAGAACGCTTGCGCGGGCGCGCCCACGAATTGACCAAGAACATCTCGCTCGACACCGCCCTATTGCTCGAACAGGCGCTGGAATTGGCCAGCCAGCTGGATCCGCACGACGATGACGGCGTGGCGCGCGAGACCGCTCGGCTTGGCCTGCAGGTGGCGGCCTCGGATCGAATCTGGCACGCGGCTCTCGATGCCTTGATGACCGACCTGCGCGCATTCGCGGCTGCTGGACGCCGGCGCGAGACTGTTCTGCGACGGCCAGCCGGGCAGATTGTCCGTGCGGCGCAGGGAGCAGCCTTTGCTGGCTGGATGGCACTCTCGGCTCCTGGCTGCAACAGCGGTGGCCTGAGCATTCCACCCGACGGTGGCCGGCGCGACGCCACCGCAGACCATATGGTTCTGGATCCGGCCCCGCCCCCGGACGCGGGCCGGCCCGACGCCACCCCGGAAGCCCCGATCAACTTTGATCCGCCTCCGCCGGACGGTGCGGTCGGGGATTCACTCCCACCTGATGCCGGCCGGCCCGATGCCAGGCCGGACTACATGATCGCGGACATGCTTCCACGGGATGCTGGCTCGCTGGATCGCGGCCCGGACTATCTAGTTGGCGATTCGATCCCGGATGCGCGCGGGCGCGATGCCGGCCCGGACTACATGATTGCGGACATGCTTCCACGGGATGCTGGCTCGCTGGACCGCGGCGCGAGCAGGGACGCTGGCTTGCCGGAAGCGCCGATCCCCTACGACCCGGCGCCCGCGCCCATCGGCCCTTTGTCGCCGAACCGCGGTGGCTTCTCGTCCGCGGCCACTGACGTTGGCTCCCACTGGGCCGATACGACACCCTGCCGGTCCCCACGCACACGCGATCTGCCCCTCTGTCTGCCGCCCGAGGTGCGCATAGCGGGCAGGTGGGTGGGCGGCGTTGTGCAGGCAAACCTGACCGGTTCGGACGAGTCGCTCACCATTCGCTGGCAGAGTGACGGCGAAGTGACAGGTACGGATCGCCAGGTGACCTGGGCCCCGGCGTCCGACGAGGATCAGCTCAACGTGGCGGTGCGCAGCCGGGACGGTGTTGCGGTCGCCGAATTGCGGCTCGGCCAGGTTCGCGGGCGGCGCGGGTAGCGCTGATGAAGCTTCGGCCCCTGTCCGCGGAATCGCGTTTTCGGCCTGCAATCTACGGCGTCATCCACGCCCTGGTTGACGCCGCGTGCGTGGCTGCTGTGGTACGTGCGTCGCGCGGCTCGTACGTGGGAGACTTGGGCGCCTTCCGGACAGTGGTCGGCTACGACCTGCTCGCATTTGGTCTGCAGTTTCCCCTGGGCCTGCTGGTGGATCGGCTGCGCCTGGCCCGACTATCGATGATCGTCGGCGCGGCCATGGCCGCGGTGGTGGTGGCCCCGGGGTCGATTCCCGTCCTGGCCACCCTGATCGTGGCAGGCGTGGGCAATGCCCTGTTTCACTTGGGCGCCGGTGGGTTGGTGCTGCGAGCAACAGGTGGGCGGGCCGCCCCGGCCGGGGTCTTCGTGGCGCCCGGCGCGCTCGGTCTTGGCCTCGGCCTGTGGATGGGGCGCACCGGCCGGGGCTCGACCTTCCCCATCTATGTCGCCCTGGTCTTCGCGGCCATCGCGCTCGTCATTTTGGACAAGCCGGCTGCGGCAAATCGGGGTACGCCGAGCGGGACAGTGGCGCAGCCAACGCTTCTGCCCTGGCTTATCCTTTTGATGCTTCTGCTCGTGTCGGTCACAGTCCGTTCCTTTGTTGGCTTCGGTGCCTGCTTTCAGTGCCCGGCGGGTCTGGCGGTCGCGATCGGGTTGCCGGTGGCTGCCTTCCTGGGAAAGCTCGTGGGTGGCTTCGTGGCTGACCGCCTGGGCTGGCTGCGCGTGAGCGTCGGGTCGCTCCTGCTGTCCTTGCCCCTCATCGCTTTCTCGGGAGGTTCACTCGTCCTGGCGCTGCCCGGCGTCCTGCTTTTCCAGAGCACGATGGCGGTCACCCTGGTGGCCGTGTACGCGCTCATGCCTCGGTGGCCAGCGACCGCATTCGGCCTGCCTTGCCTGGCGCTGATTGCGGGCGCGTTCCCGAGTTTTTTTCCCGCGGGGAAGCAGCTTTTCGGCCGCTGGACATTCGCGCTGCTCATCGCTCTCTCGGCTGCGGTTCTCGCAGTGGCGCTGCGCCGGCTCAGTCGTCGCGGCCTGGCCCGGAATTGAAACGCTACGGGACGCCGAACAGTCGACGCGACAGCATCCCGAGGCTGAAGCTGGCGGCATTCGCGCACAACGCCCACAACCACGCGCGCTTGCGCTTGAAGGCAAAGCGGAAGTAGGCAGCCTCAGCCAACCAGGCGAACAGCTCGGCAGCAACGACCTTGGTGGTGTAGCTGCCGGGAACCGCGCGATGGAAGAATCCGAACCACACGATGGGGTGAGTGATCGCGCTCGCCCCAAACGCCGCCCAGACCGAGCAGCGCATAGTGCGCATGTAGATGGGCACCTCGACGATCTGGGTGAACAGAAAGGCCTGCAGCCACGCGCCCATCTCGTCGGATTCTCGCGCAGAGAGCCAGCTAGCGGCGGGGCCTGCGCCGCGCGAGCATCATGGCTGCGGCGAACAAACCTGCCGCCAACCAGGGACCGATGGTGCGCGCCAAGCGGCCACCGACCGCGCAGCCCGAGCTGTCCTTGGTCTGGTCGCTGCCAGCGTCCTTCCAGCTGCCATTCGGGACGCAGCTCACGCAGGCATATGTGTACGTGGGTGGACTCGCACCGGAGTCACGATTCCAGTTGGCCTTGTCGATCCCCGTGCAGGTCGTGTTCTGGCAAGTGCCGGGACCGTTGTTGTCGCACGGGCTGCCGACCGGCAGATCGCCGCCAGCACTGGCGTGACACGCCCAAACCTCGGGCGGTGGCACGTCGGCGCGGGCCGTTCCTACGAAACAAACGCTGAATAGGAAGGCCAAGGTCAGACATCGCCGGGTCATGCGTCACCTCGCTGCAGGAACCAAGATACGATTCAATGCTGGCAGAAGGATCCGGGGCTGTCTATTTGCATTCGGCAAGACCTGGGGGAAAGGGTGACCGCCATCACCTTCGCGGCATCCCGTCCTGTCGCTTGCATGCCCGTCGAGTTCAGCTTGACCCATGGCCGGTAATCGCGGCATATGTTGGCCTCCCGAAGGCCCGATGCCGCATCCAAGGCCCCAAGGCTAGTCGCTGAAAACCAGAAGAACACTCCTAACTCATCAAGATCATTGCCGGAGAGATGACCGAGTGGCCGAAGGTGCCTGATTCGAAATCAGGTGTACCGAAAGGTACCGTGGGTTCGACTCCCACTCTCTCCTCTGAAAAACCAATATTTGTCGCTCCCCCGGAGAGATGACCGAGTGGCCGAAGGTGCATGATTGGAAATCATGTGTACCGCAAGGTACCGAGGGTTCGAATCCCTCTCTCTCCTCCGCAGTGAATCCGCCCGTCGCCCCTTCCCTTGCCCGTGAGATCCGCACTCTGGGCGGGCTGGCAGCGCCGTTCGTGGCCGCGCAGGTGGGCATGATGACCCTGGGTGTGGTCGAGGCAGCCATCGCCGGCCGCGCTGGCACCAGCGTGCTGGCCGCGGTGTCGCTCGGCAACGCTTGGACCCACGGCACTGGACTGGTGGCCATGGGCGTGGTGTTGGGCGCTGACCCCATCATCAGTCAAGGTTACGGCGCGGGGGACACGCGGGGCGTGGCGCTGACCTTCCAGCGCAGCCTCGTGCTTTCGCTGCTTCTCGGCGCTCTTCTGGCCGTGGCTTGGCTGTTCACCGAGCCGGTGCTCCGGCTGGCCGGGCAGGATCCCAGACTGGCGGCGGATGGGGCTCGCTTCGTGGTTGTACAGGCACCCACGGCGTTCGGCCTTCTCCTCTTCACGGTCAACCGGCAATACCTGGCCGGCCGCGGGCTGGTGGCGCCGGCCTTCTGGGTCACGGTAATCGTCAATCTCATAAACGCAGTTGTGACCTGGTGGTTGGTTTTCGGAGGCGCTGGCTTGCCGGCGCTTGGCGTGCTGGGCGCCGGACTGGGCGGCGGGATCGCGCGCTTCTTGATGGCGGGTCTCCTGCTTGCGGCGACCTTCGCCTTCAGCCTGCACCGGGCCGCATGGGTTCCTTGGGGCCGGCAGATTCTGGCCCCAGCGCCCATGTGGCATATCCTGCGCCTGGGCCTGCCCATCGGATTGCAGTTCGGCCTGGAGGTGTGGGCCTTTCAGTTGGCGACGTTGCTGGCAGGACGCCTTGGCACGGTGCCGCTTGGGGCGCATACCATCGTGCTCAACCTGGCCTCGTTCAGCTTCATGTTCCCGCTCGGTATCTCCATGGCGGCCAGCGTGCGCGTTGGCAACCTGGTTGGCTCAGGCCAGCTGCGCGCGGCCCGCCGGAGTGCCCTTTTCGCCCTTGCCTTGGGCGCGGGCGTCATGAGCCTCTTCGCCCTCACCTTCTACTTCTTGCGCTGGCACCTGCCTGCGCTCTACGGCGCTGACCCTCAGGTGACCGCAGCAGCAGCTTCCATCCTGCCCATCGCCGCGGGGTTCCAGATGCTCGATGGAACCCAGGTGGTGGCGAGCGGAATCCTGCGTGGTCTGGGCCGCACGCGCCCGGCTGCGATGGCCAATTTCGTTGGCTACTACCTTCTGGCCCTGCCGCTGGGCTGGCTCTTGGGACTGCGTCACGGCCAGTCCCTGGCTGGGCTGTGGTGGGGCCTGGCCACGGGCCTGGCAGTGGTAGCCATCGGACTGCTGGCGTGGATCCTACGACCCGGAACCTTTGCGGTCGCTCGCACGACAACGTGACGAACCGCCCGAGAGCAAACGGCAGCTTGTCCCGTCCAGTGGATTAGTAGCGAAGAATCCGCGAGTGTGTAGAATATTCATTCCGCGGCGCCTCTCGGTCTCCTCTGGACGGACAGAAAGGAACAGAAATGACTAGGCTAGCTCAACGTTCTCTTGCCCTCTTGCTGGTTGCTGCCCCACTTGTGATTGTGGGTTGCGGTGGAAGCACCGTCGTCAACAAAGATGCAACACCGACGCCGGCGGACGGCTCGCCCAAGCCTGATGCGGGCGCAGAGGCGCATATTCTCCCGGGCGACACCGGCCCCCTGGTCACGCCGGATGCGACCCCGGACGATCTCCCCATCGCGATCGACACCCGCCCAATCGTCACGCCCGATGCGACCCCGGACAATCTCCCGGTCGCGATCGACACCCGCCCCATCGTCACGCCCGATGCGACCCCGGACAATCTCCCGGTCGCGATCGACACCCGCCCCATCATCACGCCCGATGCAACCGTAAACGATCGCCCCGTCGACGCCGGTCCCATTCTATTAGTTGATGCGGCTGCCGACGGCCCAGACGACACAGCCGACGGCGGTGACGCCTCCGGCGCGAACGACGCGGAGGGCGGGACGGATTCGTTGCCGATTGCTTGTGAGCCGTTTGTCGGCGGCATCATCGTTTCCGACCTGACGCTGACCAAGGCGTGCAGCCCATACATCATTTCGGACTTCATCGCGGTCAACGCCGGCGCCGTGCTGACCATCGAGCCGGGTGTCGCGCTGAGGTTCGCGGACACGGTCGGAATTGACGTCGGCCGCGGTGGCGAGGGCAAACTGGTCGCTGTCGGAACCGCGACGGAACCGATCATATTCACCTCTGACATGTCCCCGCCCCTGCCCGGGGACTGGCGAGCCATCCGCCTGTTCGATGGCACCCTGGCTGGCACCAAGATCGCGTATGCCAAGCTGGACTATTGTGGTGCCGATCGCAATGGCTGCATCGTCGGCGACGGTCTGACAGCCAACCTCGTGACTCTCGACAACCTGACCATCGGTCATGTGAGCCCAGACGCCGATGGCATCTTGGAGTACGACGCGGAATCGAACATTGTCATCACGAACTCGACCTTCAACGACATCGCGTCCGACAGATTCGCCATTTCGGTCCAGGCGCCCTCATTTGCGGGTATCGGTACGAGCAACACCTTCAACGATGGATCCATGATCGAGGTTCTCGGCGGGACAGTGAGTTCCACGACGACTTGGGCCAATCCGGGAACGGTCATCGCGGTCACCGACAACCTGTTTGTCGACGGTCCGGACAAGCCGGTCCTTACCCTCGGCCCTGGCGTGACACTGGCGTTCGCCGCCCAATACCCCGCCACTACGTTCGGCATCGGCAATGCGACGGGCGGCAAGCTCGTGGCCGTCGGCACTACTTCCGACCACGTGGTTATCACGTCACTTGCGAGCGAGCAGAACCAGGGTGACTGGGTCGGCATCGAGGTGTGGCCAGAGGGCGCGGCACAATTCAGATACGCGGACATCTCCTACGCTGGCAGCTACGGCACCAGTGGAGGCGACCTCATTGTCGTGAACGCGAATTCCCTTGCCACACTTGATGTGGACCACTCTTCGTTCACGTACAGCCTGGGATACGGCATCTACCTGCCCTGCGCGGATACTGGCGTCTCTACGCCTTTGGCCACGGTGACCCTAGGCGCCGGCGTCACCTTCGCGCACAACGAGAGTGACATGACGGACGTGAACGATCAGTCCCACAACGTCGGGCCAGGGTTGTCGGGCTCCAACTGCCCAGAGCACTAGCCCGCATTGTTCACCACAATCGGATTGCCGACGGTCACACCGTAACAACCTGGTTCCGCCGCACTGAAGTGCGGCGGGCTAGGTTGTTTGTAATGGGAACCCTGGGAGGATTTCCAAACCCTCCCGCGAAGCGGCCTTGCCGGCAAAGCCGGCAGGCTCCTGGCCCGCACGGACATCGACTTGGTGCAGCTCGTGAATAGTGCGGGCTACCCCGTCTTCGACCGAGCATGCAGAGGGCGGTCATCGAGGGGATCGCCCTGCTGTCAGCGCCTCAGTTGCGTTTGCCGCCTTCCAGCTCCTGAATCCGCTTCTGCACGTCGGCCCGGTTGGGTGCATTGGGGGCGCTGCGAAGGTAGCTTCTGTAAAAGCCAACCGCCTCCTTGTCGTGGCCCATCTTGCGGTGGCACTGGGCGATGTTGAAGAGGAACGCCGGATCAGGCACCCCCATGTAGGCGGCCTCGAACTCGCCAAGAGCGTCCTGATAGTGGCCGAGTTGGTAGTGGCGCGTGGCCTGATTGTAGTGCTCCTTGGCAATGGCCGCAGTCTCCGGACTGGGGTTCGTCTCCACCGCGACTGCGCGTTGCTCCTGGCGGATCGTGACCAGGTGCGGGTTCTTCTTCTCAGCGAACTCAGCTAGCCCAGGTGATTGGAGCAAGGCCTGTACCACCTTCTGCGCCATGATGAGGGGGAACTCCGCGTCGCGGTGGAACTCCTCGGGGGTCAGCGCAACCGCCACCGCCGTGCCATCGCTTTCGGCGGTCAAGGCCACATGCCCGTGCAAGAAGTAGACGGCGGCGCTCACCCGGATCTCCAGGCGAAGGTCCAGGTCGGGCGTCCCGTCCCGGCCTTGCGTCACAGTGAGGCCGGCTTGGCCCAGCTCGGCCTGCACAGCAGCCTTCACCCGTTCGTTGAGCCTGGGGTCCGTGTCCCCCTCGGCCACGAACGCCATGTCCTCCAGAACGCGCACCCGCAGGGCGCGTACCGCCGGCGATAATCCAGGCACGGGAGCCGCACCCGACGTGCTGCCCGAGGAGAACAAGCCACCGCACCCCAGAGTCAAGACGGACAGAGAGAGAACGGCGAGCCGGGTCACGATATGCGCATCACAAGAAAGCCAGCCACTCCGGATGAGTTTCGGTGGCGCCCTTCGCGACCGCGGTGAAAGCCGCCTGCAGCTTGCGCGTGATCGGGCCCGGCTCGCCGGCTCCGATGGAGATCTTGTCGATCTCGCGCACCGGTGTGACCTCGCAGGCTGTACCGGTGAAGAAGACCTCGCTGGCTGCGTACAACATGTCGCGCGTGAAGGCCTGTTCCACGACCTCGATCCCGTTCTCGCGCGCCAGCGTGATGACGGCGTCACGTGTGATGCCGTCTAGGATGGGCATGGACAGCGGCGGGGTGAAGAGGTGTCCCCGGTGGACCATGAAAATGTTCTCGCCCGTGCCCTCGGCCACAGCCCCGGAGGCGTCCAGCATGATGGCCTCGTCGTAGCCCAGGCCCACCACCTCGCGCTTGGCCAGCACGGAATTCACGTACTGGCCGGAGATTTTGGCCTTGCTCATGGTGTGGTTGAGGTGACCACGCACGAAGGTGGACAGGTGGGCACGGATGCCCTTGCTGATGGCATCGGCGCCCAGATAGGCGCCCCAGGGGAAGGTGATGACGACCAGCTCAACCGGGTTGTCGCGCGAGCCGAGCCCCAGCGCCCCGGCGCCGAGGTAGGCGAGCGGCCTGATGTACGCCTCTTCCAGCTTGTTGGCGCGCAGAGTGTCGAGGCAGGCGGCCTCGATCTGCTCGCGCGCGTAGGGAATGGTCATGTCACAGATTTTGGCCGAGGTGACCAGCCGATCCACGTGCTCGCGCAAACGGAAAACCACGCTACGGCCGTCGTTGCGCTTGTAGCAGCGGATGCCTTCGAAAACCGCCACGCCGTAGTGAAGCGTGAAGGCAGAAACGTGGGTGGTCGCCTGTGCGAAAGGCAACAACTTTCCATTCATCCAGGCGAACTCGGACTTGATCATGTTTCTCCCTTTAGGCGCCGAATTTCTTCTTCGATATCGGCCAGCCCGGGACTCATGCCCAAGGCAGCCTCGAACTCACGGATGGCATCGTCGGGCAGCCCGGTCTCGGCGTAGAATCGACCGAGCGAGATGCGTACCCAAGGATTGGCGGGTTCGGTTTCCACTGCTCTGCGCAGTTCGGCCAGGCCCGCGGCCACTGCACGCGTATCGGCGGGCGCCTGGCGATAGAGTGCCCAGCCCAGGGCGCTGCGATAGCTCGCCTGATTGGGCGCCAGGGTAGTGGCCTGGCGGAAGGCCTCAGCCGCCTGCGGATAGCGGCGGGCGCGCAGGTGCGACACGCCCGTGAAGTACACCCGCTCGGCTGCGGTGATGGCGGATTCGGATCCCGTGGCCGGCTGGGCGTCCGAGTCCGTGACCAACGGGGCGCGCTCCAGCGCGGCCACGTACTTGCGCCGTGAACCACCGTCGGAAAGGACCTCGAACGCCTGCTGCAGGCGCTCAAAGATCTGGCGGGCGACGTCCCGTACCTCGTCCGATCGAAGGCGAAAGAGATCGGGATGGAAGTCGCGCGCCAGCCCGTGATAGGCGTCCGCGATCTCGGCCGGCGTGGCTTCCCGCTCGACGCCCAATACCTCGAAATGATCCTGCGCACGCATCACCGCAGACATGGCGGCCAATTCTTCTCGGCTGAGCTCGCCTGTCGGCACACTTGCGCTGCCCAGATCCACGGGGCGGGGCGTGCGGCGGATCTCATCCTTCTGCCCACGCAGGGGCGCCTGACTGGGCGTGATCATGCCCGCCTCGGACATGGCCACCAAGAGAAGGCGTGCGTGGTCGATGGGAATGGGCGAAGAGGCCAGGGCCACCTCCAACTTGACCGTGCCGTCCAGGCCATCAATGAAACGCCGCTCATTGGCGTCGGAAGTGATGTCCTGCAGGCGTCGACGTGGGTCGGGATTGGGCGTCAGGAACTTCCCCGACAGGGGCTCCAACACGCTGTTGATGCGCTCCGCGTCGTAGTGGCGCCGGATGCCCTCCAGAATCAAAGCCGAAGGCGTTCGTTCCAGCCGCATGGGTGCGTCCTGGTGAGACAGCCCCTTCTTGAACATGAAATCGCCGCTCGTCCACGAGAAGATCTCGAGCAACTTCGCTTCCATCTGCAACATGAGGGCGCGCGACAGGTTGTAGGGCGAGAGCGCGCCCATGGCCACCAGGACCTCGCCCTGATGCTTGTGCGTCTCTTTCATCCGGCGCAAGGAATCCTCCAGCGCCTCCTCGGAAATGAGACGCTGTTCCAGCAGGATCTGGCCCAGGCACTCGGACAACATGTTGGAACGTACCGAGACCGGGTAGCCCTCGTCGAAGTTGACGATCTTCTTGGTGGTCCCGCGCGCGAGCAGCAAGGCGCCGGACATGCGGGCGGAATACACCCGCTGCAGGACGCGGGCGAAAGGCTGGCGGGCCAATGATCCGTGCAAGTCGGACTCGCCGTCGGCGAAGTGCTTGGCCGTCGTCTCCACGGCGCGCTTCTCGCGTTTCTGCGCCGAATCGGCTGCGGCTGCGCCTGGGTAGTTGGGCACGGCAGGTGCCTCGGGCGGCTCGCTGGGCGGCACGGTCTGCAGCAGACGCGCCAGCAGGCGATCCACGTCGAGGGGAGTGGGCAGGTACTCGGCCGGGGCGAAGCGGCGCTGCGCCTCGGCCTGATGGCCGGCCCCGCGATGCGTGCTGGCGACGAAAAAAATGGGGACCCGGGCGGTACCGGGGTTGTGCCGCACCTCATCGGCCAACGCGAACCCACTGCCGTCGGAAAGGGTCGTGTCCAGGACGATGGCGTCGGGCGAACGCACAGCTAGGGTACGCCGAGCCCAGGCAAGCTCGGCCTCTGCCGAGAGCACGTAGTGGGCTTCGCCGAGGGTCTCACTAATGCGACGCGCTAGCGCGGGATCGCTTTCGACTACCAGGACGTAGGAAGCCATGGCTGGGGATTGTATACCGCAAAACCCTCCGCAACTCGCAACCAAGGGTCTGGGATTCGGAATAGGGCCGAGACGAGGACGGGGACGGAGACGGAGACGGGGTAGGGGTCCGTGACGGGACCCCGTCACGGACCCCGTCTCCGTCCCCGTCCCCGTCCCGGCCCCCTACCCCGAATTCCGGGCCGCGGCTATGGTCCGCTTTTCGCAGGTGCGGCTTCTGACCTGGGATGGTAGAGGATGTCAGGGAGAATTCTCGTGAGCCGCGGCCAAACCAAAGCGCAGATCGATCTGGCCTGCTTGATTCTTGCCGCCGGCAAGGGGACGCGCATGTATTCGGCGCGGGCCAAGATGCTGCACCCGCTTCTGGGCGTGCCCTTGGTTTCCTATCCCATCGAGCGGGCGCTGGAACTTCACGCCTCGCCTATCGTGGCCGTGCTCGGTTACCAGCGTGCCGAGGTGGAAAAGGCGCTCATCGCTCGCCACGGAGAGGGCACCGTGACCGTGGTGGAGCAGACCGAACAGAAGGGAACCGGGCATGCCGTGCGCCTGGGACTGGCGGCCGTGCGGCGGTGGGAAGGAACGGTTCTGATCCTGTACGGCGACGTGCCTCTATTGAGCCGCGAGAGCTTGACCGCCCTGGTAAAGAAATCGCGCAGCGGGGGCAGATTGGCCATCCTGACCGCCGAGCTGGCCGACCCGTACGGCTACGGTCGCGTGATCCGCGACAACCGCGGCCATGTCGTCGGGGTGGTGGAGCACAAGGATGCCAGCGAAAGCCAGCGCCGGATCGCCGAGGTCAACGCCGGCATCTACGCCGCACCGGCCGCCTTTCTTCGTCAGGCGACGGCGCGGCTGTCGCCCCGCAACGCCCAGGGCGAGCTGTACCTGACCGACATCATCGCGAGGGCCGCGACCGGTGTCGGTGTTGTTTCGGTCAACGTCAGCGCCGAGGAGATGGCTGGGGTCAACGATCGGCAGCAGCTCATCTCGGTCGAAAAGACCCTGTGCCGGCGCATCGTCGGCCACTGGATGAGACACGCCACCTTCCGCGATCCCGATGCGGTGGTGGTCGAGGCGAGTGTCACCATTGACGGGGACGCGGAGATCGGCCGCAACGTCGTGCTGCGCGGCCGCACCCGGATCGGCGTCGGCGCTTGCATCGCCGACGGTTGCATCCTGACCGACACCGAAGTGGGCGCGGGTGCCACCCTTCTGCCTTACACGGTGGCCACCCAGTCCTGCATCGGGCCAGGCGCCAAGGTGGGGCCCTTTGCCCATCTGCGGCCAGGCACCGAGTTGGGGCCCGAGGTGCATGTGGGCAACTACGTGGAAACCAAGAAAACCCGCATAGGCCGCGGCAGCAAGGCCAACCACCTGACCTACCTGGGCGACACCATCATCGGCGAAGGGGTCAACGTGGGTGCCGGTACCATCACGTGCAACTACAACGGCTACGAGAAACGCCAGACCATCATCGAGGACGGTGCCTTCATCGGATCGGACACGCAACTGGTCGCGCCGGTGCGGGTAGGCAAACGCGCCGTGGTGGCCGCTGGCGCCACCATCACGGAGGATATCCGCGCCGGGGCTCTTGCCATCACGCGAGCGCCGCTGCAGCAGGTCGACGGATATGCCGACCGCGTGGCGGCACGGTATGCGAACAAGGCTGCGCCCAAACGCTGACGTTGACAGCCGCCGCTGCGCAGCCACAATCGCGCCCTGAGGTTCCATGCCAAGCTCGGTGAAAGACTTCTTCGATCGACGCGTCCCGGATGCCCTGCGCCAGCACCCCGAAAGGGCCAAAGAAGTGGCGGCGACCTTCCTGTTTGCGATCAGCGGTGCTGACGGCGGCACCTGGACCGCCGACCTCATCGGATCGCCGCCCCTCTGCCAACCTGGACGCCTGGGCCAGCCTCAGTGCACCATTGAAGCCACGGATGAAGACTTCCGCAGCATGATCGACGGCGGGGCACAGGCGGCGGTGCAGGTCTTTCTGAGCGGAAAGCTGAAGATCGCCGGCGATCCGATGCTGTTCTCGCGCCTGTCGCGACTGCTGCAAATGGGCGGCGCTCCGGCTATTTGAAGCGTCTTCTTGTGAACCACGAACTGACCCGCGGGGGACGCAAGCTGGACGCGGCCGTGGCCGGCTTCGGGCTGGCGGCTCGCGTGCACGGCAGTCGGGCTGTGGATGTGGGCGCGTCCACCGGCGGATTCGTCGCGGTCCTGCTCCGCTGTGGGGCGGCGCACGTGACTGCCGTGGACGTGGGACACGGCCAACTCGATCCGGGGCTTGCCAGGGATGAGCGCGTCGATAGCTTGGAGCGCACCGACTGGAAAACCCTCTCGCTGGGCACGGTCCCGGGACCGTTCGATTTCTTCACCGTCGATGTCAGCTTCGTGGCCGCGCGCAACATGCTGCGCTCCCTGGCCTTCCGGCTGCGCGATGGTTCCGAGGGTGTGGTCCTGGTCAAACCGCAGTTCGAGCTGCCCGGCCACCTGGTCAAGGCTGGACGGGTGGACGATCCGGCTTTGCGCGAACGTGCCCTGGCCGCCTTTCGCAAGAAGGCTGAGTCGCTTGGCTTCGAGTTGCTGGCGCACATGGATTCCCCGGTTCCAGGGGCCAGCGGCACGGTCGAAATTCTGGTTCACCTGCGCTTTGCGACTCGTCCTTCCGCCATGCCACGTCCAGGCGAGCGCAAACCACCGCGCAGCCCCGCCCGCGTGCGCACCCCGGATAGCGGCGTGTTGGACTGGTTCGCAGCCGCAACCCCGGGCCTGGAAGAGCCCCTGCGCAAAGAAGTGGAACGCCTCGAAGGATCCAGCGCAGCGCGCGCGGTTCCCGGCGGGGTGGAGTTTCGCGGGCCGCTTGCGGTCGGCATGGCGGCCAATCTGCACCTGCGCGTCGCCAGCCGGGTGGTGGTGAGACTGGGCCAGGTAAAGGCGCGCGACTTTGCACCTCTGCGTCGGCGGCTGGCGGACCTGCCATGGGAGCGCTTTCTTCCCCCTCTTCGGCCCCTGAGAGTCGACGTATCGGCCAGCCGGTGCCGCCTTTACCACACCAAGGCCCTTGGCGAGGCTCTGGAACTGGCGGTTGCCGACCGCCGCGGCGCCCTGCCCCTCCGTGGACCCCGCAGCGACGACGAAGAAGACACCACCGAGGAACTCTCGCGCGTGCTGCTGCGTGGTGAGAACGATCACTTCACCGTCAGCGTAGATTCGTCCGGCGCCTTGTTGCACCGGCGGGGCTGGCGCCTGGAGGCCGGACGTGCTCCCCTGCGCGAAACCCTGGCCGCCGGCGTTCTGGCCCTCTGCGAATACGACCCTCAATTGCCGTTTTTCGATCCCATGTGCGGATCTGGCACCATCGTGCTCGAGGCCTGCGCCGAGGCCCTGGCCGCGGCCCCTGGCCTTCATCGCCATTTCGCGCTGCAGGCCTGGCCGTGCTTCGACGCCAGCGCGTGGGAGCGTTTGCGGGAAAAGGCCCAAGCCGCCCAAGGCGCGGCCCCGCCGTCACTGCTCATCGGCGCGGATCGCGACCCGTGCGCCATCGATGTCGCCCGCCGCAACGCCGAACGGGCCGGGTTCCACAGCCATGTCCGCTTCGAGGTGGCCCGTTTCGCGGCCGAACCGCCAGCCGAACCGGGCGGGCTGGTGGTCATCAATCCTCCCTACGGTCGCCGGCTCGGGCAACGCCGCGATGTCTTGCACCTGGGTCGCAGCATCGGACGCATTCTGGCCGCCGGCTATCGGGGGTGGCGCGTCGGCGTCCTGTGCCCGGACACCGTCTTTGCCAAGTCCATCGTGGCCGGGCTTGGGCGGCCGCCCGTCTCCACCCATGCACTTCGCAACGGGGGCCTGCGGGTGGAATTGTTGGTTTTTGATCGAACGAGCGCGCCCACCGGAGCTGGGCTATCCTCGCGACAGTTCGCTTCATGATGGACATGTTCCCCTTCCGACGGCGCGGGGGTCTGTGGCTGTTCGCCGCGATCTTCTTCATCTACGTGCTCTCCATGAGCCGTGAAAGGCCGTGGGGCGACGCCACGCCCCTGTGGGAGGTCGCGAACAGCATCGCCCACGAAGGCGCTATCGCGATCAAGACCCGGTGGCCCGCGACGCTTCCCCTCGGGCGAGGCGGCAAGGTCTACGGAGTGGCCCCGGTGCTGCAGGCGGCGATCCACATCCCCGGCGCTGTCCTGCAGCGCCTGGCGCACAAACACTTCCCGCACCAAGCGCAGCTCGCGTGGCGTTTCACCAGCCACCTGGCGCCCAATCTCATCGGGGCCCTGACCTGCCTACTCTTCTTCGGCATCTGCCGCCGCCTGGGCGCAAGGCCCGCCTCCGCCGCACTGACCACCATCGCGCTGGGGCTGGGCAGCACGCTGTGGGTGTACTCGCGCTACACCTACTCGGAGGTCCTGCAAACTGCGTGTTTCACCGGCTTCTTCGCGCAATTGCTTGAAACGCAGAAGAATCCCTCGCGCCGCACCGGCGCGCTTCTGGGAATGTGGGCCGGGCTGCTGGTCAATGCCAAGTACATCTACATCGTGTCTGTGCTGGGCGGGGTCATCTATCTGGTGGCGGCGCTGCGGGGACGATGGCGGGTCCTCTTGGAAACGGCGGTGGCCGCAGCGGTGGCGGCGTTGCCATTTGCAGCCTTGGTCTTGCTCTACAACTATGCGCGATGGGGAAGCGCCTTCGCGGCTGGATACGACCTGTCCAGCGATGCCGGTATTCGCGAGAACGTCGCCGTCGGTCTGTGGGGCATGTTTCTCTCGCCGGGCAAGAGCGTGTTCCTGTACAGCCCGCCGCTTCTTGCCGGCCTCATCGGCCTGCCTCGCGCCGTCCGCCGCTGGCCGCAGTTCTTGCCTGCCGCTCTGCTAACCGTAGCGCCCACCGTGCTGGTCTACGCCCGTATGATCTTCTGGAGCGGCGACTACGCCTGGGGTCCCCGCTATCTGGTCTTTGCCGTGCCGATCATGCTGCTGCCCGCGTGCCTGCTGGTGGACGACCTTCTGGTGGCAGCGCGCAGTCGCAGGCGCCTGCTGGCCACCGCCGCGCTCGGCACCGTGCTGCTGGCAGGCGGGTTTGTGCAATACCTGGGCAACGCCTTCTACTGGGATCACTTCATCCGCATCCAACGCGAGGCCACGCGCGCATGGCTGGGCACCCCCAACACGAAGACCAGCGGCCCGATGTCGGGCGCAACTTTCTTCGAAGACATGCACTCCATGCTGTGGCTCCCGCCCTTCCAGCCCATCGTGGGCCACTACTGGATGCTTCGACACGTACCCTGGGACGACAACTGGGTAGACGCCGAGAAGGATGCCCCCTGGCATCGGTACACCTCGCTGCAACTCAACATCGTCTCAAGCTGGAGCCGCGCCCGCTTCGACTGGTGGTTCGTCGAATTCCGTCACTCCAACCCGCAGATCTCAATGATCCTTATCTTCCTGCTGCCACTTTCGGCATCGCTTTCTTTCTGGTTCTTCTTCCGTGAGGTGTGGTGGGCCGCACGCGCCGGTCGAGCCCACGCAGGACTGGTCCTCCCCTCGCCCCCCGGCCGCCCTACGACCCAGCCTTGACCGCCTCGACGTAGCGCAGGCGCAGATCGAAGAGAAGGCTCTCCAGCAACTTGTCCTCCTCCGGGGTGAGGTTGGACCGGGTCTTGTCCCGCAGCAGCGTCAGCAGGTCGATGCTGTGCTTGGCCATGGGCAGGTCCCGCCGCTTGGCCGTTTCTCCCGGCGGTTCCAAATCGCCCAGATGGATCAGCACCGAGCTGCCCAGGGAAAGGATGAAGGTGGAAAAATCCGCTGGCGGCAACCCACTACCCGCCTCTGCGGGCGACCCGTCTTCGCGCAGGGGTTGGTCCCCGGGCGCAGGTGACTCACCCGACGCAGCCTCTGCGGCTGGCCCCGACCGGGTGTCTCCGCTCTCGGAGAAAGACCGGCGATCCGACACCTTGAAACCAGGCTTCTGCTCCAGGTCCGACATATGGGAAGGTTACCCAACCAAGCCCCAGCTTTCAAGACGTCGAAGCGCGCGCCCTCGCCCCCTGCGGGGACTTCGGGACGGACTGCACACCCCACCAACCCCGTGCGCGTCGCGCGCGCCCTCGCCCCCGCCGTCAATCCGGCCGCTCAACCAGCTGCAAATCTACAAGAGGCGGTACTAGGTGGACCCGGAGGGCTCCCCCCGCGACTCCGACGCACCGGGGGCCGCGGGGGACGGTGGGACTGCGCCCTCTGGATTCGAGCTTGCCTCGGAGGCTTCGTCGGGCGACTTGATCTTCTCCGAGGCGTCAGGCCGCGATTTCAGAAACTTCTCGTAGTCCTTGCGCGTGATGAGGCCGCGCTTGATGTTGCGTTCTACGATCCGGCGATCGAACAGGATGGGATCCGGGGCTTCTTCGTCACGAGTCATGGCGCACAGTGCTTAGCGAGTGGTCTGGCTCAAGTCAAGGGGGACTGGGTCTTGGCGCCCCTATCCTTCCGCCTGAACTTTCGACCCACTAATCATCCAACCTGACCCGCGAAGAGACGGTGCGCTCGTTCGCGCGTACAAGCGCCGCCCAATTGCAGCCCCCGCCTGCATGAATCACACCCCAGGAACGTCCGTCAGCATCTCCAACATCTGCACCGCGCGACGGTCGCCGGAGTCCAGTTTGCCGCAGTGCTTAAAAACCTCGATGGCTTCGGGTATCTTGTTGGATTCGTAGTACGCCATACCCAGGTGATAGAAGGCCGCCTCGTCCTCCGGGCAGTTTTCCACTACGAGCTTGAAGTTGGCAATTGCCTTGTCGTACTGGCCCAGCGACGCAAAATTCACGCCCAGGTGGTAGTTGGCAACCCTGGCCGCCGGGTTGAGCTCGACCACCCGCAGGAATGACTCGATGGCTTTCTGCTGCCGCCCCAGGTGGTAGTTGGCGATTCCGATCCAGTAATGAGCCGCCGCGTAGTCAGGGCTCAACTCCAGGCACCGCTCCATTGTCGCAATCGTCTTGTGGATCTGGCCGCCGCGATAGTAGGTCAGGGCTAGGTCGTAGTGTGCTTCGGGGAAATCGGGCCTGAGCGCGATGGCTTCTTCAAGGTACTTGGTTGCCGCCCCGATGTCGCCGAGGCGATAGTACAGAATACCGAGGCCGCAGAGGACGTGGGCATCGCGCAGCCCCATGTCGTAGGCCTTCAACAGGGTCGCTATCGCAGGTTGAACCGGCCCGCCCTCCATGCGCCCTTCCATGGCCCGTCTCGCCAGCAAGTACTGATCGGGAATGTCCTTGGTTGCCGGCATGCCACAACGCGGGCAGAAGCGAAAATCAGGCGCAAGTTCATTCTTGCACTGCTTGCACGATGTCATGGGGCCCCCTGTCGGTTTGGATGGGTCGGTACTTGCTTCTTGCTTGTTGGATGTCCGCGGACCCACCCCGTCTCACGCAATTCCGCAATTCCTGCATCCCTGCGCAAGGAATTAGATGGTCGACCGCTACCCAGCGCCCGTGCCGGTCACCCGCGGCCGGGCCAAGAACACGGCGCCGATGAGGTCTCGGTTCATGCGGCCGATGAAGTCGGGCGACACGTTCTTGGGACAGACCGCAGCGCATTCGAGGAAGTTGGTGCAGCCGCCAAAACCCTCGGCGTCCATGGCCGCCACCATGGCGTGCACGCGCGACCAGCGTTCGGGTTGGCCCTGGGGCAGAAGGCCCAGGTGCGAAATCTTGGCACCGACGAACAGCATGGCCGAGGCGTTGGGGCACGCGGCGACGCATGCGCCGCACCCGATGCAAGCGGCCGCATCCATGGCCGCGTCGGCCGCGCCCTTGGAAACCAGGATGGCATTGCCGTCCGTCGCGCTTCCGGTGGGCGAGGTGATGAAACCACCCGCAGCGATCACTCGATCAAAGGCGCTACGATCAACCATGAGATCGCGAATCACGGGAAACGCGCGCGCGCGGAAGGGCTCGATGACGATGACCTGGCCGTCGCGGAAATGGCGCATGTGCAGCTGGCACGTCGTGGTCCCGGGTTGCGGGCCGTGGGGAACGCCGTTGATGACCACCCCACACGATCCGCAGATCCCCTCGCGGCAGTCGTGGTCAAAGGCGATGGGTGACTGGCCGGATTCGGTCAGGCGTTCGTTGACCACGTCGAGCATCTCCAGAAAGGACATGTCGGGGCTGATGTCCTTGGCCTCGATCCTCTGCATGTGGCCGACCGCGCGCGCGTTCTCCTGGCGCCAGACCAGCAAGACGAGATTCATGGTCACTTGTAGCTCCGCTGCGCGAGGTGGATGCTCTCGAAGCTGAGCGGCTCGGTGTGGCGGAGCGGTTCCACTCCTTCGCCCCGGTGCTCCCAGACGGCCACATGGGCAAAACGAGCGTCGTCGCGCCGGGCCTCGCCGTCCGGGGTTTGATACTCCTGGCGAAAGTGTCCGCCACAGGATTCCTCGCGGGTGAGTGCGTCCCGGCAGAGCAGCTCGGCGAATTCGAGAAAGTCGCCGACACGACCAGCGTTCTCCAGCGACTGATTCAGTTCTTCCTGACCGCCGGGCACCATCACCTCGCGCCGGAACTGCTCGCGCAGTTCGGGAATGCGCGCAAGGGCTTCCTGCAGGCCGGCCGCCGTGCGCGCCATCCCGCAGTTTTCCCACAGCAACTTGCCCAGCTCGCGATGGAACGAAGTTGCGCTTCGTCGGCCCTTGCGCGCGAGCAAGCGATTGGCCCGCTCCACAACTTCGGCCCTGGCCGCGCCGAATTCCGCCCTGTCAGCCGACCCCGACACCGGTTTGCTACCGGCCAGGTAGTTTCCTATGGTGTAGGGAATGATGAAGTATCCATCGGCCAGGCCTTGCATCAGCGCGGATGCGCCCAGTCGGTTTGCCCCGTGGTCAGAGAAGTTCGCTTCGCCCAGCACGAACAGCCCCGGGATAGTGGACATCAGGTTGTAGTCGACCCACAGCCCGCCCATGGTGTAGTGCACCGCCGGGTAGATGCGCATGGGAACCTGGTAGGGGTTCTCCGCGGTGATCCGCTCGTACATGTCGAAGAGATTGCCGTAGCGTTCGCGCACCACGGCCTCGCCCTGGCGTAAGATCGCGTCGGAGAAATCCAGAAACACGCCGCGGCCACCTGGCCCGACGCCACGGTTCTCGTCGCACACCGTCTTGGCCGCGCGACTGGCCACGTCGCGCGGAACCAGATTGCCGAAGCTGGGGTAGCGACGTTCCAGGTAGTAGTCGCGCTCGGGCTCCGGGATCTGGGCGGGTGGCCGCTGGTCTCCGGCGCGCTGTGGGACCCACACCCGGCCGTCGTTGCGCAACGACTCGCTCATCAGAGTGAGCTTCGACTGATGATCGCCGGTGACCGGAATGCAGGTGGGGTGAATCTGGGTAAAGCACGGGTTGGCGAATCCGGCCCCGCGCTTGTGCGCGCGCCAGGTGGCAGTCACGTTGCAACCCTTGGCGTTGGTTGACAGATAGAAGACGTTGGAGTAGCCGCCAGTAGCCAGAATGACGACGTCAGCAGCGTGCGTCTCGATCGCGCCGGAGACCAGATCGCGGGTCACGATGCCGCAGGCGCGACCGTCGACGACCACTAGGTCGAGCATTTCGCTGCGCGGAAACATCTTGACCTGGCCCGCCGCGATCTGCCGCGCCAGCGCTTGGTACGCCCCCAGCAGAAGCTGTTGCCCGGTCTGACCCCGGGCATAGAAGGTGCGCGACACCTGCGCCCCGCCAAAGGAACGGTTGGCGAGCTGTCCGCCATACTCGCGCGCAAAGGGAACCCCCTGGGCCACACACTGATCGATGATCTGGTTAGATATCTCGGCCAGGCGATAGACGTTGGGCTCGCGCGCGCGGAAGTCTCCCCCCTTGATGGTGTCGTAGAACAGGCGCTGCACGCTGTCGCCGTCGTTCTGATAGTTCTTGGCGGCGTTGATGCCCCCCTGGGCGGCGATGCTGTGCGCGCGGCGCGGGCTGTCCTGGTAGCAGAAGCAGCGCACACTGTAGCCCAGCTCTCCCAGCGACGCGGCCGCGGAGGCACCGGCCAGGCCCGAGCCCACCACGATGAGCTGGTAGCGACGCTTGTTGGCTGGACTGACCAGCCTGGACTCGAAACGCTGGCGCTCCCACGCGGTGGCAAGCGGCCCGGAGGGAAGGTTGGCTTTGAGTTCCATCTGTCCTTACCCCCCGATGATGCGAAAGAATACCGCCGCTGGGGCCAGAGCCAGACCCACCGCAATCGCGACCGCGGCCACCCGGGCGAAGCCAAAAAGCAGCGATTCAATCCGGCGGTGGCGCAGCCCGAGCGATTCGAACATGCTGTGCGCGCCGTGCAGCAGGTGCAGGCCGAGCAGACTAACCGCCCCTAGGTAGACCAAGGCCACCCAGCCGGTGCGAAAACCGTTGAGCATGTTGGCGTAGATGTCGCCCTCAATGAAGCCGCCGGGCACCACGTCGTAGCCCCAGGTCAAATGGGCCAGGTGAAAGATCACGAAGGCGAACAAGAACGGTCCCGAGTACTTCATGGTTCGAGCCGCATAACTCGCCCGAAGGTAGCGGCGGTTGCGGTAGCTCACCGGGCGAGCCGCCAGTTCCTGGAAATAGAGCAGGGTCGCGAAGGTGACGTGGACGATGGCCGAGAGCATGAGGCCGACACGGAAGGACCAGACCAGGACCGCCGAATAGTGCAGCAGGCGGCCGTACCCATTGATAGCGTTGGGCCCCTTGAAGAAAAGCAAAGCCCCCGTGACATGCTCGACGCAAAAGGCAAAAAGCAACAACCCAGACACCGCCATCAGGACCTTTTTTCCAATCGTCGACCGGAAAAATGGGATAAGTCCGAACATTCGATATTCCCTATCACATCTCTGCCTGTAACGGTATGCTATAAACAAGACCGATGGAGTCCTTATTTCTTCGTTCTCACAGGAATTCCGTGCTAGTTCCTGATCGCGACCTCCAGGAGCGTCCATGAATCCGAGCAACCCAGAGCGCCAGGGGAAAGGGACGGTATTTGTCCGTCCCGAGATCTGCAAGGGCTGCTCGTTCTGCATCGACTTCTGTCCCACCCATTGCCTGGATTTCACCAAGGACTTCAACGCCAAGGGGTACCACTTCCCCATCCTGGCCCGGCCCGCAGACTGCAGCGGCTGCGATCTGTGTGGCCTGTACTGCCCCGACTTCGCCATCTACGGCGAGCGTTGGAAGGACATCGACGCACGCAAGACCAAGGGCGCGGCGCCAGCCCCGCTTGCGGCGGCCAGACCGACTCCTGCGCCCAAAGCTCAAGATCCCGAGCCCGCTGACCCCAAGGGCGTGCTGACAGGCATTCATTTCATGGACGGCGACCACGCCGCCTGTGAAGGCGCCCTGGCGGCCGGGTGTCGCTTTGTCGCCGGCTACCCGATCACGCCGTCGACGGAAGTGGTGGAGCGCTTCGCCGCGCGCATCCCGACGGTGGGCGGCATCTTCATCCAGATGGAGGACGAGCTGGCTTCCAGCATCGCGGTGCAGGGCGCGGTGTGGGGAGGGCAGAAATCGCTGAGCGTAACCTCGGGCCCTGGCTTTTCTCTCATGATGGAGCACATCGGGCTGGCTGCCATCACCGAGACGCCGGGGGTATGGATCGACGTTCAGCGCGGCGGCCCCTCCACTGGACTGCCCACCCTGCCCGGCCAAGCCGACATGATGCAGGCCAAGTGGGGCAGCCACGGCGACTACGAAA
>Ga0182021_10001482_pt1 | contig 26970 bp, 22 predicted proteins | sample 612E3MmetaG_FD_120493 | JGI IMG/M metagenome (GOLD analysis project Ga0182021, IMG submission 120493) | Permafrost microbial communities from Stordalen Mire, Sweden - 612E3M metaG (Illumina Assembly) | ecosystem: Environmental > Terrestrial > Soil > Wetlands > Permafrost | place: Sweden...
CACCGCCGCACCGGGCTTGATCCAGCTGCCGCGCACCATTTCCACCTTGCCGATCGCGGCGATCAGGATGTCCGCCTGGCGGATCATGGCGGGTAGGTCACGGGTGCGCGAGTGGCAGACGGTGACGGTGGCATTGCGGCTGATGAGCAGCAGCGCGGCCGGCATGCCGACGATGTTGGACCGCCCCAGCACGACCGCGTTGGCGCCTTCGATCTGGACCCCGGCCTGTTCGAGCAGGTAGATGCACCCGTAGGGAGTGCAGGGGACAAACAGGGGTTTGCGCCCCTTCTGGGCCAGGCGGCCGATGTTGATCGGCGAGAAGCCGTCCACATCCTTTTCGATGTTGATCAGCGACAGGACGCGCTCCTCATCGATGTGGGACGGCATGGGCAGCTGCACCAGGATGCCGCTGATCTTCCGGCTGGCATTCAATTTCTTCACCAGCTTCTCGACCTGTTCCTGGGTGGCATCCGCTCCCAGGTGCTCGCTGACCGAGCCCATCCCCAGTTCCAGGCAGGCCTTGCCCTTGGAGGTGACATAGGCGGCCGAATCAGGCCGGTCCCCGACCAGGACGGTGGCCAGCACCGGCTGGGGTTTCCCCGCGGCGGTGCGTTTGGCCACCTGCGCGGCGACCTCGTCGCGCACCTTCTGGGCGATTTGTTTTCCATCAATCAATTGAGCTGTCATAGTAATCCTCCTCGGGTGGGTTCAGACCGGTTTCTCGGCTTCCGCGGCGCGCAGCTTCTCGGCGGCGCGGAAATATTTCAGGTAGCGCATGGAATTGGCATCCCGGCCCAGCAGCAGGTCGGCGGCCTTGACGATTCCTCCGAGCTTGGACGGGTCGGTGATCGAGCAGGTGGCGCCCATCTGGATGGCCAGGGTCAGGAAGGCCTGGTTGACGGTCAGCCGGTCGGGCAGGCCGAAGGAGACATTGCTGGCCCCCAGGTTGATATTGACCCCGAATTCCTTGCGCAGCAGGTCAATGGTCTGGAGGGTGATGACGGCTGCCCGGCTGTCGGAGCCAACGGTCAGCACCAGCGGGTCGATGAGGATGTCCTCGATCGGGATGTTCATCTTTGCGGCGCGCTCGATGATCCTTTCAGCCACAACCACGCGTTCCTCGGCGGTCTTGGGGATGCCGTTGTCATCCATAGTCAGGCCGATGACGGCCGCACCGCGGTCCCGGACAATCGGCAGGACGCTGTCCAGCCGCTTCGTCTCCCCGCTGACCGAGTTGACCAGTGGTTTGCCGGGCATGACGGCCAATCCTGCCGCCAGCACGGCGGGGTTGCCCGAGTCGAGGCACAGCGGGATGTCGGTCAGCGAGGCGATCAGTTCGACCACCCTGGGGATCAGGGCCACCTCATCCAGCCCCGGCACGCCGACGTTGATGTCCAGCACGTCCGCCCCCCAGGAAACCTGGTTCTCGACCAGCCCTCGGACGTAGTCCAGGTTGCCTTCGGTCAGGGCGGCGGCCAGCTTCTTGCGGCCGGTCGGGTTGATCTTCTCGCCGATCATCACGAACGGGCGGTCGATGCCGATGGTGACTTCCTTGCTCTTGCCTTTCAGAACCGTATGCATGCGGACTCCTTTATTTCAAACGTGGGACCTTTTTAGCAGGGATGAAACCCGGCCGTATTTTTACTGGTTCTTCCTGCCGCGCAGATACACGAACCAGTACATCAGCGCCACCAGACCGGCTCCGCCGATGATATTCCCGATCGTGACCGGCAGCAGGTTTTTCAGCAAAAAGTTGCCCCAGGTGAGAGTGGAAAGATCGGGGACCTTGTCGGCCAGGCCGGTGACGAAGGCGGGGTCAAAGACCTTGATGAACAGGGCGTAGGGGACAAAGTACATGTTGGCCACGCTGTGCTCGAAGGAGGCGGCCACGAAGGCGGTGATCGGGAAGATGATCGCCAGGATCTTGCCGGCGGTGGAGCGGGCGCTGAAGGTCAGCCAGACCGCCAGGCAGACCAGGGCGTTGCACAGGATGCCCAGAGCCACGGCCTGGATGAAGCCGTAATGCAGCTTCGAGGCGGCGACCTTCAGCGCGTATTCCCCGACGCTGCCGCTTCCGAAGGTGTACTGTTTGCTCAGGAAGACCAGGACCGCCGTCCCCAGGGAGCCCACGAAATTGCCGATGTAGACGATCACCCAGTTACGCAGCAGGGCCAGCGTGCTGACCTTGCGGCTGGCCCAGGCCATCACGATCAGGTTGTTGCCGGTGAACAGTTCGGCGCCCGCCACCACCACCAGGATCAGCCCGACGCAGAAGGTCAGCCCGATCAGCAGGCGGGCCACGCCGTAGGGCAGGACGGCTGAACCGGCGGCCGTCGTGGTTGAGAACATGGCGCCCAGGGCGATGAAGGCTCCGGCCAGCATTGCGAGGGCGAACAGCGGCCAGAAGGCGAGCTCGGCCTTGCGCACGCCGATGGCTTCCGCTTTCTCGGCCATCTCCTGCGGCATCAATGCATCAATGGAAAATTCTTGAGACATGCTTCCTCCTGTTCGTTTTCAATTTGATTTGGGTGGTTTCTTTTCGGGATCCGGGACCACAAAACCCTCCGGCAGCAGGCCGGCCTCGCTCACGATGCGCGGGATGATCTCCTCCCAGAAGACGGGCATGATATGCAGCCCATGGATCCCCTGTTTTTCATAGCTCTTGATCCGGCGGGCGAGTTCCAGGGCGATCTGTACGCCTTCTTCCTGGGCGTTCCCGGCCGCCTCGGCGGCTTCCATGCGCTTCAGGATCGCCACGGGGACGTAGACCCCCGGCACTTCTTTCATCTGGCGCGCCATCTTCAGGCTCTTAAGCGGGGTGATGCCGATCAGGATGAACACCTTGTCCAGGATGTCCCTTTTGGCCAGTTCGTTGAGCCAGATCTCCATGCGCTCCACATCGTAGACCAGGTTGGTCTGGAAGAACTGGGCGCCGGCGTCGACCTTCTTCTGCTCGCGCAGGGCCTGGAAGCGGGGTTCGGAGGCGAACGGGGAGGCAACCGCCCCCAGGAAGAACTTCGGCGGGAACTTGATCTCGCGCCCGTCCAGGTAGTGGCCTTCATCGCGCATGCGGCGCAGGATCCACAGCATCTGGACCGCATCCAGGTCGTTGATGTCCATCCGCCCGCGCGGCGCGGGGGCCAGCACCGGGCTGTCGCCGGTGATGCATAGCACGTTGCGCACTCCCAGGGCCGAGGCGCCCAGGATCTCGCCCTGCAGGCTGGCCCGCGTCCGGTCCCGGGCGGCGATCTGCATCACCGGTTCGGCGCCCTGCTCGATGGCGATCCGGCTGCAGGCCCAACTGGTCATGCGCGGGGTGGCCGAGGCGTTATCGGTGAAGTTGATCGCCGTGACATACGGCCTGACCGCGGCGATGTTGCTGAGCAGTTTGTTGGTGGAAGCCGAAAGCGGCGGGGCGACCTCGCAGGCGACGACGAATTTCCCCGCCCGCAGCTGCCGCTCCAATTCGGAGACCGGTTCGGTGGCCTTGGGGGCATGGTATTCCGAATCGCCGTTCCACCACTCCGGCTGGCGGACGGGGCGGAAGACGCTTTCCCAGGTGGAAGTGCGTTTCTCCGGCTCCCGGCTGAGCAGCCCCCGCACCACCTGCCCGGTCCCAAGCTTCCTGACCTGCACGACCACATCCCCCCAGGTCTCGCCCCCGACCTTGTCCCAGTCCAGCGGGGGGAGGACTTCCAGCAGCTTCTCCTGGCGGCCCATCCGGTAGGAACGTTCATAGATCCGGTACCAGATGCAGGGGCGGCTCTTGTCCACGTAACAGTACTCAGGGGTCGAGCCGCCGCAAGGCCCGTTGCGCATCCCCTTGGGACATTCCATCGGGCAGATGAAAGCCGTCTCCTGCAGCAGGCAGTTGCCGCACATGCGGCAGCCGAACATCGGTCCCTTGAGGCTGATCTCGGTGGCTTCCAGGAGGCGCAGTCCGAAGCTTTCCTTTTTGAACGGTTTATAGGGCGGTTGCCAGCGGCGTCCAGGGGTGAAGAGGGCCATAGTGTACTCCAATGGTATACAAGGGCACAGCACTGCTGTGCCCCCGAGGATAGAGGCTTAGAACAGGCCCAGGACCTTGCCGGTTTCCAGGTCGAGGTCCACATCATAGAAGACCGGGCGGGTCGGCAGGCCGGGCATGGTGCGCATCTCGCCCAGCAGGGGGTACAGGAAACCCGCACCGACCGAGGCGCGGATGTCCCGCACCGGGACCCGGAAACCGGTCGGGGCGCCTTTCACACTGGCATCGGTGGTGAAGGACAGGTGGGTCTTGGCCATGCACAGCGGCAGGTTGGCGAAACCCAGCTTGGTGTACAGGGCGATCTTGGCTTCTGCCTCGGGGGAGTAGTCCACCCCCTCCGCGCCGTAGATCTCCTTGCTGATGATCTCGATCTTCTCCTTGATGGAGAGTTCGAGCGGGTACAGGAATTTGAAATGGGTGGGTCTTTCGGCGGCCCGGATCACGGCTTCGGCCAGCTTTACCGCGCCCTCGCCGCCATCCATCCAGTGAGTGGAGACCACTGCCTCCATCGCACCGGCGTCCAGGGCGGCTTTGCGAACCAGCTCCACCTCGGCCGGCTTGTCATCCTTGAAGGAGTTGATTGCCACGACCACGTTCACGCCGTATTTCAGTGCGTTCTTGATGTGCCGCTCCATGTTGGGCAGACCCTTGCGGACCAGATCGATATTCTCGTCAGTATACTGGGCTGCCAGGGGTTTGCCTGCCACCACCTTGGGGCCGCCGCCGTGCATCTTGAGGGCGCGCACCGTGGCCACCAGCACCACCACCTGCGGGATCAGGCCGGAATAGCGGCACTTGATGTCGAAGAATTTCTCCATGCCGATATCTGCACCAAAGCCTGACTCGGTGATGACATAATCGACCAGTTTGAGGGCGATGCGGTCGGCGATGATCGAGGACTGCCCGTGGGCGATGTTGGCGAACGGCCCGGCATGAACGAGAGCGGGGGTGCCTTCAAGGGTCTGCATCAGGTTGGGCTTGATGGCATCCTTCATCAGGACGGTCAGGGCGCCGGCCACTCCAAGGTCCTCAGCGGTGACGGCGCTGCCTTTGCGGTCGGTGCCGATGACCATCCTCCCCAGGCGGTCGCGCATGTCGGCCAGGTCGGTGGTCAGGGCCAGAATGGCCATGATCTCGCTGGCTACGGTGATGTCAAAACCGGTGCGGCGGGTTTTGCCCTTCTCCTCCGGTCCAAGGCCCACTTCGATCTCGCGCAGGAAGCGGTCGTTAGTGTCGATCACGCGCCGCCAGGTGATCGAATCGGGGTCGATATCCAGGCGGGAAAATCGGGAGCGTTCCTCGGGGGTCAACTCATTGGGGTCGGTCTTGTTAATGCCAAGTTTCTTCAGGCGGCGCAGCATGGACGGGGAAAAACTGCGTTTGCCCTGCTTGTCCATCGGGCAGAGCGCGTTGAACAGCTTCTCGTCATCCTGCTCCCCCTCGTGGAACATGCGGGCATCGATGGCCGCCGCGCACAGGTTGTTGGCGGCCGTGATGGCGTGGATGTCGCCGGTCAGGTGCAGGTTGAAATCCTCCATCGGGATGATCTGCGAGTAGCCGCCTCCCGCCGCACCACCCTTGATGCCGAATGTCGGGCCCTGCGAAGGCTGGCGGATGACGGTGAAGACCGTCTTGCCGAGATGCGCACCGAGGGCCTGGCTGAGGCCGACCGTGGTGGTCGTCTTGCCTTCGCCCAGGGGGGTGGGGGTGATGGCGGTCACGTCAATATACTTGCCGTTGGGCCGATCCTGCAGGCGTTTCAGGATCTCAAGCTTCACCTTGGCCTTGTACGGGCCGTAGAACTCCAGCTCCTCCGGCAGGATGCCGACTTCCTCGGCCACCTGCGCGATGGGCTTGATATCCGAGGCCTGGGCGATGTCGATGTCCGATGGAACCGGGCGGATAAGCTTCAACTTGGTGGGGGCGAATTTTGTTTTCATAAGGTCTCCTTATTATCTCCTTGGAATCCCTTTGGATGATGTTTTTACATCCTAGGGCTAAATATCACACCAGAAAAAAGAGTACCATTTTCCCAATACGATGAGAGATATCTCCCCACCCCGTTTTAAAACCACAACGATCTCTCCGTATACCGAAGGTGAAGTCAGGCATATGTTAAAAGCCTGTATACATTCTTAAGAGGCTGACATTACCCAATGTTGCAGGTTTGTAATGCGGCGCTCCACCGCCAACCGCGATCAGGTCATCATTTTGGTTTTGCTCGATTCGGGATTGCGCGCCTCAGAATTATTTTCTCTCAAGATCGGGGAGTTTGACATCAAGCGCGGCAAATTGGAGATCAAGCATTGGGTCAAAGGGGGCGCAAAAGCTACATTAGGAGGACAGTATGAAAAGGATTAACCTTTCTAGGTGGCTTGTGGCTGTGAGCTTACTTACATACGCTGGACTAGGATTCAGCCATCACCAAGTTGGCGTAGGTCTCGCGGCGGCGAATCAAACGAAAGGCTTCACCCTCCACTAATACTTCTGCCGGTCGCGGCTGGGAGTTGTAGTTTGAAGCCATGCTGAAGCCGTAGGCCCCTGTGTCGAGGAAGGCGAGGCAATCACCCGGTGCGAGGGGCGGGAGGGTGCGGTCGCGGGCCAACACATCGGATGATTCGCAGATCGGACCCACTATAGAAGTGAGGAACTGGAGGTCTGTGGTCAGAAGGCTGTTGAGAGGCACAACGCGGTGATAGGCATTATAGAGGGCCGGACGTAAAAGAACATTTATCCCGCCATCAACGACGAGCACACAAAGCCCGTCCACTTCTTTCCTATACTGTACGGTTAGGATAAGCGCGCCGGTGTCAGCGGCGATATAACGACCCGGCTCTATGGCAAATTCGAGATCAGCAGCCAGGGGTCGGAGGCGAGCGACAATCGGTGCGGCGAAATCGTCAATCGAAGCGATCACTTCATCATCGCGATAGGGGATCGGGAAGCCGCCACCAAAGTTAAGCAGGGGCAATACACCGCGCGTCCTGGTTAATGCCCCCAAGCCGGCAGTGGCGATGAAATCGAGTGCGATATCGATGGCAGTCAAAGTGGCTGATGGATCAGCCAGCTGGGAGCCAATGTGGAGGTGGACACCTCCCAGACATAGGTGTGGAAAATCTGCCGCGCGCCGGACCAGGCTGAGGGCCTCGGCTGGACTCATCCCGAATTTGGACGAATCACAACCAGTGGCAAGGTAGGGGTGCCCTCCGGCTTCCACGCCGGGTCGCAGCCGTAGTGCAACATTCACCATCCAGCCGCGCGTAGCAGCCACATCATTTAGTTGTTCCGCCTCCTGGATTGATTCGACGTTGAACCACCCGATCCGGCTCTGAACGGCAAACTCCAACTCGGCCTGGGTCTTTCCCACGCCTGCGAAAACGATCCCTTCCGGTGGGACACCGGCTTTCAAGGTGCTGTATAGTTCGCCACCGGATACGATATCGAAGCCACTGCCATCCTCATTCAGCAAGCGCAGGATGGCAAGGTTGGTGTTGGCTTTGACTGAGTAATAAATCCGGGGATGCAGAGGTGCGAAGGCAGCAGCGAGGCGATGGTAATTTTGATGGAGACGGGCCGCCGAATACAGATAGAACGGCGTACCTACTTCAGTGACGATGCGTGAGACGGGCACACGATCACAATGAAGCTCGTTGAGGCGGTAATGAAACGGCGAGTTGTCTTTCATATGGCACCCAGTTTGACAACACGACAGGCTTGAAGGAAGGCACTGCACCACCCGTCCCACCTGGGCGGCCCGCCAGCCTTTCCATCCAGCACCTGCGAACCACAATTGCCCTGGACGCGGGCCAGCGTGAACATTGCCTTGACATCGTGAGTAATAACGGCCTGTCCCATCCCGGGAATAACAGAATTAATGGTTTCACCAATGCCCAGCATAGCAACCTGCAACTTTCCCTGTGAAACTATATTTTACCCTTTCGAGCTCTGCTCCGCCCGCCTCACGATGGCATTGATTTTTTCCCGAATACCCTCGGGCAACGGTTCTGGTTTATGCTCGACCAAGATTTCGCTAACCCGTTCGGCCGCTCGTACTGCCAAGGATTTCCCTCCCTGAGCCAGCCAGTTGTCATAATTATCCCGCTCGAAGACGCGTGGATACCAGCGCTCGCGGAAGTGGGTGAGGGTATGTTCGGAATCCAGGTATGAACCGTCAGGCCCCAGTTTGTCGATCAGGTCGAGGGCCAGAGTCTCGTCATTGATCTCGATACCGGCCATGAGGTGCTCGATCCAACTCACGATCTCATCGCAGAAAACCAGTTGCCCAAGCGAAAAGGTCAATCCCGATTCCAGGTAGCCCAAATCGTGAATCAGGTTCGCTCCAGCCAGAGTCTCCACGAGCAGGGTCAGCACTGCCTCCGCGCCGGCCTGCGTGTCGACCAGTTTCGATTCGCTGGCGCCAGCATAGCCAAAGGCAGGCAGATTGTAGTAGTGGGCCAGCGCCATTGCCATTCCCCGAAGATCGGGCGCACAATATGGCCCGACCATCGTTCGCATGTCCAGAGCCTCGCCGCCCCAGCCGGGCATGATAAACGGCGCTCCTTCCCGCTTGAGTTGCGAAAGGACAAGCCCCGTAAGGACGCCTGCGTTAACCAGCGCCATATCCCCAGCCAGCGTGACCGGTCCGGTCGTTCCCCCGGAGACCACCGGGACATAAATCGCTGGTAAGCCTTTGCCAGCCAGATAAAGCAACTTCTGCAGCGCTTCGGCGTTATGCTTCAACCCTGTGGTAACGTTGATGTAGCAAGCCACCAGGGGATTTTGCCGGAGTGCATCAGGTCCGCCGACGACCGCCTCAGCCATCTCGACGGCGTCCACACAGCCCTCGAAGTCGTAAGTCACGAAGACAACCGGCTTGGTCGTATAGGACAGCATCGCCTCCATCTGATAGCGTTCTGCGATAGCCTGGTTGACGTCACCAGGCAGAACCAACGACATGACGAAGTCAATGTGAGCCAAGGCATCGCACACGGTGATACCTTCGACGACGTCCTGGAGAACGGGTTGGCGGCGCGCTCCGGTTCGATGATCCATGAGGTGGAGGCAATCGGAGCCTGGACCGTAGAAGCTGCGGTGATCTTCCAGAAAAATCACCCGCTCCCCATGGCGGTTACAAAGGACGACCCGCCTGGGCACAGTGCTGAATGCTTTCTCGACCAGGCCGGCAGGGATACGCACGCGGTTGTCTTCGGAGATGAAAGCCCCTGCTTTTCGCAGCATCTCCACCGCTTCGGGTTCGAAGAGGCGGACTCCGGTCCGTTCCAAGATTTCGAGGCTGGCGTTGTGCAGTTTTCCGCACTGCTGCGGCGAGAGCCTTCCGAAGTGTGGGCTCGCAAAATTGGTGTCATTGGCACGAATGCTATTCAATGATGCTTTCATTCATACTCTCCTGTATGTCTTTAGGTCTGTTTGTCACGCCAAAGATGAACATCCCGTGCAGTGGTGCTATGACGTTTCACGCCGCCAACTCTCTTCCATTGCATCCAATTCAGTCACGAGTTCTGGCCGGAGTGGCTTTGGCTTGTGCTCTTCCAGGATCTGGCGTACGCGTCGATTGGCCTTGTCTCCCAGGGACAATCCTCCCGCAGTCATCCACTGCTCATAGTTATCGCGATTTGCCAGCCCGGGAAACCAGTTCTTACGGAAATTATGCAACGTGTGCGCCTCGGTTAAGTAGCTTCCGCCAGGCCCCACCTGTGCCATCACATCCAGGGCGAGAGTCTCCGGTGTGATCTCGATCCCTTTCATAATACATTTCACCATGCTGATGAACTCGTCGGTGGCAACGATCAACTCCAACGAAGCGGAGTTTGCCGCCTCGGTGAATCCCACATCGTGTACCAGGTTCGCGCCGCTTAGGGCTGCCATTATGCACGAGATAGATGATTCCGCCGCCGCTTGCTGATCGAAATCCACGGCATCTGTGCAACCCGCCGTGCTGAACATCGGCAGATGCAAGTAGTGAGCCATCTCGGTCAACGCGGCTGCCCACAGGCTTAACTCCGGTGCTCCGTAGGAAACCAGCATGCTCTTCATGTCAAGGATGGTCGGCACACCACCAAAAATGAAGGGCGCCCCGCGTCGTTTCAGCTGTGCGATCACCAGTCCACTCAGAGACTCGGCCATACAGGCCACCAGGTTGCCGGCTGCTGTCACCGGAGCCGAACTCCCGGCCAGAGTCATGGATGTATAAATCACGGGAATACCGTGCTCGACACAGAAGAGAAGTTTGGCAACTCCTTCGTTTGTATGCATAAACGGCGAGAAGGGTTCTGCATAGTGCACATAATATGGCCGCCGCGCCAGCGCCTCCCAACCACCCGCCACCATCGCCGCCATTTCAGCAATGGCCTTCAGACTGGCGAAGTCCCCCGTGCCGTGCATCAAAGGCTTAGTGCAGTTCTTGACCGTTTCCTTGTGGCCAATACGAATCGCGATATTTCCGGGAACGTCGCTATAGATCGACGAGAACGAAACCAAGTCAATGTTTGGCAGCGCATCGCAAAGCACGGCTCCCAACCGGGCGTCTTCACGGATAGACAGGCGGCGGGTGCGGTTGAACGGGTCGAAAAAGTAAGTCGAGTCCACCTGACTGCTAAAGTAGACTCGCCCATCCTCCAGCAAAGCGGCTGGCTCGCCATCCCGACTATAGAGTGCAATGCTCCGAGGCGCGCTGGCCAGTGCATCTTCCACCAGGTATGATGGGATATGGACGCGCCGTTGCGGGCTGACACGCGCACCTGCTCCGCTGAGCAACTCCAGCCCCTCGTCGTTGTCCACCCTTACCCCTGTGCCCTCCAGCACCCCCAATGCGCTCAGAAACAATGTCTCTTTCTGGTCTTCGGTCAGTATTTGTAATCGAGGTGTGATCAGCGTTGTGGAACCAGCTTTCATCATTGGAAATCTCCTCATTCCTTTGTCTCAGAATCGGTCAGGAAGAAGCCGTGTGGAAAGGGATCTTCAGGATCAAGGACAAACTGGTGCAGACCGGTCAAGTGGGCTCGCCCCGACACCCGGGGAAGGATGGCATTAAATTCTCCGACTTTCGTTTCACCCACGATCCGGCCTATAAAACGGGTGCCTATAATGCTCTCGCTGACAAACCCCTCGCCCAACTTCAATTCTCCCCTGGCGTGCAGCACAGCCATCCTGGCGCAGGTCCCAGTCCCACAGGGAGAGCGGTCTACTGTCCGGTTACCAAGAATTACAGTGTTGCGTGCGTGCAGAGCGCCGTCCGCCTGGCGCTCTGCCGGACCGGAAAACTCCACACAATCAATAAGTTCCGTGAAAGGCTGCGTTGGATGTCGAACCGAAAGCTGGGATTGTGCCGCGTCACGAATACGGATTCCCAGATTGATCAAGGCTTCCACATTTGCGGGGACAAGCTCCAGCCCGGTCCGTTGGGCCTTGACCAGCGCGAAAAAACCACCACTGTAAACGATATCCGCCAGTACATCCCCCAGATCCGGGACCGAGAGGCGAGCGTCAAGTTGATAAGCGAAAACCGGCGTGTTGTCGAAAGAAACCTCACGCACGCAGCCTGCCTCAATTCGTACCCGAGTGCGGACCAAGCCTACAGGAGTATCGAATGTCACGGTTGTCTCCGGTTCGACCGCCTCAACCATGCCGGTTTCCACCAAGGTCGTAGCAGCACCTATGACGGCGTGACCACACATCGTGGTGTAATGCTGGGTGTTCATGAAGATCAAGCCGAAATCGGCCTGCGGGTTCGTGGGGGTTGTGAGGACTGCGCCATACATGTCCTGGCGGCCGCGCGGTTCGAGGAGCAGTAAGCGGCGCAGGTCATCCAGTTTATTGCGCGCATATGTCATTTTCTCCGCCATCGTCGCTCCCGGCAGGGATGGCAGGCCGCTGACCACCAAGCGGGTCGGTTCGCCAGCGGTGTGTGAATCTACAGTTGAAATGATGTGTTTGAATTGGACCATCTTCTTGTATTCCTATACTTTGCGCAACGTCTCGAGTGGGATGTGGCAAGAGAGGCGATGTCCGTCGCCAGCATCCTGCCAGGGTGGCACGTCCGTCTCGCAGATGGCGCCCAGTTTGCGCTGGCAGCGGGTATTGAAGGGGCAACCGCTGGGCGGGTGAATGGGGCTGGGGACCTCTCCCTCCAGGATGATCTTCCTGGTCTCATGGCCGGGTTTTATGGAGGGGATCGCCGAAAACAGGGCCTGACTATAAGGGTGCAAAGGGCTATCTGAAATATCCTGAGCCCTGCCAATCTCTACGATTTTCCCCAAATACATAATGGCAATGTTGTCGCTGACATACTTTACCATATGAAGGTCGTGCGAGATCCAGAAGTAGGTTAACTTGAATTCATCCTGCAAATCCTGCATTAAATCGAGAATTGCAGCCGCTATAGAGACGTCCAGGCCGGAGGTGAGCTCATCAGCAACGATGAATTGCGGGCGGAGTACCAGCGCTCTGGCTATTCCAATCCGTCTGGCCTGTCCCCCACTAAACTCGTGGGGATATTTATCAGCATCGTCGCTAGACAACCTCACCGTTTCGAGCAACCGCGCTACCTCATCCTGAATCTCATCTTCGTACTTTTTCATGCCGTGGATCCTAAGCGGTTCCGCAATGATCTCTCCAGCTGTCATGCGCGGATTAAGAGAGGAACGTGGATCTTGCATTACTATCTGCGCCTTGCACCTAAACTTCTGCATTTCTCTTTTGCTGAACTCCAATAAGTTTTGACCTTCGAAGAGAATTTTGCCATCTGTTGGTTCAATCAAACGCAGGATACTCCTGCCAACAGTGCTCTTTCCACAACCGGTCTCCCCTACCAAGCTGAAGTTCTTCCCTGCCTCAATGGTAAAGCTCACATCGTCCACAGCATGTACAATCCTCGGACCCTTACCAAACGCTTTAGATAGTATGCCTCTCCCCTTGTAAAAATAGGTTTTCAACCCCTGCACTTGAACCAAAGGTACTCTATCCATCTTCTTTTTCATGTTTTTTCATACCTGAAACAGGCAACTGAATGTTCAGAAGCTATCTCCAACAGCTTCGGCGGCTTTTCCTTGCAGATCTCCATTACATACGGACATCTCGGATGAAATTTACATCCTTTGGGCCGTTCGGTAAGTTCTGGCACACGCCCTGGAATTGAACCGAGCCGATTGCCCCGAGCCTCAGCTCCGGGGAGGCACCGCAGCAAAGCCTCTGTATAAGGATGCTGGGGTTTTTCGAATAATAGTGCGGTGTCAGCATATTCCACGATATTACCAGCGTACATGACAGCGACTCGATCACTTATCTCGGAGATCACGCCTAGATCGTGAGTAATATACAGGACTGAAGCCCTATTTCTCTTTACCAGGCTCTTTAACAACTCAAGGATCTGTGCCTCGATAGTAACATCCAACGCGGTCGTTGGCTCATCAGCAATCAAGAGGGAGGGATTACAGCTGAACGCCATTGCGACCATGACCCTTTGGATCATCCCGCCACTAAATTGAAACGGGTAATCGGTCAGTCTTTCCGCTGGATCTGCGATTCCTACCTCCTCCAGCATTTTGGCAGCTTCATTTCGGAGCTGAATTCCCTTCCCATGAGGGCCTGATCGCCGATCTTTGTGAAAGCGCAACACATCTGTTACCTGAGTCCGAATCGTGAAAACAGGATTCAATGCATGCATGGGATCCTGGATGATCATTGCAATCTCTCTCCCCCTTATCTCCTTATTCATTGTTCTCTCAGGAAGATCGAGCAGGTTCCTTCCTTTGAACAGGATCTCACCTTGCACTACCTTCCCAAACCGCGGCAAAAGCTTCATAATCGAGAGCCCCAAGGTGGTTTTGCCGCAACCGCTCTCCCCAACCAAGCCCAATACTTCCCCTTCCCGAATATCAAGGTTTACATTATCGAGAGCGAGTCCAATCCCCTTGCGCGTCGAATACTCGACAGTCAAGTCGCTCACCCTAAACAATCCGTCATTCATCTGGATCACGCTCCCGGGGGTTGAGAGCGATCCGCAATGCTTCAGCAAACAGAGAGAACCCTAACATCGTAGTTATCAGGACGATTGCGGGCCAGATGATCATCAAAGGAGCGGTTTCTATATATGTATATCCTTGTTTCAGCATAATACCCCATGAGGCTGTCGGCGGCTGCACGCCTAATCCCAAAAATGAGAGGGCCGATTCCCACATGATCATAACTGCCAGATCCATACCAGCCAGAACAATAATCGGTGACAGAATATTGGGAGTGATGTGACTGAGGAGAATCCGGCCGGTGGTAGCGCCAAGAGATTTCGCTCCCATAATATACTCCTCTTCCTTAACACAAAGCGTTTGAGCTCTTGCCACCCTTCCGTATGCAGGAAAGGATGTAAATGCCAAGATAAGGATAATATTAAGAAGAGATGGTCCCACGATAGCCGCCAGGACCAAGATCATGATAACCGATGGGAATGACCTGATTACATCGAAAATCAGAATCACTATATAGTCAACCGCTCCGCCATTAAAAGCGGCCGCAGCTCCAAGGGGGACTCCAACGAGTACTGCAATCCCTACGGAGCCTATCGATACAAGTGCAGCGACTCTGGCTCCGTAGATAAGCCTGGATAAAATATCCCTGCCAAGATAATCCGTTCCCAGCAAATGCTGTGGGGACGATCCCGCAAAGCGATTCGCTATATCTTGTTCATTTGGATCAAACGGCGCAATCCAAGGAGAGAAGAGGGCGCAGACAAATATAACTGCGATAATGGAAGCCCCGATTACCCCCCGAGGCTGCCGCCTGAACGCCCGGATTATTTGGGCTATTTTTTTGATCCGTAGATGAGATTTCCTCTTGTAACTATCCCATCTGCGCGGGAGTTTCAAAGAGACCTTTTCCTGAGTCATTTCTATTTATCTCTCCCTTATTCGTACCGTATCCGCGGATCAAAGTAAGCATAAGAAAGATCCGCGGCCAGATTAGCTAGGATGAATAAAAGCGCTGCGACAAGAACCCCTCCCTGTACCACAGGCAAATCCCGGGCAAAGACCGCATCTGTAATTACCTTCCCGATGCCCGGTCGATTAAAGATCAGTTCCACAAAGACAGCCCCCCCCAGCAGCTTACCCACACCCAAACCGATAGTCGCAACAACGGGAATGATCGCATTCTTCAGAGCATATTTATAAGCAATATATCTATTAGGCGCGCCGAACGATCTCATTACCTTTATATAGTCCATATCAAGTACTTCAAGTGTAGTGTCCCTTACCAGCCTAGCGATGTAGCCCAGCCAACCCAATGAAAGTGCAATAACCGGCAGAATCAAATGACGTATTTGATCTACAATGTTTCCTGCTTTTCCTCCTCCAATAACCGGAAAGAAGCGAAAACGTACCGCAAAAATCAGCAACAACAGACAAGCTGCAACGAAATCCGGTACTGAAACTGCGATGAGCGAGAGCACAGTAACCAAATGATCAACTATGGTTTTCCCATTGATCGCCGCCAGAACTCCCAAGATTATCCCGAGAAAGGCTGCTAGTCCCATACTGGAAAGAGTTAATACTATGGTGTAGGGTAAAGCTGACATTATTAATGAAGAGACTGAGTGTCCAGACCAAACGGATTCACCCAAGTCCCCGTGCAAAATACCCCAAATGTAGTGCCCCAGCCGAACATATACAGGTTGATCAAGGCCCAAACTTTTGTTCAAAGCTTCGACCATGGCAGGCGTTGCCCTGGGTCCAAGCATTACTGATGCCGGGTCTCCAGGGAGAAGGTAGATCAGACTGAATAAGAAGAGTAGTACACATAATAGCGTTGGAATAACACCGAGAACGCGTTTAATGAAATACTTTAACACGAGGTACCTACCTGAATATTATTATATATGAGTCCAATGATATTAGAAATAGTTTGCATTTTAAATTGAGGAGGCGCGGAACTTTGGGCAAAAAAAGGCTGATCTAACAGGAAAATATAAGGGAAAATGGTCACAACATGGCATTCCGGCTCATTATTTGAGCCATAAGCACCTCCTTTCAAGAGACTCATGGATCTAATCTAGAAAATGCGTGACTTTATTCAAAACAGATTTGCAAAGGGGAGGCGTCAGACCAAGGCAATACTATTACCCGTTCCTTAGCTGACGTCTCCTTCCATCCATGGCGCATTTCTTTGCTTACTTATTTAATCGACTCATTAGTGAGCTGCCACATCCATCTGCCAAGGAGCTAGTCGACCATTTGGGAAGATTTCTCCTGGTATGACATATTTCTGCATTGCAGTAGCCACGACATCATTAGTAAGCCAGATTGCCCATGCATCCTGGTCGATTATGTTCTGCATCTGGACATACAGAGCCGCCCGCTTCGTGGAATCCATTTCTGCGTCCGCTTGCTTCCAAAGCGCGTCGAATTGTGGATTGCACCACTTACTGAGATTCCATTTTTGATCACATTGAAACCATTCAGTAGCATATCCCGGATCCGCAGTCGTCGCAAAGAAGGAAATGTAAAAATTGTTGTCCTTCCCTGATGTCGTTGCGTCGTTGAAAGCTCCTACCTCTTCCGACACCACCTTCACAGTTATTCCTATCTTTTCCAGCTGCGATTTAACTACTTCACCTATAATTGTATTGGTTTGGTCGTTCCACATCAGGAAGGTGACGACAAGTCCCTTCCCATCTGGATACCCAGCCGCTGCAAGCAATGCTTTAGCTTTAACCAAGTCCGGTTGATAGGCTGGGGCGTCTTCCCACCGACCCAGCATCCCTGGCGGGAACATCGTATTTGCTCTCTGTGGGATTCCGTTAAACGCGGCTTGAAGAATTGCATCAACGTCTATCGCGTCCCTGACAGCTTCTCTAACCTGCAAATTATCAAATGGCGGTTTATTCACCGTAAATCCTATCCACCAGTACTTGAGGCCTGGTTTCAAGAATACCTGCATGTCCGGATTCTGTTGGAATGCAGCAATGTTAGTAAGCGAGATCTCAGAAACATCGACCTCACCTGTTTTAACGGCCATTTCTGCAGTTCCGATTTCCGGGATGGGGACAAAGGTCAGTTTTGCTAACTTCGGCGGCACTCCAAAGTAGTCCTTGAATGCCGTAAGCACTGTCTCCTGCCCAGGAGTCCAGTGGTCAAATTCGTAGGGCCCCGTTCCTACTGGACTGAGGCCGAAAGCTGCATTTCCTAATGCATCTACAGCCTTCTTGGAAACGATGAACCCCGCATTTAGAGGTAAAGTTGAGGTGAAGAGCTTGGCGGATGGCGCCTTAAGGACAAGCTTAACCGTGTAATCATCAATTATCTCTACGTGATCCAAGGTGTCCCATGAGCTTGCCTCAGGAGAATTCTGCGCTGGATCAATAATTCTCTCGAAGGAGAATTTTACATCCGCGGCAGTAAATTCCCCATACCCTTTTTGAAATTGAACACCCTTCCGTAAATGGAAGGTTATTTCCATATTATCCTTCGAAATATCCCAACTAGTGGCTAAATCCGGCACGATATCCCAGGTTCCCTCCTTATATTTAACAAGCCCACTGAATATACAGCTCATTATCGTGAGTTCTCTTTCTGTGCTTGTCATAAAGGAAGGATCCAAAGTGTTTATATCACCCCAATCCGCTATCTTCAGCTCTCCTTTGCTCACCGGTGTTGCGGTGGGAGTGGGAAGTGCCACGGTGGGAATGGGTGTAGGTTGTGCCACGGTGGGAATGGGTGTAGGTTGTGCCACTACAGGAGTGGGTGTTCCCGTCGCTGGTGCACAGCTTGCAAGCAAGACCACAACCAACATGGCTGACAGCATACGAAAGAATACTACTGGTCCTTTGCCTATCATTACTTCCTCCTCTGGGTTTCATTATGATAGTACTGCAAGGTAATGGAATATAATTTTGTCTGGTGCAAATAGCGTCAAAATTCTCATCCGCCAACATCACCTAGGGAGACCTCCTTTCTATGGACCAGCGATCTCGCATTTCATGAATAGCCGTTACCTGGACCTGCTTCCATGCTCATTCGTAGTGTATATAGTGAGGTGACGAGATGCATCGGGTCATTTCTTTCCCAACCCGACCAGAGTCCGGGCTACATCCACGGCACTAGCCGCGTCGGGCGCATAGGCATCAGCCCCAATCTGCGCAGCAAAATCCGCGGTTACTGGCGCACCGCCAATCATAACCTTGACCGAGTCCCTAAGCCCGGCCGTAGTAATAGCTTCAATAATGGTTTTCATAAAGATCATTGTTGTTGTAAGCATGGCACTCAATGCTAGCAGTTTAGGTTGATGTTGGCGTATTGCCGCCACGAACGCCTCGGGACTTACATCCGTTCCCAGGTCGACCATCTCAAACCCAGCGCCCTCCAACAGCATCTTGACCAAATTCTTTCCAATATCGTGCAGATCTCCCTTGACAGTACCAATGAGGCACTTGTCGGAGCTAAAGCCTGACCCACTTTGCACCAGCAATGGTCGTAGAATCCCCATACCGGCATTCATGGCGCGGGCTGTTTGTAATACCTCCGGCACAAACAGCACACCCGTTTTAAAGTCCTTGCCAACCCGGTCCATACCGACAATCAAGCCTGAGGACAGGATCTCCTGGGGGGATATCCCGTTATCCAATGCCTGCTGGACCAGATCGGCTACCTCTTTGTCTTCGCCTTCATACAAACTTGTAGCGATTTTCTGAAATACATCTTTCATCGTCATCTCAAACCTCCAAGGTCTGTCGTCTGCTGGCTTCAAAGTCTCTTATTTGCCAGGAATCTCCCTGTTCTTGCATAACACGGGCTAAGACAAAATCGCGAGTTGCGCGTATCTCGTCAATTATTGCTTTCAACACGGTTTCCGCATCACGCGCCCGGAGCGCCTCAATGATGCAAGCGTGAGTCTTATCCTGAGTCTTGACAGTTTGACGGAATGCCAAGAACATGAAACGTGCCAACTGGTCATGCACACGACCCATCATTTGCACCAGCTCCTCGTTGCCAGAAGCCTTTGCAATCAGGCAATGGAAGCGTCTATTCTCATCGATATATAGGTCATAAGATTCATCATCGTAGCCGGTGTAGTCATGGGTCAGTTGCTCGATCTGCTCATCTGTAATTTTCTCCACTGCGCGCTGGATGGCTGCCGTTTCGAGAATTTCACGCACCTCGAACAAATCAATTAGCTGCCGAACTGTAATTTGGCAAACGAAGTAACCCGAGCGGGGTTTAATTGTGACCAAACCCTCCTGACTTAACAGACTGAGCGCTTCGCGAAGGGGCGTGATGCTGGTCTGGTAATGTTTGGCCAGTTTCACTATGTCCAGTTTCTCGCCGGGATTGAGATATCCCTTAGTAATTGAGTGACGCAATTCTTTATGGATCTTACTTTTGATCGTTTCTTCTGCTTCAGAAATAACCATCGGCGCACCTGTATAATAAAACGGGAAATCCTGTATCAGTTTGTTTTTACAATGGAATTGCAGAGAGGCTTAGCGGATGCCATCCTCAGATTGACAACTAACGAATAACCAGGTCGACCTTCCACCAGGATCGAATCCAAGATCAATTCCTTTCCAGTGACGGCTCCAGGCGGATCAGTTGCGCTACCACGGCCAAGAAAATAAACAGCAAAAAGGAAGGATGTCCGCAACTTAACTGATTCACCGGATGAGTCAATCTAATAAAGTTCTGTTGGAGAGTTTCCTGTTACTGTACAAAGTGCAGTCGACGATGTTATGATAAGGCGGGGTTACCCAAAGGATACCTTACACACGATAACTAATATATTTATTTTATCCTATGATATACTTCTTATATCATAGGATATATTAAACGTCAATATCTGATATCTTATGATTGTAGAACTTACACGGTTGGTGAATTTGAGAAATTGGCAGGATAATCGACTTTCCCTCAAAAAGATTAAATTCACACATTCCCCTGCCGCTTTTTTTTTGGTCACATCAGCTCCCTGACCCTGGCCAGGGACTGGCCAAGTAAAATCCACAATACACGAAGGAGGAATTTATGAAGATTTTGGTCTTGGGTGCCGCAGGAAAGATGGGAAAGGCTGTCGCCTGGTACCTGGGTAGGGACCCACAAGTAAGCAAAGTGGGCCTTTTGGATGCGAATGAAGCTGCGCTGAAAGCCGTGGCGACGGATCCGGATAAGTTCAACATCCATACGGTCAGCATCGAAGACAGCTCCAAATTGCAGGCTGTCATGAAGGAATATGACGCCGGTATCGTGGTATTGCCTAACCGGAATCTCAGTTACAAAGCGATAGAAGCTGCCATCGCAGCCCGGTTTAATATGGTGGACATCCTGGAAGAATACCACCGCTGTCCGGATGAATACGAAATAGAGGGTCTGGTCGTTCCGCAGGGGATGAGCATTCGCGAGTACGGGGAGAGCCTGCACCGACGCGCCGAAAAAAATGACGTGCTGATCCTGGATGGCATGGGTTTCGCCCCCGGCCTGAGCAACATAACCACCGAGCACGGCATCGGCCTGCTTGATCTGGTCATTACGGCGGTAGCTCGTGTGGGCGGTATCCCGAATGCCGATGCGGCTTGCAGGCACCCCCTGTGCTACATGACCACCTGGTCGATTGAGCATGTCCTGCGCGAATATAACGTCAAGACCTGCATGATCAAGGATGGGAAGGTCATCGAAATCCAGGCGCTGGCCGATATGGAATGTTTCAAGTTTGGTGAGTTTGGTCGGAATGCCGACCTGGAATGCGCGGTAACGCCGGGAATGCCCTCGTTCGTTTACACCCACCCCGAACTTCAATACTTCGCCGAGAAGACCGTGCGCTGGCCGGGACACTACTCCGGCATCCGCACGCTGATCGATTCGGGCCTACTCTCGCAGGAACCGGTGGAGACCAAATGGGGCTGGATCTCCCCCCGCGAATTCTTGCTGGGAATTCTGAACCCGAAACTGACACCCCTGCCCGAAGACAAGGATGCCTGTGTGATGTACAACACCATCACCGGCGAGAAGGCTGGCAGGCAAACCAGAGTGGAATACCACATGTGGGATGAGGCACAGAACGGCTTTACCGGCATGCAGCGTGTCACCGCCTTCCCGGCGGCCATTGGCGGCAAACTGGTGGCGGGTAAAAAGATCAACCTGACTGGCGTGCGCGCCCCTGAAGAGTGTGTGAAGGGAACAAACTACAGGTCTATGCTGGATGAACTGGAGTTAAGCGATATCCACATCAAGGAGACGGTTTCAGGCTAGATTTACCGCGGTGGTGTTTCCTTAATTCAACACGGCAATTGAATTGGCTGCTAGATGCTATAAGGAAGAGGTGCCCCTGAACCAGGCACCTCGTTTTTTTCGATCCAGGATCTTCCCGAAGACCAACTGTTTCATGAGCTGACCCGCCTGGTAGGAAGTCCCATATATGCTGATAATGGGACTTTAAAATGGAATGGTTTGTGGATTTGTACGACAAGTTTAGAATAAGGTCAGGCTTTGGTCGCGTGTCTGTGGAAGACACGCGGAAAGATGTGGATTTTAAATGTGGTGTGCTTAAATTACCCGAAGGAGCAAAGGTACTTGACCTATTATGTGGCGCGGGTAGACATTCGCTTGAACTTGCAAGAAGGGGTTACTTAGTAACCGGGATAGAGTTGAACCCTGATTACCTAAAATTGGCAAAGCAATTGTGCAAATCAATGGCCAATCCTCCAAGTTTCATCCATGGGGATGTTCGCTTTATTGATTTTGGTGAGGGGTATGATGCGACTATCAATCGGCCTTCTTCCTGGCAATTGGACAGGAAACCGGGTGGACCCATCCAGGTTTTCCTATTTTCCTAAAAAGGTCCGGATCCGTTCAAGGCCGAGCTGGATGGTCTCGATCGAGGTGGCATAGGACAGGCGCAGGTAGCCTTCGCCATGTTCACCAAAGGAGGAACCGGGCAGCAGCGCCACCCCGGCTTCTTCCAGTATTATATTTGCAAGCTCGTTGGAAGTCATCCCCATGGCTTTGATATTGGGAAAGGCATAGAATGCGCCTTGCGGTGTCTGGCAGTGAAAGCCGGGGAGGGTGTTCAACCCGGCCACGATCACGTCCCTGCGGTGTTGATATTCCGCTGCCACGCGAGCGACCTCGTCTTGCGGGCCAAGCATGGCAGCCACCCCAGCGAACTGGGTGAACTCTGCCGTCGAGCCCACGGAATGGGTCAGCAGCAGGGTGACCCGCCCGGCCAGCTCGCGCGGCATGATGCCATAGCCCAGGCGCCAGCCGGTCATGGCATAGGTCTTGGAAAAACCGTCCACGATGATCGTGCGCGACTGCATACCGGGGAGAGAGGCGATGGAGGGTACCACCAGCCCGTCGTAGGCTATCCGACCGTAGATCTCGTCCGACATCACCCAGCAATCATTTTGAATCGCTCTTTGGGCGATATGCTCTAGGTCCGCCCGGGGCATGACGCCGCCTGTGGGGTTGCCGGGGGAATTGAGGATGATTAGCCGGGTGCGCGCGTTGACCAGCCGGTCGAAGGCAGCCAGGTCGAAGGAAAAATTGTTCTCTTCCAGAAGGGGCACAGCCACCGGCACGCCGCCCGCCACGCGGATCATGGCCTCGTAGGTGGGGAAGCCCGGGTCCGGGTAGATCACCTCGTTCCCGGGTTCGACCAGGGTCAGGGTCGGGAAGAAAAGTGCCGGTTTTGCACCGGGACCCACCACCACTTCCTCGGGGGCGATGGAAATGCCGCGGCGGCGGCCGCTGTCCTCGGCGATCACCTCCCGCAGGGAAGGCATTCCCGCTGGAGGGGTGTAGCGCGTGCGCCCTTCCGTGATGGCCCGGATGCCCGCCAGGCTGATATTTGAAAAAGTATCGAAGTCGGGCTGGCCGATCTCGAAATGGATGATCTCCCGGCCGGTGGCTTCCAGCTGGTTGGCCCTGGCTAGAACCTGGTAGGCTCCTTCGGGTCGTAGATGGCTGGTTCTGTGGGTAAAATCCATCCTGCCGCCTTAAGTATATTTCATAAGTTTATCAAGAGCCTCAAGCGAATCGGAAAGAACATCCCGGGTGGAAGGATCGTCCTTCAGGATGGTAAACGTATGAACTGGCTCTGCTTGAGCACGCTGCCCGGCGGAACGACCAAGAATTCTTCCCCAGCCTGTTCGAGCCCGGCGGCAATCTGGATCAACCGCACCAGCATCTCATCCGCGCCGATGACTTCCTCATAACGCATCCCCCAGCGCTGGCAGAAGTCCGCCACTTCCCGAGCCCTGAGGCGGCACTCTTCCAGGTCCTGCGCGTTCTGGGAGATCAATGCCAGGCGCCGGTAGTTGTGGTACAGGCTGTCTATCACCCAATCGGCTTTGGGGACCCCGTATTTTTCAACATAGCTGCGGTACTCATCCAGCGGAGTACTGCCCCCTTCCAGCCAGCCCTTGGACAGGTAGTATGTGGCCGGTTCACGGTCAAATTCACGGCGGTAAGCCTGATAGGATCCCAGGATGAGAGCGATGCAATCATCCGTGCGGGGGATCAGCAGGGTGTGCCTGCCCGCCTGAATTTCATCCGTGCCGTTCCCGCACAGGCCGTATCCCAGGACAACGAGGCTGGGCTGTTCGAGACCGTCGATCGCAGATTGGAGGGTCAGCCTGAGCTTATGCGGGACGGAATGCAGTGCGTAGTCAAAAAAGGTGACCTCCCTGACCAGCCCCTCCGGCAGCAGTCCTTCCAGCCAGTTCTGAAAGACGCGGCAGGCGAACACCACAATGGGCCGTTCAGTTTGAGCGGACAAATCCAGGTCGGGATCGATCATGATATGCCTTCCCATACCCCTCTCACCAGCTCCACCGCCTGTTCCATTCCTTTTTCAAGGGGTGCCAGGTTGATGTATTCATGCACGCTGTGTGCGCCCCCTCCGGTGGTCAGGCCAATGGTCACCGCCGGGAGGCCGCGGCTGAGCGGTAGGTTGGCGTCGGTGGAACCGATGTTCAGGTGGGGTTCGATCCCCACCTTGCGCAGGCAGTCCTGAGCCAGCCTTACCAGCGGATGTTCTGGTGGTATTTCGCCCGCAGGACGCTGGCCGATGATCTCCATCTGGATCGACACGCCCTGCCTCCCGGCTTGACGGACGATCTCTGCCACCTGTCCGGCCAGCATCTTCAGCTCTGTGGTGTCCTCAGAGCGCAGATCCAGTTCAATCATGGCTTCTGCGGCGATGGTGTTAACCGAAGATCCACCGGAAATGATGCCGATATTGAGGGTGCTGCGCGGGTCGTGGGATGGTTTCAGCGCGGTGATGCTGGTCGACAGGGCCGCCAGTTCATGGACGGCGGAAGGCTTACCATAGTCGATCCACGAATGCCCCCCCGAGGTGTTTACGGTGATCCGGTAGCGTAGCACCCCCAGCCCCCGGTGATAGACCTGTCCCAGGGCCATACCTTCCAGGATGATGTAAGCCAGCGGACCGGCACCAAACCGGTCCACCGCGGCGCGTATCCCGCGCAGGTCCCCCAGACCCTCCTCGCAGACATTGGCCACCAGCCATACATCACCGGTCGGGTCTAGGTGTCGCTCGCGCAGCGCCCAGACCAGGCCGAGCAGGCCAGCCACACCCAGAGAATTATCCCCGATGCCGGGGGCCAGGATGCGCTCCGGCTCCCGCTCGCAGTGGAGATCAACGCTGAGGGGGAAAACCGTGTCCAGGTGGGCACTGACGACTAACGCTTTAGCGGGTGTGGAACCTGGCAGCCGGGCAAGTACGTTGCCGGCGCGGTCGAGGCCCACGTCGACCAGGCCCTGCTCCATGAAGCAGGTTTGTACGAACCTGGCCCGTTCGGCTTCATGGAACGTGGGTGCGGGGATCTGCTGGATGGCAATCGCCAGGTCGATCAATTGTGGGAGATATTTTTTAGTCATCATCAACGATGGAAACCAGCTGTCATCAGACGCTGAGGCGGCATCCGTTTTGTGGACCCGCTGATCCCTGTTCCGCTCAATGCTTTACCTGCCAGGAAAGATCAAAAGGGGCAGGATTGGCCGCTCCCGGGTAACATTATACCCGTCTTACATTTCCGGCCAGAGAATCGATTCTCGCCTGAGCCAGGCCGGGTAACGCCTCCAGGGCGTGAAATGGCCCACTGCCTTCGATGGTCAGGGAGGCGGAGATGCTGCCGTGCAGCATGGCCTGCACCGGGTCATAGGTTTTCTGGTATCCGGCCAGGAAACCCCCGCAGAAGGAATCACCCACCCCGGTCGGGTCAACCACGCGCGCGGCATAGGCCGGGACCTCCCAGCGCTTTTTGGAGATTGAATCATACAGCATCTGGCCGCGCGCCCCGCGCTTGATGACGATGAATTCACAACCGTGATCTCCCAGGGCTTCGGCCATCTCCCAGAGATCGTTGCTGCGGCCCCAGAACAATGCGCGCAGTTCCTCCTCGGAAGGCAGGAAAGCCGTCAGCCCCTGCAGGAGGCTGTGCACATCCTCGAGCGCCCTGCCGGTCATGTAGGCAGCGGATGGGTCCACGGTAAGGGTGGTGATGTTCGCCTGACGGAAGGTGGAACTCAGGCGGTTGGCGGTTAAAAAGTCCAGCGGGCAGATATGAACTGCATGGGTATTTAAATAATCCGGCGGGATGTCGGACGGGCGGGACGAGGCGGGGTGGGTGGTTTTCCGGTAGTCATCGGGTTCTTCCGCAGGCTGATAGCCGATCAGGGATTTAGGGAAGGGCAAACCCAGACGGCTAAAATGGGTGACCGGGTTGTTGTGCTGGACCACCTGGTTTTCCAGGGTGACCTGGAAATAGCGCACATCCAGGGTCTCGGCCAGGATGTGAATGCCACCCCGGTCCCAGCCATATTTTTCGAAATTTCTCAGCCAGCTGCTGGGATAGTCTTCACCGACACGCGCCAGCAAACCGATCCGGCAATCCCAGACACCCAGTCCGGCCGCAGCATACAGCAGATTGCCTCCCGGAACATCGATGAGCGGGCGACCCTGCAGGGGCAACAGATAGTCACGCTGCAAATGCCCGGCAATGACGAATGTGGGTTCCATGCTGCTTCAGGAGCTGAAGGTCCGCCTCGCCGCGTCCGCCTGGTTGGAGTTGACCGGCAGGAGGAAGGTGAAACTGCTGCCCTGGCCCTCCACGCTTTCCACCCAGATGCGTCCGCTGTGTATTTCCACCATCGTCCTGGCAACGGCCAGGCCCAAACCCATGCCGCCGTGTTTACGGGTAAGATGTGATTCGACCTGGTAAAAACGATCGAAGATGTGCGGCAGGTCCTTGACCGGGATGCCGATGCCGTCGTCGATGACCGTGACCTTTACATACCCGGGGATCGATTCGGCGACAATATGAATATGACCGCCGGGGTTGGTGAAGGTAACTGCGTTCTTGACCAGGTTGCTGAGGGCGATGGCAATTTTAGCCGAATCACCTTCCAGCACCAGATCTCCCTGGCCGGTATCGGCCTGTATGGAGAGATGCTTTTCCTGGACTTCCTGCTGGAAGGAATCCATTACTTCTTTTATCACGCGCTGCATGGAGATGGAGTTGGAACGCAGGCTGGCCGTACCCCGCTGGACGTTGTCCATACTGGCCAGGTCGTCAATGATGTCCTTCAACCGCATGGAATTCTGGACGATGATCTCCATTTGAACGCGAAGCTCGGGCGGCACGGTTTCACGTAAAAAGGTGGCATTTCCAAGAATGATACCGAGCGGGGTGCGCAGTTCATGGGAGGCGATGGCGATGAAATCGCTTTTCATCCGCTCGAGCTGGTTCTTCTGGTCCAGCGAATGTTGTACTTTGCCTTCCAGATGGTTGTTCTGGATGGCAATTGCCGCCAGCGAGGCAAGTATTTCTAGAATTTTGAGGTCTTCTTCGGTATAATGGGCTTGTTCGAACTTGTTGACCGCTTCCAATACACCCAGTATTTCCCTGTTGAAGCTAATGGGAACCG
>Ga0182021_10001484_pt1 | contig 26953 bp, 24 predicted proteins | sample 612E3MmetaG_FD_120493 | JGI IMG/M metagenome (GOLD analysis project Ga0182021, IMG submission 120493) | Permafrost microbial communities from Stordalen Mire, Sweden - 612E3M metaG (Illumina Assembly) | ecosystem: Environmental > Terrestrial > Soil > Wetlands > Permafrost | place: Sweden...
AAGTATTGAGGGCTATTATAAAGACATGAACAATATTATTGACTATAAAGATGGTGCAACATTTCTGGAAAATAGCTCAACGTATACCATTAATAAAACCAGTTATAATTTTGAAGAACAATTGCGAACAGGCAGTGGCTATTCTTATGGCACGGAACTGATGCTAAAAAGTAATTTTGACAAATTAAATGGTTTTGTCAGTTATACTTATGCACGAAGCTTTCGTACAATACCCGATGTTAACTTCGGGCAAACATATCTTTCACCGTTCGATAAGCCGCATACCGTCGATGTATTTTTAAATTATAATATTTCAGAACGAGTAACAATTTCAACCAATTTCAGATATCAAAGTGGTCAGGTGACGACTATTCCTATTTACATAATGAGTCTATGGGGAAAAACATTGGCGGGATATTCTAATAGAAATGATTATCGTTTGCCACCATATCAGAGGCTTGATATTAGCCTTACCATTAAAAGCGAACAGACTCCCGGCAAATGTTATCATAGCGAATGGAACTTTTCCATTATCAATGTTCTCAATCACGCCAATATTCAATATGTCAATTTCGTTACATCCGAGGGTGATCCCAGTATAATACATGCTAAAGGTGTATCTATGTTAGGTTTTATCCCTTCTGTTTCGTATCATTTTAATTTTTAATTTATGAAAAACACTATGGTACTGTATCGCAACATGATGTTTCATAAATATAATTCCAATATGGAAAGAATAATGTATGTTAAAATTTTTCTTTTTTATTTCTGTCTTTTCACATTGATTTTTCTTTTCAGCTCGTGCGAACAAGATTTGAATATTGAAATTAAAACAAATGATAAACGATTGTTAGTCGATGGAGAATTTACGAATGATACAGTTGTTCACAGCATGAGATTATATTGTTCAGGCAGCCTTATCACTGGCAGGCGCCAAACAATTGTTTCAGGCGCTAAAATAGTTATAACTGACAACATCGATACTTTCGATTACATTGAAAATAAAGATACACTTGGTTTATATCAAACAGCAGGCAAAGTAGGAGGTAAGGGAGGACATATTTATACTTTATCTATTACAAATATTGATATTGAGAATGATGGAAAAATGGATTCATACATAGCACAAGCAATGATGCCAGTACCAATAAAGTTCGATTCACTGGTTTCATATCTCGGTGAAAATGGTGATCAGGTTATGGGGACGGTTGAAAACGAAGCTTATTACAAAATAATGTACAATGGGCCAGATTATATTTATGATTATTTAACTTTAAATAGTGTTACTTTATATAGCTTAACAGATCAATTGGGCTCTGGAGATTTCAATTATTATTTTTTTAAAGCCCCTAAAGTCAACAATCCTGGATTAACTTTGAGCAGGTACTCTTCTTTATGGATAGAACCTAAATCGTCTAAAGTATCAACCGGTGATACGATTAGTTTTATTTGTTATAATTTTACAGCTGCACAATTTGAGTTCTTAAAAGAATTTGATAATAATACCAATAGCGGCGATCTATTTTCAAATAATATGTATGATCAATTAAAAATACCAACGAACCTGCCGACGAACATTGAACCTGCCGATAAAGCTGCCGGTTATTTCTTTATTTATTCAATATCTAAAATCAGTAAAGTGTTCAAGGAATAAATACAATATTAAATAAGGTGTTTAAACTTTCTTTAACAGCAGATCCAATCTCTTAGGCATGAGACATCATTTCTCCATCGACAGTATCTGGATGCTTTTTAGAAGAAGACAAAGAAATCATGGCACCATATGATTAGCCGGTATTTAGAAATGAAAGTTGGTTGTTGTTAAAAAACGATTACAGCAAAATATAATTAACAAAACGCACTCTCACGAGGCGCTCCCGCCCAAAAGATGGCAGGCAAACAAGCTCGGCTTGTCCAGAAGAATGAATCACGCAAAGCGTGATACTAAATATAAATGAGCTCACCGCGATTTAACATGGCAAGTAAAGTATTTGTGCTTAATAATTTAGCTGGTAACGTGAACCATAAAAGTAGAAACACGCTACGCGTGTTACAGTTATGGTGCTCCACCTGTTTAGTGAATAACGATAATTATCACCTGCGTGCCGTAGTGCCTACGGCACGCAGGCAGGGCGTGGTCGAATCGGGATTTAGCGTCGATCCGTTAGGTGGAACGAGAAAGGAATCAACCAAATGAATTCAGAATGGCACAACAAACATCCAATGCCTCCAAGACCAACACTCGATAAGCGTATTGAGTGGCATCTCGACCACGCAAAGAATTGTGCGTGTCGACCAATTCCGCCGACACTGAGAGCGAAAATCCAGTCTCATATGAAATCCGGTGGAAACAAAACTAAGCGTGCTACCTAGACAGCAACTCAAGCTGAAGTAATGGGCTGGGTTGGGTGCGATATTCATCTAATGGTGAGTTAACGTTTTTATTATTAACAATTCAGTACCGAGTTGGTTGGGGAATAATTAATTTGGTTATCCGCAAAAACTTATTTCGTTTGATGCGTGTTACGAGTAATCAGTGCCGCAGCCCGCTATACGGGATCCTCGATTTGACAGAAGATCAAATCAGGACTTACTTGTCCGCCGTCTGTTTGGCGGAGCGCCAATCCGTTAGGTGACAGGAAACATCACAATTAAATAGGAGTGTGCAATGTTATTTCAAGTAAAAGTCAGAGTAAATATTTCGAAGTTGGCAGAGTTTGCGCAAAAATTACAAAAAGACGAATTAGATAGAAGTTGTATTCGAGGAGAAACTTATTGTCTTAAAAGTGATCCCGCCGTTGGATTTGGCATCTGGGAAGCATATAGCAGAAATGAATTTGATACAAAATTTGCTCCGTGGCGCAATTACTATGACGATGTCGAGATCAATCAGGTCATTACTCCATTAGAGGCAATGGCTAGTCTATTTAAATTATAATAACTGCCGCCTGACCAAGCGCTCCCGCCCATAAGATAAAGTACGGCGAGCAGTCGCACTACAAAATTCATCGCGAGTAGGGGTTGAACAGATTTGAAAATTATCAGTGCCGTATATATTTAGATCCCGCAATGCGGGATCCACGATTCGACAGATTTAGCTTAAAACGCTAAATCTGTCGAATCGGGACTTAGCGCCGGTCTGTTAGGTTGCGTTTTGAAATATCGAAATGCGATAATATTTCATTTGCAAAGAATAGTAAATTAGATCAAAATTGAGATGCATAAATCAATCATCGTTGTTGTTTTGTTATTATTTTTAAGCAGCTGTTCAATGAATATCAGCAAAGAGGCTGATATTTCTAAAGGAACCTTCAATTATTCCGATAAAATACAAATCAACTACGAGATTCACGGCAATGGGAACCCCACTATTGTATTTCTGCATGGCTTTGGAGCTTCTGTAGAAACCTGGCGAGATATCCAATTACCGCTTTCCAAAGGAAATACGCTCATCTTTTTAGACCTAAAAGGATTTGGTTTGTCATTAAAACCTGACGACGGCAAATATTCACTTGAAGATCAAGCTGAAATTGTTCTTGCGTTTCTAAAGACACATAATTTCCATGACATCACCCTTGTGGGCCATTCTTATGGTGGTGCAGTCTCAGTATTTACTTATCTAAGAGACCGATCCGGACATACTCGTGGTATTATTCGTCGATTAATTCTGATAGATGCCGCCGCATATGTGCAAGTACTCCCATTCTTCATTGATGTTCTTCGAAAGCCAATAATTAATTGGGTAGTCATGAATCTTGTCCCAACTCACTTAATGGCAAGCTTTATCTTGCACTATCTTTTTTATGATGATAACAAATTGTCTGAAGAGAGAATAACAAGATATGCTGAATACTTTAGTCAACCAGGGAGCTATAACTCATTCGTCGAGTGTGCCAAACAAATTGTTCCCGCGCATCCAGATTCTATCTCAAGCTTAATCAAAACTATTGCCGTGCCTACTTTAATCATTTGGGGTGCAAACGATCCAGCAATTCCTTTAGAGCATGGTCAACGGTTGCACCAAGATATTCAGAACTAAAAATTGGTGATCATTTCAAATTGTGGCCATATTCCGCATGAAGAATCGCCAGAAGAAACCGTGAATGCTATATTAAATTTCTTGGAGCAGTAATGAAATTATCCGGGTGACGCACTCGTCGAGCAGGAAAACAGGCTCGATATGACCAGACAAATGAATCACAGCCGGAGGCCTGTAAATATCATTGCACGAAGTGCAATACAATTTCTTATATAATTATTTATCAAGCAGCTCACTGCAATATTCATAGTGAGCAGAGGTTGGGTACAGGATTGGAAGAAATAATAATAAAATTATTTTGTGAATATTAAGCGCCTCCGGCGCCATCAAGAAAAGGAGAAATTCAGCATGGAAACCAAAATTCAACAATCTCGATTTGACTATGTGGAATTACCGGCAAAAACTCGTGAAGGATTACTGAAAATTAAATCTTTCTATTCAGGAGTGTTTGGGTGGTCTTACACAGATTGGGGTGAAGATTATTCTGATACGAAAGACAGCGGAATACTCAGCGGGTTGAATGCGGACCCATCACAGGCTCCTCTTCACGCGTTGGCAATTATTTATGTGCAAGATATCGAAACGAAAAGAAATGAAATTATTTCTGCAGGTGGCCGGATAACACGAGATATATTTTCATTCCCGGGAGGGCGACGATTTCATTTTACAGATCCAATTGGAAATGAACTCGGAATATGGACCGATAAATAGATCTGGCGGCTCACCAGGCGCTCCCGCAATCCCCCACTGTATATAACCGCACAGGTACGTTGCCGTATTAACTCGGACGAGCTTTCCATATGAATTGGAGTAAAAGTTTTTGTAATATTGTAGCAGTATTAATTCTAAAGGAAGAAATCATGAAGTATTTTATTTTTTTTCTAATATTTATTCCAGCAGCGAGTATTGTCCAAACAGCTGCCATTCACAAGAAGGTATCTCAATCTGATAGACTTTCCAAAATACAGGCCGATAATATTCCGCCCGACAAAACGGGAATGCGTAATTTGACCTCTGTCGAATTGGCAAAAGAGATGGTTCCAGGATGGAATGTTGGTAATTCGTTGGATGCTGTAGGAGGTGAAACAGCATGGTTCAATCCATTGATATCTCAAAGGCTTATTGATTCAATAAAAGCAGCCGGGTTTAAAGCAATTCGGATACCTGTTGCCTGGAGCAATTTTTCTGATTCCGCTTCTTTTACCATCAATTCTACATTTATGGACCGCGTGGAAGAGGTTGTGAACTATGTGTTAAAAGATAGTATGTACGCCATTATAAATGAACACTGGGACAATGGCTGGATGCAGCCAACTTCTGCGCAGCAAGCGTATGTGAATAATCGTTTGGCTATTATGTGGAAACAAATTGCTATCCATTTTCGTGATTACGATGATCATCTGATATTTGCGGGTATGAATGAAGTCATGGTAACTAACGATTATAGTACGCCTAAACCCGAATATTATGCAGCTCACAATAGTTTTAACCAAACGTTTGTAACTACAGTCCGTTCAACAGGCGGGCGTAATGTGTATCGGCATTTGGCTGTCCAGGGATTTAATACAAATATTGATAATACCATTAGTGGTTTGGTTATCCCTACTGATGTAACACAAAGGAAATTATTCATAGAGGTTCATTATTACGATCCCTTTGATTTTACATTAAACACGAACAGTCATAAAAACATCAACTCTGTTTTCGTCACCCAATGGGGAAATAATGCTTCGCAATCCGAAGCATGGGCAAACGAATCCTGGGCTGACGGCCAGTTTCAGAAAATGAAAATCAACTATATTGATAAAGGTTACGCTGTAATTTTGGGCGAGTACGGTGTCATTGCCCGCTTAAATCTGGGCAGTGCTGCTCTCAATGCTTCATTTGCCAAATACCGCCGATATTATATAGAGTATATTACCCGTTCTCTTGAGAGGCATGGTTTAATACCTTTCTATTGGGATAATGGTAATACTGGTGATAACAATATGGGAATTTTTAACCGAACGAATGGAGCCAAAGTATATCCTGACATTATAAAAGCTCTCGTCGATACGAATGATATAAGCAGTAACGGCACAAGCATAGGAATGCTCGATTTATATTCAAACCCGTCAACATTTTCCTTAATACAAAATTACCCCAATCCGTTCAACCCATCAACAACTATTTCCTTTAGCCATCCAGTGAAAGAATTCGTTTCGTTGAAAGTGTTTGATATTATGGGAAAGGACCTGGCAACTATTGCCTCGGAACATATGTCGGCAGGAAAATACACGAAGAATTGGAATGCAAGCGGAATGACGAGCGGAGATTATTTCTATCGATTATCCAATGTGCCTTCGGCACGACGAGACTTCGTCCAGACCGAAAGTCAGGACGGGCAAGTGAGTTCATTTTCAGAAACCAAGAAACTTGTTGTATTACGATAAGGCAACTAACCCGCGTCTCCCCGCCTGTTTGCATGGCGGGCTGGTTGGCAGATTGCCATCCAGCAGGCTTCGTGCTTAAAGACTAATATTCTTATGCAAATTGAAGATGAGTTTATAAAATTAGTTTCTATTCGGTTTTCAAAAGCATTTGAACGTATCATCCACGCAGTTCATCAGCTTGACGACCAACAGTTATGGTTTCGCCCATCAAGTACTTCAAATAGTATCGGTATCATTCTTCAACATGTATCTGGAAATCTCAATCAATGGGTTTGTTCGGCACTTGGAGGCGATGCATTTCAGCGTCATAGATCCCAGGAATTTAAGGATGAAAATATTGTTTCGCAGAAAAGACTTCTTCTTACATTAAATGCTTTAGCGAAGAGAATTCAAGAAGTTCTTGCGCAGGTTGCTCCAGAATCTTTGCTTTCATATCGTCGTATTCAAGGATTTGATGAAACAGTTATGTCCGCATTAATCGCAGCGTTGTCACATTTAGAGTTGCATAGTGGTCAAATTTCATTCCTTGCAAAGCTTATACTTGACAAGGAATATAAAACATATTGGCAGCCTTTAAATAAAGAACAAGGTAATGAATAGCTTCGTATAATATTACGCGCCCTCACCAGACGCTCCCGGCTATGCCTTCTGGCGGGATTACCGTTTCAAACCAATACTGTTAAGCAGCGCCGTCGAGCAAGGCTGCTCATTCACGGCATAGAACATGACAAACCATTTCTTTAATATCCTTCGAAATCGAAATGTGATAGCATGGCTTATTATGGTCTCTGCTATGGTCCTCCACGTTGCTGGCGCAATCGTAACAGGCTTTCTCCCGTTTTATAACAACCCTGTCGAAAGACTACGTGAACAACTTGATTTCTTTCCCGCACCAACATTTTCTTTTGAAATATGGCTTGATGGTCTTATGATCGGAATTCTTCTCTGCTTCGGATGTACGATCTTTATTGCGCGCGTAAGGAATCTTGTTCGTTGGATAGCGATCATGTAAGGAGTGCTGATAATTTTCAACGCACTTAGTCGTCTTTCAGATTCATTGTATTTTGGCAGGATTCTTCCTGGGGCGTGGAGTCCTCTAATGCTATTGTTCACTTCTCTTTTTATGGTATTCTGGGGAATTCATGGAGATTGGCAATTCCAACAAGAGTCAAAAACAGACGGCGCCCTCAACCATCCGGTAAAAAAACGTGAAATATTGCTGGAGAACATTCTACGGAATAAATAGGACTTCAACCGAGTTACTCTGCGCTAAAAGATGAGACGGTATTTCAAAAGTATAGCTGTTCCCAGTATGTACTCCAATAACTTAGTCAACAATGAGATGATATTCATCATGCCTGAGGGCAATGCTCATATTGACCTGACTGAAAAAAATACTTTTATTCATGATAACACAACGATCGCAAGAAAATCAAACAAAATGAAAATAAGTGCATTTATCTTTCTTATATTTTTGACATCATTAACTGTGTTCGGACAAGACTTCACCGGACAATGGGATGGAATATTAAAAGTTCATGGAATACAATTAAGGATTGTTTTCCATATCAGTAAAACGGACAATAGTTATATTTCAACAATGGATAATCCAGACCAAGGAGCAAAAGGAATCCCTGTGACTACGACAAGTTTTGACCACTCGGTTTTACAACTTGCGGTGGCAATTGCACAAATTGAATACAAAGGAACTTTAGACAAAGACAATGATATTATTGGGACTTTTATGCAAGCAGGGCAATCATCACACGATGAATTTAACAAGAGGACAAATTGAAACAGAAAAAGTAATAAGTGGCCCGATAAATAAAGACACAAGTTTTGTAGAAACACAACACGCCTTGCAAACTAAAACTGGGCAAATCTTTGAGACATTGACAACGCCAAAGGAATACACTAAAAATCCACGGTAGATGGTGACAGACAAGTGAATATTGCAACCTATAACAATGCTTCCTTACCATTGGTTGATGAATTAATCGAAGATATAACAAGTTTTATTTTGATAAATTAATGGAATAATAATGTGTCGTCATTCAACAAGCGCTGGCGTTTAGATGGCAAGAAATATAATAATATATAAATTCGGAGAGTTTATGAAGTCATCTCGAGATGTTCTCATTCAAACAAATAAAATGAATGCAGCAGCGACTTTCTACGAAAAGATTCTTGGATTGAAAGTAATTGAACGAAGCGAGCAATTGATCGGATTCGAAACTGGAAGGTTCCGACTCTTTATCGATAAAGGTGAATCATACGGCCCGGTGTTTGAGTTTTATGTTCCCAATCTTAACCATGCTAAGAAAATACTTTTAGAAAACGGGTGTCGTATTGAAGTTGAAGATCCGCGGATTCCACGCTGTTATGTACGTGATCCATTCGGGCTTATTTTCAATTTAGCAGAAGAATCGAAATTAAAATAAATGAATGGATACGCGGGCTCACCCGCGGCACCATTGTTCATATGAGGCCCGACCAAGAAACAATTCTCAGTTCTTTCAACGGACTTGATTTACGTCTCAATGGCAACAGTAAAACAATAGAACCCTACCATTGAGGTATGCAACTAATCAAAAGAGTTAATAAAAGTAACAGCGGCGGGCAAGCGTAGTGCATGGAGCATGGGTCGCAGGAGTTTGACGCAAATATCGGGAAATCATATTTATTTTATATGGATGGAAAATGATCCAATCTATTTTCAAAGAAAAAGTAGTTATCATTACTGGAGCTTCAAGTGGAATAGGCCGGGAGCTTGCTTATCAGCTGGCGGCACAAGGTGCTTGGCTGTCGCTTGCTGCCCGTCATATAGAGCGCTTAGACTCGGTAAGAACAGAGTGTGAAAGACGCGGAGCAAAAGCGATTGCTGTATCGGCCGATGTAAGCGACCCGGTGCAGTGTGCGGAATTGATTCGTAAGACCGTGGAACACTATTCGCGTCTTGATATACTGGTGAATAATGCCGGAAAGACGATGTATACGAATTTTGAAGATGTTGGGGATCTAACTATATTTGAGAAGCTCATGCGCGTAAATTATCTGGGCAGTGTGTATTGTACATATTACGCTTTGCCGTACTTGAAACAAACGCAGGGGCGCATAGTGGGTGTGTCCAGTTTAACCGGCAAAACAGGCGTGCCGACGCGGAGCGGCTATGCGGCGAGCAAGCATGCAATGGCAGGGTTCTTTGACTCGCTGCGCATCGAAGTGGCACAGCATAAGGTTAGCGTCACAATGATTTATCCCGGATTTGTTGCAACAGGTGTACGCGAACGAGCGTTTGGTAAAGATGGCCAATCTGTAGGACGAAGTACAGTCCGAGACGGTGAAGTGATGCCTGTTGAAAGATGTGCACAAATAATTCTTCGTGCTGTTGCGCAGCGCAAGCGGGAAGTCGTGATGACGTTACGTGGTAAAATCGGAATGTGGTTAAAGCTGCTTGCCCCGCGACTGGTCGACCGCATTGCTCACCAGGCGATCCGTACAGGGCGTTAATTAGAGAAGAGGGATTTTCATCAGTTACTCTGCGTATATTTGTTGGATCATAATATGAAATATTTATGGTTTCTTGTCTTTGTCCTCCTGTGCATAGCATGTCGCAGAGATTCTGAGTCATTAACGGAACAAAATAACCCCAAATTAGGCGACTCGTTCGATCTGAAAAATGGAGAATCAGTCTCTATTAAAAACGAACAATTGAACTTTCAATTTGTCAATGTCCCTGAAGATTCGAGATGTCCGATAGGTGCATTATGTATCTGGGCAGGAAATGCAGCAGTCATTATTAAAATCTTTGATGCTATGGACACAGTAAATACTTATTTGAATCCCAAAGAAATTATTTATGGTCCTTATAAGATCGCACTGTTAACTCTATCTCCATATCCAATAATCGGAGTACCGAGAGACTCAACTCAATATGTTGCTCAATTTGTGGTAACAAAAAATTAATCTATACGTAGTTACCACCTGTCACTATCTGTGAAGGCGGAAGGAAATCTTTACTTATAATACTCAAGGGATTTATGAAGATTCTCGGTACTGTAATCAGTATAAATAAACTATCCTTATTTGGAGGAAACGTTTGGATCGTTACGAATGTTCATGTTCTACAAACCTGTCATAATATTTATCCACCATATAAAGGAGACGTCCTATGATTGCAAAAACTATTTCTTTACTGCTTGCCACCATTTTTATTGTTTCACTGGTAAGTGCACAAACGCAGTTGCGAATCCCGCGCATTAGTCAGCCGGCTAAAGTCTCTCAGACTATCGGTTTGAGTGATGTGTCGATATCCTATCATCGTCCGGGTGTGAAAGGCCGCGAAATTTGGGGCAACGTGGTGAAGTACGACGAAGTTTGGCGTGCAGGGGCCAACGAACCAACTCTCATTACATTTAGTGACGATGTCACTATAGATGGAAAGAGGCTCGGAGCCGGAACATACCGGTTTGTGGTAATTCCATCAAAGACCGGAGATTGGGCGCTGATCTTTAACACAGAGACCAAAAATTGGGGGACTGTGTACGAAGCAAAGTACGACTCACTTAAAATAATGGTAAAACCTGAACCCGGATCACATGAAGAGTGGATGTCATTCAGTTTTACGGATCTCACACCGGCATCTACCCGTGTTGTGCTCGCTTGGGAAAAAATCCGGTTGAGCTTTAAGCTCGAGATCAACATACTTGCAAAGCTGCAGGCATCGGTGGGAAATTGGCAATTGCTCAACAATGCGGCACGATTCGCATTGGACAACAAGATGTATCTTGAGGATGGACTCGCGTGGGTGGATCGCTCTATTGCTCTCGACAAGAATGCACGCAATCTCCAAACCAAGGCGGAACTTCTCGCACAAACCGGCAAAACCGATAACGCAATCGCAACGGCTGAAGAAGCCGTGAAGATAACGAAGGCAAAAGACCCGAAAGCAAGCACAAGCGGACTAGAAAAGATGATTACAGACTGGAAAACGAAAAAGTAAAAGCAATTTTTTTACACAACGCCTTTTGGGGAACATTTCCTGGAAGGCGTTTTTTTTGAATTCCTTATTTCAGAGCAATGACGAAGCCGGGAGGCTGGAGGTTTTGTATCTCTCGAATACTGAGAGAGTGATGCTGACACCAACCACTACAAAACATCCGATGACGTTATACCATAACCAGGCGATGGATGTATATTGAAAACAATACAAGACGACGATCTCGCCGGTTAAGGCACCAACGAATACATCAGTTCCTTTGACCGGCTTGCAATAAAAGGCCAGAAGGAATATACCGAGCATCGTTCCATAAAAGAGCGAGCCAAGAATATTCACCGCCTCAACAAGAGATCCCAATCTGCTGGCGTACTGCGCGAATGCTATTCCATATAAACCCCACAGCGCCATCATAATGCGCGAGACCATGAGATAATGCTTTTCACTTGCCTCGCGTTTGACGAAGCGTTTATAAATATCGATAATAGACGTTGTTGCAAGAGCGCTTAATTCGCCGGACGACGACGACATCGATGCAGCGAAAATGCATGCAAAGAGCAATCCCACCAATCCTGCCGGTAAGTATGTTAACACGAATGTCAAGAAAATGTAGTTTGTATCGCTTGTGTCGGATTTTTGATCGTTCTCTGTAAGAAGAACGGATGCTTCTGCGCGAACACCTTCGTACCGATGCTGGAGCATTAGCAGCTCAGTCTTCTTCTTGCCAGCCTGGATGTCATCGTGTTGATGCCGGGCTTGCAGGTATTCTCTCATCTGTTCCGATTTTTCCAGGAACAGAGTACTATACTTCTCTTCTAATTGCCGGAACTCTTGTGCTCTTGCACCTGACTTAACTTTTGCTGCTTCAACCGGATTGAAGACAAGTGGAGGCTGAACGAATTGAAAGAATACAAATACTATCACTCCGATGAACAGAATAAAAAATTGCATTGGTACTTTTGCCATACCGTTGAATAGGAGTGCAAGACGACTTTGCGTGACCGATTCACCGGTCAGATACCGCTGGACCTGCGATTGATCCGTTCCGAAATAGGCAAGCGCAACAAACATGCCGCCAATAATGCCTGACCAGACATTATATCGATTGCTAAAATCAAGTGAAAGGTCAACCGTATTGAGCTTTCCCATCACAGCAGAGACAGAAAGAGCGTCAGTAAATGAGATTTCTTTGGGGAGCAAGTAAAGAGCTATACCGAGCGCTATACACATTCCTGCCATGATAACAATGAGTTGAAAAAAATCTGTATAGTTGACTGCTTTAACGCCTCCGGAAGTTGTATATATGATAACAAGACCGCCGATGATGACAGAAGTGATCCGTATGTCCACGCCAAGCATGACGGACAAGACAAGTGATGGTGCATAGATTGTCATTCCGACGGCGAGACCCCGTGAGACAAGGAAGATCAGAGTGGTCAGCACCCTGGTTTTTGCATCGAAGCGTTTCTCAAGATATTCATATGCCGTGTATACTCCGAGTTTATGGAAAATAGGAACGGCTGTTATACAGAGAATGACCATCGCTATCGGCAATCCAAAATAAAACTGCACAAATCGCATCCCATCCGCGTATGCCTGACCCGGGGTTGATGTGAACGTAATGGCGCTTGCCTGCGTTGCCATAATTGCAAGCGCAACCGTGTACCACTTCATCGACCTGTCTGCTAACAGAAAGTCCTTAATGTTTCGACTTCCCCGTCCTTTCCACATCCCAAAGAGGACGATGAAGAGGAGCGTTGTTGCAAGCACAATCCAGTCGAGTTGTCTCATTTAAATGCTTTGGAAAAAAAATAAAATAGAATGATCAGCACGATTACATTGAGAAGGACGACGAAATAAATTTTTTTCCAAGAACCAAGTATTGGCAGTTTCTCTTCATTGATGGTATTGTCAGGATTCAATTGCTCCATCATTTCATTCTCTCCTCTCGTATCAACGCTGTATGGATTTCGGGGCTGGCTGCCGATCACCATGCAGCGAGAGAATATTGGCAAATAAACGATACGCTCCTTCCACACCTGCCGGTAACTGACGGAAAAATGCATAGGCACAAAACACGTAATATCCTTGTCCGTACTTCGCTGTCAACAAACCGCCTGCATGATCCGGCTCGTTCGCATCGTGGCAGCTGAGCACCGAGTCATACTTTGTGTTCCAACGATCGGCAAAATACAATCCCCGTTCCTGAATCCATCCCTTGAAATCGTCTTCATCGATTTTATTAGGCGTTGTTAATAATGGATTGTTCCGGTTTATAAAAGTGACTTTGGCATCTTCTTCAGTGACCCGATCACGCGAAATATTTAATGGATACGGTCCAATATTCTCCGATTCAATCCTTTGTGCGGTAACATATTGAACGATATATGTGCCTCCGCGTTTAACATAATCCAGCAAACGCTGCTGATGAATGCGAAGCTTCGGTCGAGTGTTATATGTCCTTACTCCTGCAACGATCACATCGTACTGATCAAGGTTTCCGTCCGCAAGTTCATCGTCCGAGAGAAGTGTAACCGAATATCCCAACTGCCGGATTGCAGACGGAACATCGTCACCGGCTCCCATAATATATCCGACAGAGTGCCCATTTTTTCTTACATCTACTCTTAAAAGTTTTCCTTCAGCGAGCGGAAACAGTATTTGCGGGGGAATATGCTTGTACTGTGCTGTTTGCAAACCGAGATCAACGGTTGTTTTTCCGATCTCGACTTCTCCAGTGAACGTACCGCTCTTTGCAACGTTGAGCGGCTGAACAGCAAAGGAGAATGTCTGCTCCTCACCTTTGTTCTGAAATTGAAACTCAGACTGATCGGGCACAACGGTCCAAAATTTCGGCAGTCTCAATCTCACTATTCCTCGTGCATTCGCAATCGATGTTTTAAGAGAAAGAATTATTCGGCGTTCGGAAAAATCTGGAAATACAACAATTGGTTCCTGGATATCGACTACAACCGGTGGAATGATTCCTAAGGGACGCTGTACCTCTCCATCTATCGGATCCACGACTCTTTGACAGAGCGGGATATTGACTTGCAATTTTCCATCAGGTGAAGAGAGCGTGACTTTGATAATGACAGGCGGTACGTTTTCCGGTTGACCAATTAATAATTGGTTCGAAATATTATATGAGCCAATATTAGGTTTTTCCGTCAGCCAGTACGGTTGAGTATAATTGATTTTTTCGGGCAGCCTCAACATGAAGTTTGAACGGATAGGCCTGTTCGGTTCAAGTTTTAAGTGGAAGAGGGTGTCAGTCCCATCAAATGGCAGAACGATGCGTTCAAGAACAAATGGATATGCCGACCGGTTAACGATCGTCGTAGTGAGTTTCACATCACCGCCAGGAATTGCTGAGTTATCCGGAGTTGCAGCGTCAATCCATGCTCCGGTACATGCGAGAATCACGCGCGTTAATTTCTCTTTTTTCAAGATCACCCATGGATCTTGAGTGAGAGCGTTCAGCCGATTCAACGCTTTGAACAGCAACGGAATAGATTGGGCTGGTGTCTCATCATCAAACTTCCGGAATGCTTCATCAAGAATTTTCCCTACGCTCTCTGCACCTTTTACTCTTGACCATCCTGTGTTGATGCCGTCAAAAAGATCTTTCTTGGCAGTATCGCCGGCGGTGTGCAGAAAGTAATTCAGAGATTCACCGCGGTTCTGTCCGGCACCCATCCCTTGACTTTTATGCATACTGCGCCCCTCGCCGGCAATTTCTGTGAACGATTTTCCGAGCAAAGGAGAGTAGGCTCCAACATCTATGCTCACAAGATACGCGGCTTTCTGAAGTGTGTCACTTTGCAACGGACGGAATCCATTCCACATAATCCGCTTTGCTTGCCATGGCGATACATACTGAAGCTGCTCGGGGAAACGAGATGGATCCGCCGCAGCACGAAACGCTTCCTCTGCAAGCAGCGCAGAGGCTGTGTGATTTCCGTGGCCTCCCAGTGTCGGCGTGAAACGCGTTACGATAACATCAGGTCTGAATGTGCGGATAATCCAGACGATATCGGCAAGAGTTTTTTCTTCTCCCCAGAAACGCAACGTTTCTTCAGAGGTCTTCGAGAAGCCGAAATCAATTGCACGCGTGAAGAATTGTTCTGCGCCGTCGATTCTTCTCGCAGCAAGAAGTTCCTGGGTCCGGATTAATCCCAGCATTTCTCCCTGTTCGGGGCCAAGAAGATTTTGACCTCCTTCACCGCGCGTGATCGATAGATATGCGGTTCGATAGCACTTCTCCTGGGCAAGAGTAGCAAGCAGCGCTGTATTTTCATCATCAGGATGTGCACCTATGTAAAGTACCGATCCCAGAACCGTGAGTTTCTTTAGTTCAAGTTTGATCTCGGCGGAATTGCATGGTTCTGACGATTGAGTATATACCGATTGAGCAATAAGCAGAAGGAGGAATAGAAAAGAGATTCTTCGAATCATAAGTGATTATCCAATGTTTGGTTTTTTATCTCTGGTGAAGTTTTGGGCTGTTTCACTTAAATTTACGATTCACGCCCCCAATCTGCAAGGACGTTTGAATGTTGAGCATCGATTCCAATTTTCTGGAATTCGGTAAAGAGGATGAGTATATAATGAAGCTCGTGAAGATTGGTCAGATGGACTCCCGTGCGTATGCGGCTTACAAACGAATAGTTCATTTGATGCCGGAAAATCTAGGAATATTTATTCAAGCAGCACTCTGAAGATAATTGTTGCAAACACAAAAAAACTTGAAACAATATACCTCCATGGTACTTGTTCCATGGAGATTCATTTCATAAGTACAAGTTGTTTTACTTGTGTGTTTGTACCTGCATCTAAACGATAAAAATATATCCCTGAAGAAAGTCCGGACGCATTAAACTGAACATGATGTGTTCCTTCGGCTTCCATTGCTGCATTGACAAGTGTTGCTACAACCTCGCCGAGTACGTTATACACTTTGAGTGTCACAAGACTGTTGGCAGGCAGCTCGTAATTGATCATGGTGGTCGGATTAAACGGATTAGGATAATTTTGATATAATTGTAATGTTTGAGGCGCATCTGATAGATTTTTATCAACGTTTGTCGGTGAAGATGTTGCAGTGATATTATCGACACCAAGTTGTGCGGCGATCGGATCGCCGGTAGTGCCTGGCGTCGATCGATGGAGTAATCGTACTTCCGTAACGTTTGCTAAAATAGTGTTGACCGTTCCGCCTGTCAGATCAGATGCAGAAAGAGGGAAATTCACTGCTATCCATCCGCTGCCAACCGGAACAGAGACAGGATTCACGGAAGAACAATTACTGGAACCGCTAAGGATTGCAATCCTCATCTGCAAAACAGATGAGCCTTCATTTTTTAAGAAGACGGCGATATTACCTATCCCTGCAGCGATATAATTTCCTTTCCACTGGTTTGTATTGTTGATAACGAGTTTACTTCCTGCACCGCTTCCTCCGGATGACGTTACTCGTATATACCTGTCGTTGCTCCCCTGATGTCCACCAGTACTGATATTAATAGGGGGCGTGGGATTTGGTGCACCGGAAGACCATGAATTTAATGTACCATCCTGGAATGTATCGGTCTGACCGAGCGTTTGGGCATGCGCATCAGTCAAAGTGACTAGAAGTAAACCAAGCAAACCCAACAGAAACGGTATTCCTTTTTTCATAAGTAATTCGTTCTCCATTATTCAAATAGTCTCACCTCTCTTGTTAATTATACCCTATAATGAACATTATCTGATTTATATTTGTTCCTGTTATTTGTGATGTGGAGCATTCCATAGCTGGTGACCGAATAATTTCGCAGTCATATCTTTTATCTTGTTATCCTGCATCGTAGAGAACTTCGTACGTCTGGACTGGATTGCTAATTCCCTTTACGACAATCGCTTCGAGCGATTGCGTCTTTACCTCTTTGCTTTTAAGGGAACGCCAGGATGATTCAGACAAAACAATCTGGCCGGAACGGGCAAGTGAACACAACCGACTGCCAAGATTCATATTATTGCCGAGAACTGTATGATCCATTCGTTCTTCACCGCCTACATTCCCAACAATTGCCATGCCGGTATTGATGCCGATTCCGACGCGGATGTCTTCTGTGTTTTTGGAGTTCAATATATTGATAGCCTGTTGGATTTCAATAGCGCATAATACCGCATCGTCTACCATATCCGGACCTTCAAAGATGGCAATGAGTTCATCACCTACATATTTATCAATAATGCCGTTGTGCGAGATGACGATGGAAGCCTGTCGGCTCAAATATCTGCTTAACAATTCAATGACAACCTCCGGTTCGACTTTTTCAGAGAATGCCGTAAACCCGCGAATATCGGAAAAGAGCACGGTAACAATACGGCGCTCGCCTCCTAAGTGTAGTTTGTCACCCTCCTTTCGGATCATTTTCATCGTTGATGTTGAAAGGAACTTCGACATCATAAACCGCTCTTTGAGTCCTAACACCATTTCATTGAATGATTGCGCCAGGAGACCGATCTCGTCCTTGGAATCGATCTGTATATGGAAATCGTAATTGCCGGAGCGAATTTTTTCCGTTCCGACAACAAGCTTTCGCAGGGGAGAAGTGATCCCTTCAGCCAGGAAGAAGGCGCCAATGATTGAAAGGATCAGCGAAATTCCGCCGACGATCAGGATGATTTTTTCAATTCTCTGGAATCCGGCAAGTGCCTGATCGACAGAAATGGCCATCACGTAGATCGCTTCGCTGGAATTTGACGCGCGTGCAAAAGCACACAAAAAATTTTCTCCGTCAAGTATCGCCTCCCGCTGAATACTTTTTCCCTTGTTGATCTGCCCTTCAAGTTCAGTTTTGTTTGCTACATATGAACGAAGCAGGTCAATCTGCGCTAGGTCAGTATGTGTAGAGGCGACAATGCGGTTACCCAGGAGGAAGGTGATGTCGCTGTGGGTATCAGCCTTTAAAGCTTTGGCTTCCTCTTGAGTAATGTGCTTTCCCAGTGTCAGAGTTCCGATAACGAATTTTTGAAAAATGGGGACCGTGACCGTTTGGTACATCTGCTCGTCGATAATCCAGAACGATATATCCTCTGGGGTCGGATCCTTTCCTTCCAAGGCGTGGCGGATAACAGGTAGAAAGGCTAATGTATCGCCGAATTTTTCAGGATGGTCAAGACGGAACAGGACTTGGCCTTTTTCATTCGTGAGCGTAAAGAGATCAACGCCTATGAGCCGGGCAGGGCTTTCTTCTCTTGAAAGAACGTAATCTTTGATTGTTGCCGGATCATGAGTGGAGAGCTGTGCTTTTAAGATCGGGAGCTCGGAGATAAGCAGGCACGACTCGACCAACCGTTCATTCCGCAGCGAAAGAAACCGGTTGAAGGTATGATACGTGATATCAAAATCCTTCTGAAGTTTATCGTTAACAAGATCCCGCACTTTAAAGTTTACTATCAGCAAAACGGAACCGGCAATCAGAACGACTAGAATCGTTGTCAGAATAAGGAGGCGATTCCTGAGCGTTGTGGCAAAAAGAGAACGTGTGAACGCCATGGATTATTCCATCACAAAATTTATAGTCGTTGTGCTGTTTGGAGAAATAGTGATAGTTTGCTCCCCGGTCGAGAGACGTTCGTGCCAAACTTTGAGTGTATATGTTCCAGAGGGAATATGGTCGATGGAATAATTGCCTTGCTTATCGGGCTGCGCGAAATAATCGTTATCTAAGACAACAATATAGGCAGCCATGTTTGAGTGAATATCGCAAAAGACCTCAACGATCCCTGGTTTATCCATAACGACCGGTACAGCCTGACCGGTAGGGCGGCGGCCGATATTGAATTTCTTTGCCGGTGAAAGGGAGAATACATTGTGGTAAACATTGTCGCGATTGATGAAATCTACAATAGTACCTCGGATGACAGGGAGAACATGGGGGATGAATTCTGCATTCCGTTGATCGATTTGACCATGCGTATGAGCGTGCAGCGATTCTCGTTTTAAGTTTTGTCCTTCTAGATAAATCACCATATTCGTGTATTCGTTCGTCGTGAGAGGTGATTGTGGAGTCATATTCATCGAACCATATGTGTGATGACGGGTGACTTGCTGGGGTAACTCCATCGTATTCATTTTCTTGATCTCAATCTTACCGTTGACGGATCCGGTCTGAATATTTATTAGGCCGGTATCAAGCTGTTGTGCCTGAACTCTGTCTTGTGAAGCAATGTTCATTCCCACGAAGACCACGAGAGCATGAAGGAACAGTGTTTTCATTCGTTTTTTCATTCAAGAAATTTCATTGGAACGTAACAACAACTGCACATCCCCATACTGTCAGATCTGGTGCCGGTTGAGTATCTACTGCTGTTCGCTCGTATCCTAGTTTGATTAAAACGCTTCTGTCAGGTTTATATCCAATGCCGATAGCAGAACGAACAACATTTCTATCCCATGGGACGGTGATAGTATTATAGTAGGAACTATAGCCGGCTCGTGGATCTATGATGTTGTTGAATGTTAAAATATTGTACCGTAATGCAAGATAAAGTCCAGGGAAAAAAGGAGCCTCAAATTTTGCGTCAATAAGATATTCATAGCTGTCAAGTGTGCGCGATAAACCATTTCCATATCCATTATCGTACTGATTTGCCGGAGTATACAATATATAAGGGGCATCAAACCGATTCATGATGTATTCAGCATTTATTTCAAAGTACAAATAGCTTAAGAGCAAGTCGACACCGTATGTTGATTGGTCAAAGTTACTCAATGATGTATATTCTTGTTCATATTCCTGGCTGTTTGGCGAAGATTGCATATATGACCCGGTTGCATAAGAAATGCCAATGGTTCCCCAAATTGCAGGATGGAATGCGGCTCTGCCATGAAATGCAAGTCCTTTATCAATATTATAATCTCCAGTTGCAGAAGAGAGGGGTGCGTTCATGAGGGCAACATCATATTCCAGTACATTGTTAAGGAAATAACCGCTTGCACTAACTCCCGTATAGTATCCGCATGTATATATTGTTGTGAGGCGACTGTCATATTGATTACCGGAGGGATATGCTATTTGCGGATTGATATATCCCGTCAAAGGCGAAACGTTTTGTGCATATGAGAAGAAGAGAGGCTGACCGATCAATGGATTTTCAGATGGCAATTGTCGTTTGGAAAAAGTTCCGAAAGGGGTCATTATTCTTCCCAGAGATACGGAAAGTGCATCTCCGATAATTCTTGAGAATGTTACGTAGGCAAGCTGTAACTCCAAACTTTTAAAGTCCAGAGCCTTCGCAGGATTGTTGGCAAGTTTTGCAGTGAACGAGATCGCAGAACTGATATCTGCATCAAGGAAAAGGTGCATCTGCTGAAGAGTTAATTGAGGGTACTCGTTTGGCAGTCCGTTCTTTTCCAGTCCGCTGTCTTTGCCTCCTTTTCGGGCTTCAAAGTCGATGATTCCCCACAAATGAAGTTGTGCCGTTGCGGTGGAAGTGATAGATGCTAGCACCAATACCAGGAGATATCTCTTCATAGTCCTTCCAATGGGTTTCTTACTAGTTCAATACCTGTTCATTCTCCTATTACTTAAAACTTGTAACAATATTCAGTGCGTAATAATTCCATTCCTCTTAGGAATTTAAGGATTTTCATAAGGATGATATAGTCGTGCAATTATTAAGGATTTGTTCAAAAAGGTTTCAGTCGATGTATATGGCTTGAAAGAGAGAAGCATTACATCTATATTACTTGCATAGATCAAAGCGGTTGAACGATAGTATGAAAAAAAACATCCTCGTTGTTGACGACGAAAAAGACATAGTTGACCTCCTTTCCTATAATTTTATTAAGGAAGGTTTTTCAGTTATCACAGCGCGAAATGGAAAAGAGGCATTAGAAAAAGTAAAACAGAGGCCGGATCTTATCATATTAGATGTCATGATGCCGGAGATGAACGGACTGGAAATTATTCGGGAATTAAAAAAGGATAAGCAGACAGCGTCCATACCGGTTCTGTTGCTGACAGCAAAGGGGTCAGAGACGGATGAAATTGTCGGGTTGGAAGTGGGTGCCGATGATTACATTGTGAAACCTGTCAAGATAGGCAAGATCGTTGCGCGAGTGCATGCGGTGCTTCGCAGACAGGAACATGCTGCTCAGAAAGCAATTCCGCACATGGATATTATTTCTATCAAAGATTTAGAAATAAACGTGTCAAGCTATACGGCAAATATTGGTAAACAGAAGCTTGTGCTTCCAAGAAAAGAATTTGAGACTCTCGTCTATCTTATCCGCAACCGGGGCAGAGTACTTTCACGTGAATCCATTCTGAACGCGGTCTGGGGAGAAAATATTCACGTGGTGGATAGAACCATAGATGTGCACATCAGAAAAATACGCGAGAAACTTGGCACCTATGCAGAGTATATCGAAACTGTTTCCGGTGTTGGATATCGATTTAAAGCGTAAATGAAAATACAAACAAAAATAACGTTCACCTACGTTGTGCTTGCACTGTTGATTGTCGTGAGTCTCGGCGTATTCACGAGCATGCGCATAGAATCGTACTTCATGGAACATATGGTAAATGAACTGAGCCGCCAAGCTGATTTAGTTTTCTTCATTCTCCAGAGAGACACGACCTATTCGTTCTCACAAATTGATCAGCAGGTGAAGCTGATTGGAGGTCTCGAACACCTTCGCATTACGTTAATCGATGCACAAGGGAATGTACTTGCCGACTCGGATATTCCTCTTCCGGATATTTCCGGTGTACAGAATCATCTGGATCGTCCGGAAGTTCAAGATGCGAAACGTAATGGCATTGGACACCATATCCGGCATAGCACAACTGTGAACCGGGATTTTTTGTATATGGCAAAATTTGTAAAGACAGCTCCAAAGAAAACAAGTTTTGAGACGCTTCAGTTTATCAGATTGAGCGTTCCGCTCGAAGAAGTACAGGATCAAATCAACAGCATTCGTTCGATTGTCATTGTGGTGGGAGTAGGAGTGCTGCTCGTGATTATAGCAGTGAGTATTATCGTTTCTCGGCGCATTACAAAGCCGATGGCGCAAATTGCTCATGGAGTGGAACAAATTCGTTCCGGTGATCTGGATGCACAGCTCGTTGTTTCATCGAAAGACGAAATCGGGCTTGTAGCAAGGGCGGTAAACGAGCTCGTACAAAAACTTAAATCGGATATTGTTCAATTAAAAAAGTTAGAACAAGTGCGCAGTCAGTTTCTTGGAAATGTTTCGCACGAACTTCGTACACCAATTTTTGCAGTGCAGGGGTATTTAGAAACACTTCTTGATGGTGCTGTGGGTGATCCTTCCGTGAACCGTTCGTTTTTGGAAAAAGCACAATCGAATCTCAGCCGTCTCAATGCATTGTTGGAAGATCTTATTAACATTTCGCAGATTGAATCAGGTGAAATGAAAATGAGTCTTCGCTATTTCCGCGTGAACGAATTTCTTGTTTCGGTTGGCAAGGATTATGAATCATTGGCAACAGGACGAAATGTCACATTAAAATTATCGTTGAACACAAGAGATGATGATGAAGTGTATGGTGATAAGGATCGGTTGAGACAAGTTTTGAGTAATTTGGTCAGCAATGCCATCAATTATAATAAGTCCGGCGGAGAAGTAGTCCTTACTTCTGAAAAAGATGAACATGGCATTCACCTGAGTATAAAAGATACAGGCGTCGGTATCACACCCGAACATCTCCCGAGAATATTTGAAAGATTCTATCGAGTCGATAACAACCGGTCGCGCGAGGTCGGTGGTACAGGGCTCGGTTTAGCAATTGTGAAGCATATTGTGGAAGCACATGGAAGTCGAGTACAGGTTGAAAGTTCCATAGGGCAGGGAAGCATCTTCCGCTTCCTACTGAAAAGCAGTTAGCAGACACATTCCTGCATGACAAGAGAAGGAATGACAATTTCTATTAATTCTTGTTCCAACCCAAGCAATTCATTCCGCATTGTCTCGCGATAGCGTTCAGATTCTTCAAGCAATATCGGGATCAAACCCTTGTAATGATTTATACCGTCTTGCAAATTCTTTTTGAATGTGCTGAAATATTTTTGCTCATTTACATTCCAGGTATCAATCCGTTTTTGGAGTTCCTGTTTCATGTAATCCACATACAAGCGCAGCTCGTTGATGAATAAGTTGGGGCGATTCGGATCGGTCAGAAGTTGTACGCGTCCGTAGATATGACCGACCATCTCTTCCAACGAGGCAATCTTTGAGAAGTAGGCAAGATTTGGTCCTGGGCACACGGCAACAGCGCGTTCCTTTGCTGGTCCATGTCCATTGGTGTTGATGAGTCCGGATGCGGCAAGATCTTCACACAGGCACGCTTTTTCGACAACTTTTGCAATCTTTAGTTCCAATACTTCAGGTGTCAGATTCTGTTTCTTCAGTTGCTCGATTTTCAATTCCTGATATTGACTGGATGCAGTGCAAATCGCTTCTGTGGTGAACTCTGTATTGGAAACAAGAAACTTTTTTGTACAGCGGCTCCCAGGGTTTCCTTCGTAAAAGCGTCGTTGTATTTGCAGATCACTTGAACTGCCATGCACATTATTGAATTGTATACCGAGTGGTGACGCATCGCTGATGTAATAATCTTCTTTCGTTGCGCGTGCAAGAATATCCCTGGTTGGACTGTCTACGTTTGTCGCTTCGGGCACGAGGAGAAAGGGCGATCCCCATCCGGTACCATCAACTTGATAATATTTGCGCAGGAATATATCTTCTTTCGCAGTGCCGATTCCACCTTGCACTGTAATGCGAAATTGCGTTGGTGTAAACGGTACAGATAATCCTTTGGCCCTGAGTGCCGTAGTGTATAGAAGCGAGAGTTCATCAAAAAGGATTTGACGGTTTGTTTTGAATTCATCAAGAATCGGTCCAAGCAAATAGCCATCGGAAGCAAATGCATGTCCACCGCAATTTAATCCGGACTCGATTCGGAATTCAGAAATCCAAATTCCTTTCTTTGCCAATATCTTTCCCTGTATATACGCCGAACGATAATCTGTGACTTTCAAAATCACTCTTTTTTTAAGGTTACCCTGCTCATCCGGAATGAACTCTTTGCGCTGTCCCAGATAACTGAACAAGCGTGAATTCAAACCCGCAGAGAGAACAACCGACGAGTTGAGGTCGCTTTGAGCAAATCCGCGCAGTGATGCAAGGGCGTCTGAAAATTCCGCCGGCAGCTTTTCTTGATCGCGTCCAGTATTTACTTTATCTAGCTTTGTCATGATGTTAACATCAATATCGCCGGCAACAATGTGTGTTCGTAACTCATGCTGCAATGCCGATTGTTTTTCGGTGTCGGTTGCATGTACCATCCGATGATAGAGCGCTTTCAGCTGGGATTCTTCCGGAAGCATTTCGAAATATTTGACAAGCTCGTTTCCTTTTTCAAACGCTGAAGTCTTGAGAACGGCTATCTGCCTCTGTATAATCTTTTGGAGAAGATTGAGATAAGCGGTAATTCTTTTGGCTCGATAATCTTCATCCCGTACTGTAATTGGATGATAGGACTCTTCGTACAAACTTGCATAGTGCTTGCGCATGTGCTCGATGAGGATATCATCAACAATCGAAATGACAGACGAAATACCATACCGAGCAACACGAAGAGGTGTATCAACAGAAAATGCCAGCCCTAGGACGGGAATATGAAATGAATGCACTCGAGAATCTGCCATCTTTCATTCTTTCAATAGTAACAATAAAAACCAAACTAATAGAAGATCGTCTATTTTCCGGCAAAATCAAACTATAGGTAGAGTAAAAAAAATCCTCACCACTTATTTAACAAAAAGGGGTTACAGGTTGGTTCCAATGACGGAACCCTGATAAAAAATAAAATGTTATATTACACATTAAGGAACTTCAAATTAAACCTTTTTGTATCTACCGATATCTTATAAGAAACAATATTGATAATGATACGTCTTAAAGATATGACAAGATTACAAAAAAGAGTTGCTTTAGTCTGTTTCTCCCGTGCCCTTGGCGGTCTTGAACTTTCTACTATTCGCATTGCACAAGCGATGGAGAAAAAAGGTGTTTCCACGGTTGTCATTGTTGCTAGTTCGTCGCCGCTTGAGCAGCGAGCACATGAAGCTGGTCTTCAAGTCGCTGCAATCACCCTTCGTTGGAAATACGGAGATATACCCGCTGCGCTTCACCTTGCCCGATTATTGAGAGACCAACAGATCGATTTGGTTCTGCTCATGAAGTCAAGTGATATTCACCTTGCCGCTATCGCATCAATGATAACTCCTCAGGTCAAGTTAGTATTTTATCAGCAAATGAATTCCCGTTATAACAAGCGAGATTTTATTCACTCTTGGGTATATTCGAAACTATCACTTTGGATTTCTCTCACACAGAGTATGAAAGAGGATGTGCTTTCCTATACACGTGTGCCCCGTGAGAAAGTAAAAGTAGTTCCGTTGGGTACCGATCTCCAGCAATTTGATCCATCACACTATAATAAAGATGAAGCACGAACATCGTTCGGGTTGCCTCATAATGGCTATACTATTGGAGTTTTAGGCCGGCTCGACAAACTCAAAGGGCAGCATATATTGCTTCGAGCTGTGCCGGAAGTAGTGAGGCGACACCCGGATGTTATGTTCCTTATTGCGGGTGATGAAACTGCGGGGGAACATGGGTACAAAGAATACTTAATGGGATTGTGCCGCAAACTTGACATCGAACGGTATGTAAAATATATTCCTTTTACAGACGATGTTCCTCGTTTGATGGCAGCTCTTGATGTTTTTGTTCTTCCATCATTTTCTGAAACATTCGGACTTGTGGTTGTTGAGGCGATGGCGATGGAGCGGCCGATCATTGCGACAAACGCGGGCGGCCTGCCGGAGATTATTACGAACGGTAAGACAGGATTACTTATAAAACCACGTGATGCGACTGCTGTAGCATGGGCGATTCACCGCATTCTGAGCGACTCTGCCCTCCGTTTGTCTCTTGGCCATCTAGCCCGTGAGGAAGCTCTGAAGCGGTACGACTTTGATAGTTGTATAGATTCTCTCCTCGGATCGCTTGCGACTCTTTGAACAATTTGTATTCGTTTTAGAGTGAGGGCATCTATTGTCGTCCCCCAGACGACCGTTTGAATATTGAATTCTATCTTTAGTCTGAGAAAAATAAAAAGGCAAGGCGAATCAATAGATTCGAGCCTTGCCTTAGATTTTGTTAAGCCTCTTATATACCCCTTTAGACTCAGCCTTTCCTGTAGTGCCTCGTCAAGCTATCCGCTGCAGATGAAGCGTGTCACTTTTTTCCGATAGATCCAATCCCCATTCTTCGGATACAGCTTTGTAGGTGGTTTTAACAAACCCTGGGGGGGCTACAAACTGCACGGGTAAGATAAATGTTCGCTCAATAAGGCGGTATCACGCAAATGCGTGATTTTTTATTTTTTTATTTTTTAA
>Ga0182021_10001485_pt1 | contig 26933 bp, 20 predicted proteins | sample 612E3MmetaG_FD_120493 | JGI IMG/M metagenome (GOLD analysis project Ga0182021, IMG submission 120493) | Permafrost microbial communities from Stordalen Mire, Sweden - 612E3M metaG (Illumina Assembly) | ecosystem: Environmental > Terrestrial > Soil > Wetlands > Permafrost | place: Sweden...
GATCAACCTGTGCAGGATCTCTACTTCGACGTTTTGCAGCGATCGTTTCCCGTTTATCCCGATGGCGCGGTCACCGTGCGGCTGCCGATCGAAAAACCCGATCGACCCGCGATCACGATCGAGTTAGCGATCACCTACATGGCTTGCAGCGATACGACCTGCCTGCCACCAGTCGAGAACAAGCCCGTTTCTGTTACCCTGTTTGGCAGACGTGAGTGATCACGTCCGCGCCTGTCACCCCACTGCTCGCCGTTGCCTTCGTGCGTTATCGCCTCTCCAACACCTGCCAGATCTTATCCAGCACAATCAGCGCCGTTAAATTCTGCACGCTGTGGCCACGTTGCAACGCCTGCGGCAAAGTGTAATCGTGCTGATAGAAGCCCGTCAGGTGCACTCCGTCCGGCCCCAGGCCGCGCCCCGGCACTGTTTCAGAGACACGCGCAAAGTCCCACAGGGGAATCTTATAATCGGTGGCTATCTTCCGCAAAATGTCGTTGACCTGTTCCGTGCCCTGGCGCTGATCGGGCTTGGTGCTCAATACCGGAATCACGCCCTGCTCGATGGCATACTCCACCACGGCGCGCATGTTCTTCTCAAACAACTTGGCGACGCCGGAGTCATTCGCACCCAGGCGCAAGATCAAAATGCTGGGATTGTTCTGCCGCAATTCACAGGCCAGCGGCGTTTCGTCGGCGTTGCACTGTTGCTTGTCCGCCCACGCGGGATTCAGCAGCGTCCACGAATGCTGCCCGATGCGCACCGCCATACTCTTGCGTCCATAGGATCCTTTGAAGTGATCGATCACAGTCTGCAAATAACGATAGTCGCCTAAGTTATACGGACTGCTATCAAACCGTCCCAGGAAGTACGGCGACTCGATCGTGCTGTCGCCGGCCTTAGAAAATGCCTGCGGATTCCGGCCTAACGTTTGCCCTTTAGCGTAAATCTCGCGTACATGGTCGAGCACGGCGGAGTTCATGACGACGAAGGAATCAACCGGCAAGCCGTTCACCCGATCGGGCGGTGGCGGCACGGTCGGCCGCTGGGCGTGATCTTCCAGTGTGCGCAGCGTATCGAGCGTGGGCCGGCTGGTGGGCGCGTAGCGTGCCGGTGCCGCCGTGGGTGTCGTCAACGCCGCCAGCGCGTATTCGGTCGCTACCGGATCGGGCCCTTCGGTCGGCTGCGGTTCCAACGTTTCGATCACCTCCGTCGGTTCCGGCGTGGGTGAAACCAGTATCGACGCACTTGCCTGCACACTCGGCGAAGCGCCACATCCCGACAAGACTAGCACCAGCCCTAAGAGAGCAGTGCACACCACCAAATAAGTTCGATTCTTCCGCATACTTCCCTTCTGTGTCGTGACTTTCGAAGCGATATTATACACGAGACAACAAACCGGGCTCCTTTAGCACGAAGAAGCCCGGTTAATCAGCAGACTGGGTGGTGCGCTGTTAGCTCAGATGCGGCAAAATCTTCTTCTCCATGTCGGCCTTGGGCCGGAAGCCGACAATGCGTTCCACCGGTTGGCCGTTCTTGAACAGAATCAGCGTGGGAATGCTCATCACCCCATAGGCCATGGCCGTGTTCTGATTCTCATCCACGTCCAATTTCACGACCTTCAGCTTGCCTTCCTGCTCACGCGCAATTTCGTCGACGACCGGCGCGACCATGCGGCACGGCCCGCACCAGACGGCCCAAAAATCCACCAGGATGGGTTGATCTGATTTCAACACCGCTTGATTAAAAGTTTCATCCGTTACGACAATTGGGGTTGCCATGTCTCTCCTTGCCCTGCCTGATTCTGATGCGCCGTTAATTGTACCCCAGCCCGATAATTTTGTCACCGCCCATTGATCATTGCAAATTGATCATTGTTCATGGTTCATTGTTAGTGCATCCGCCGCCGCCACTCTTCTTTCAAGGCCAACGCACCCAGATCCTCCGGTTTGGTTTCCAGGAAGTCGCGCAACAACCGCTGGAATTTGTTGGCTTCATCGATCATGGGGAAGTGTCCGGAGTCCACCAGATTAATCGGACGCACGTTGCCATCGAAATCGCGCAAGTCCTCGTTACTCAGCGGGGGGACGAACGAGTCTTTGCTGCCATACACCAACAACATGGGCAAACTATCCAATTCATCCACGGCATTGTGCAAATCCAGCGCTTCGAGCGAGCGGGCCGTGCTAAGCACGGCATTCGGATCGGTCTTAATGGCCTCGATTTCCACCTCAGGATAATCGGAGACCGCGCGGCGTCCCAACATCCGATCGAGCAGCGAACTGCCCCCCGACGCGATCAAGCGCCTGCCAACTACACCGACGGCCAACGGCATGCTCACGGCCATAATGCGATCGACGCGATCCGGGAATTGTTCGGCAAACAACAGCGCGACGGCGGCGCCCATCGAATGTCCCACCAGGCACGCCTTCGTTACGCCGAGCTCTTCCATGAACCGATCCAACTGCGCCACATACGCATCCAGGGCATAACGTTCCGCATTGTGATCAGAATCGCCAAAGCCCCACATGTCGAAGGCATACGTGCGGAACCGATCCGACAGATTATCCATTGTCGGCATCCAATAGCGCCACGAGCCTAACCAGCCGTGCAAAAAGATCAGCGGCCGGCCGCGGCCCAGCACCTCGTAATGAACTAAACCATCATCCAGAATGATTGCACTCACAGCTGTTCCATCTCCACCGACAAACGCCCTTCTCCACTGGAAGCTTAAGCTGCCTGGCGGCGTTTCGCGACTCGATCCAACACCGCTTGCACCTGCTTGACCAATTCATCCGGCGCAAACGGCTTCAGAATATACTCTTCCGCGCCGACTTCGAGACCGGTCTGAATCTCACTCTCCTGCCCCTTCGCCGAGAGAAACACCACCGGAATATCGCGCACCGCCTCGATCGTCTTCATCTGGCGGCACGCTTCGTAGCCCGTCATCTTGGGCATGCGCACGTCCATCAAAATCAGCGCGGGCAGCTCTTTCTGCGCCTGCTCCACGGCCTCGGCGCCATTGGTCGCCTGCACCACGGTGAAGCCGCCGAACTGCAAACTGAAGCTCACCAGCTCACGAATATCACGTTCATCTTCGGCAATCAGAATCTTGGTCATAGCACCATCCTCATCCGCTCCGCGCTGCAACGCGCCGCTACGGCTACCGCGCCGCTACCGGCTGGGCTCCACGAGCGAGCGATTCGTCACCAGTACACCGATTTCATAGGCCAGCTCATCGACGGCAAACGGCTTCGTCATGAAGCGCGCCGCACCCAGCGACAATATCTTTTGCCCTTTCAGTTCATCATCCGTCAGGCTGCCCGTAATGACGACGACGGGAATGTCCGCCGTTTCGGGCAGGCCCTTCAACCGCTGCAGCACTTCATAGCCGTCCATGCCGGGCAATTTCAAATCGAGCAAAATTAAATTGGGATGTTCCTGCCGCGCCAGCGTTAAGGCGCGTTTGCCGCTGGAGGTCAGCACCACGCTGAAACCGCGCTGCTCCAGGGCGGCCTGCAGCATATCGCGCGTGTCGCGATCATCGTCAACCACCAGCACCTTGCCCGACCCATGCAGGACGCGATTCACCGACGCCACCAACCGGCCCGGCTCGATGGGCTTGGTGAGATAATCGACCGCGCCCAGTCGCAGGCCTTCCTGCGGATCGCCCATGACCGAGACAATGACGACCGGGATGTCCGCCGTCAGCGGATCGTTTTTCAATTGCTGCAACAGTTCAAAGCCGTCGGCGTCTGGCAGGTAAATGTCGAGCGTGATCAAACTCGGCTTGTGGGCGCGCGCCATTTCTAACGCATCCTTGGCCCGCCCGGCAATGCTGACCTGATAACCGCTCGCGGTGAGATGACGGCCGATCAATTCGGCAATGTCCCGATCGTCCTCGACGACCAGCACATGCCGCCCCTCAATGTTTAACTGCGGCCGCAGCTCGGACTCGGCGGGCGCTTCAACCAGGCCGCCCGCCTCCACGGGGTGCAGGTCAGGCGTCGCGGGTGTTTCTTGAACCGCGCGCAGGGTGAAGGAGAAGGTCGTGCCCACACCCGCTTCACTCTCCAGCCAGAGGCGGCCCTCATGCATCTCTACCAGCGATTTGACAATCGCCAGGCCCAGGCCGGTGCCGGGGAATTCGTTGACATTCGGATCATCGACCCGGTAGAAACGCTCAAACACTTTGGGCTGATTTTCCGGCGCGATGCCAATCCCCGTATCCACCACGTCGATCTGAACAAACTCGCCTGCTTCGTGCGCGCGCACGGTGATCAGGCCACCGGGCGGAGTATACTGATAAGCGTTGCCGACCAAGTTGGTGAGAATCTGGATCACGCGATCGCGATCGGCATACACGCGCGGCAGATCGCCTTCCGGCAAGGTGACGTGCAGCGTGAGTTTCTTCTCTTCGATGCGGGTGTGCAGGGAAGCCACCACCGAATCGATCAGCGATTCGAGCGTGACCGGCTTGAGCTCCAGCTTCACCCGGCCGCTTTCAATGCGGCTGATGTCCAGCAAATCGTTCACCAGCACGGACAAACGATCGGCGTTGGATTTGATAACGCTCAAGAAGCGTTGTTGGTTCTCGTTGATCGCGCCCGCCGCGCCGATGAGCATGAGATCAGCATAGCCCTTGATGCTCGTCATCGGCGTGCGCAACTCATGGCTGACCGTCGAGATGAATTCGGTCTTGGCGCGATCGGCCTCCACCTCGGCCGTGATGTCACGGAACACCGATACCGAGCCAAGGTACTCGTCTGACATCGTCACCGGCGCGACGGTGACGGTGACAAACCGCTTCTCACCTTTGAATTCGATCCGCTGGGACAAGATCGGCGTGCGCTGGCGCGCCTCGGCCGAAGCATGCCACTCGCGCACCTGCTGTATCCAGCGCGTGCCGGCTACCGAGTACAAACTCAGCATATCGTCAATCGGCTGCCCGATCGACTCATCGCGTTTGACGCCCAGGATACGTTCAGCCGCGGCGTTGAACAGAATGACGCGCCCCTTCGCATCGCTGACCATGACTCCGTCGGCCACCGATTCCAGAATGGCCTGGCTCTTAGAGCTTTCCACTTGCTGCGCGCGCAGCATGCCGCCCAACAGTTCAGCCTGCTCACGAATGTAGCGGTACAGTTCGGCATTGTTGATAGCGGTCGCCACCTGCGAACTGGCGGCCACGACCATGCGCAAGTGCATTTCAGTAAAGTAGTTCTCATCGGGATGTAAGAGGAGCATCGCGCCCAATACATCCTCGCTGACCGACAAGGGCACGACGAGCGCCGAACAATACTTGCGCACCCGTTCATCGTGCTCGACCCAGCGCGGATCGTCGTGCACATTCGCCACGATCGCCGACTGGCGATTGGCGATGGCCCACCCGGCCAGACCTTCACCCCGCCGGAACAGCGTGAGCTTGCCTACAGTGGGAATCTTTTCGCCGCCTAACACCGCGCGCGCGACCAACACATCGGTCTGCGGATCGACCAGTAAGATCGAACCATGGGTCGCCCCGGCCGCATGGACCACTAATTCCAGCGCGCGATTGAGCACGCGGTCCAGGTCCAAACTGGTGGACAGTTCCGACGCAATGCGGAATAACGTCTCGACCTGATCGCGCTCGCCTTTCAAGTCTTCATTGGCGCGGGCCAGCGCGTGCGTGCGTTCCTCCACGCGGCCTTCCAATTCCTGCGTGAATTTAAGGATCTGATCGTAGAGGCGCGCATTGCTCATCGCGACCGCGGCCTGATTGATCAACGTCTCGATGACCTGCAGTTCGCTGTCGCTCAACGTACGATCGAAACGGGCATCACCCAGCCGCACCAGGCCCAGCACTTCATCGCGCGACACGATCGGCACTTCGACAATCCACAGCAAGCCCGTGTCTTGCATGCGCGTGCGCAGCAGGGGATCGAGATCGTCGTCATTCACCCGCAGGCTGATATTGCGTCGATCGCGCAGGTATTGCGCCACTTTCAGATAATCGGTCGGCGCAAACGGTTTCTCCAGCAATTCCAAGTCGCGCAAGCCTTCGGTCGTCTTGATCTGTTGATAGATGGTCTTGATCTCATCCGTGGACCGATCCCACAGCTGAATCAAAACGATCTGCGCATTGGTCGCGCGCACGAGCTGCGTGCTCAGCGTCTCCAGAACCTGGTTAAATTCCAGCGTCGACGAGATCGCCTGGCCGGCCACGTACAACAGCGATTGATCTTGCAAGCGGCGCTGCGTCTCTTCGTACAAGCGCGCATTCTCAACGGCGACGGCCGCCTGCGCGGAAAAGGCCATTAAGCGCTCGGCGTGCACGTTGGTGAAAAAGTTCGGCTGGGCGCTGTTCAGGTTGAAGAACCCCACCACCTGATCGCGCGCGCGCAGCGGCGCACACAAATACGATCGCACCCAGGCGGTCTGCGGCGTTTCGATCCAGCCTTCATACTGACGCGTATCCTCGATAATGAGCGGCTGGCCTGAATCCGCGACCTGGCGCAAGTTGACGGTGTCGCGCACCGAAAAGCGCAGGGCCATGACCGCCGTCGTTAAGCCGGGCTCAATTCGATCGTAACCCCGGCTGCGCACCACCCGCACGAAGCGCCCCGACTCATCAATCATCATGATGTTGCCCGCATCGTAGGCAACAATACGGCTGACCTGGCCCAACATCTGATCGAGCACATCGCTCACATTCAACGTGCGCCCCAACGCGGTGGACAAGTCACGCAGCGTTTCCGACAACGCGCGTTGTTCGCGTTCCGCTTCAAACAGGCGCGCGTTCTCAATCGCCACGGCCGCTTGATCGGCCAGCGTCGACAACACGACCAGATCGGTATTCGTAAACGAGTTGGGCACCGGCTTATCGGCCGTCAACACCCCGATCAGCTGACCCGCCACCGACAGGGGCGCCAAGATGATCGACTTCAAGGCGCTGGTCATGTCAGCCGCCACATAGCGCGGGTCTTCATCGACATTGGGAACAATGAAGGCCCGCGGATCGGCAATCACCGCCCCCACCAAGCCTTCGCCCGGCCCGAATTGCAGCAGGCTGATCTGCGCCAGGTCATAGCCCACCGTCTGACGTGGCACAAACTTATCGGCCGCGGCATCCCGCAAAAAGATCGTGGCATGATCGGCGCCGACCAGTTTGCAGGCCGCATCCAACACCGTCACCAACAACGAATCCAGATCCAGCTGCGCGTTGATCGAACGACCCACTTCGTTGAACAGCGTCAGGTTGTTAAGCCGCTGTTGCAAATCGGAGAAGAGGTAAGCGTTCTCCACGGCGATTGCCGCTTGATTGGCAAACAATTCCAACGTTTCAATCGTCATCCGATCGGGGATGCGCCCACCCAATGGATCATCCACCGAGATGATCCCCAGCACCTTGTTACCGCTGCCGCGTAAGGGTGCAAACAGCACATCGTCGCTATGCCATAAGCCTGGCGTGCGCTGCGGCGAACGATCGCCCGCGGGAGACTGGTAAGTGCTCAATGCAGTCGCCGCTTCGCGCTGTTCCATCGGCACATAGTAGCTCTGGCTAACACGGAAACGTTCTTGCACTAACGTCTCGACGAGGCGCCAGGGCGGCTGAACCTTTTTCAACTCTTCAAACACCGCCATCGGCACACCCGCCGAAGCCACCCGGCGGAGATGCGGCGGCTCGCCCTCGACCAGACTGAGCATGACGACATTAAGGCCCACCGTCTCTTGAATGGCATGCACGACGTCGTCCAACACCTGATCCAACGGCTGATCGGTGCGGAAGGCCTGGCCGATCTGGAACAGGTTCGTCAATTGCTCGGCCCGGCGGCGCAGCAGATCACCGCGCGCCTTATATTCTTCCAGACGTTGGGCATTGCCGATGGCGATCGCCGCCTGCGAGGCCAGCGCATTGAGGAAATTAACATGCTCGCTGGTGAACGCATCCACTCGCAGGCTTTCCAAATTCAGCACGCCGACCACCGATTGCGCGTAACGAATGGGAACCGAGATTTCCGCTTTGACCTCGGGCCGCAGTTCGACGGAGTCGCTGGCCAGGCTGACATCGTTGACCAACACTGGCTCACCGGTTTCCGCCGCCCGACCGGTGATACCCTCTCCGACGTGAATCGGCATGGCAGAAACTTGCCGGGCGGCCTCGGCCGCCAGGCCCTGCGTGGCGCGCACATTCAACAGACCGGTTTCTTCATCGACCATGCTGATGAACCCGTATTCGGCGCCGGTGACTTTCAGGGCTTCAGCAATCACTACCTGGAAGATGTGGCCCGGTTCCAGCGTCGAGTTGAGTTCCTGGCTGATCGACGATAGCGCAGTCAATTCTTCCACACGCTCACTCAACTGCACGTCGGTCAGTTGGTACAGGCGGGCGTTCGCCAGCGCGATACCGGTCTGGTTGGCGATGGCCTGCACTAAGTTCAGGTCGTTCTCGTCGTAAGCCAGCTCATCGGTAAAGTGCTGCACCGAGATCATGCCGAGGACCCGCTCACCCGTGATCATTGGGGCGCCCATCCACACCACAGAAGACTTGGACGTCGCCACGGGAACGACCTCGATGCCCAGCTTGGCTGCTTCGACCGTCACGTCACCATGCAGCAGCAACGGCCGGCGCTGGCGGCAGACATAGAACGACAGGCTATTACGCCCACGCTGCGTGCGCTCAGCCCCCAGGTCGAAGAGGACGCCTTCTTCATAGACGCGCTGGAAGGTCAGTTCGTCTGCGGCTTCATCGTAATAGGCCACGAACAGCGTGCGCGCATCGATCATGCGGTTCAACTGCGTGTACAGAATATCCAGAACCTCATCCTCATGCAGCGCGGCTGAAATCGCTCGCCCAATGTCGCTGAGTTGGCTGAGCTGCGTCAAGCGGCGCTGGGTTTCCGCATACAGTCGGGCGTTAACCAACGCGACGCTGGCCTGGTTGGCAATGGACTGCAGCAGGTTAAGATCATTTTGATCGTAAGCGTATGGGTCTTCAGAGTGCTGTACCGAAATCATGCCCAGCACCGTCTCGCCGCTAATCATCGGCACGCCCATCCAAGCTTGCGCGGCCGCCGTATTCTGGATAACCCGGGCTTGAATGCCCAGCTTGGCAGCCTCGGCCACCACATCACCACGCAACAACAAGGGCTGCCGCTGGCGGCACACATAGAAGGTCAGCGTGTTACCGTCCTGTTGTTGTCGGGCGCCAGTCTGGGACAGATCAACCAGCGTGCCTTGCTCGTAAGCCCGCAGGTACGTAATCATGTTTCGGCCGGCATCGTACGCCACCACATGGATCGAACGGGCGTCCATCACACGATTGAGCTGCGTGTAGACCGCGTCCAGCACCTGTGTTTCATCCAGAGCCGCTGAAATGGAGCGGCCGACCTCGCTGAGCAGACCCAACTGCATGAGACGGCGCTGCTGCTCAGCCGACAGACGGAAGTTTTCAATCGCTTCTGCCAGCAGTGTCACGACGGTGCTCAAGCGCTGTTGATCAGCATCGGTGAACGGAGCGACGGCGTGCCTGGCGACATGAATCTCGCCAATACCCCGATCGCGCACGATGAGCGGTGCCACCATGAGTGAACGGATGTGGAACCGCTCAACAAACGTGCGATAATAAGCCGCCAGTTGTTTTTCCTGCAGCGCATCGTCCGTGCGAAACACGGTGCGCCGCCAAAAGACCGAACGCTCAAATTCCGGATCGGTTCCGGCAATCCGAAAGTCGCGCACGTTCTCCGGCAGATCGCCGAACGACGCCGCTAACAGAGGCTCCAGGGTATTGGTGTCCGGATTGTGCAACCAGGCCAGCCCCAGATCCGCATTGACCAGCGTGCCCACCTCAGACATCAGGCGGCGCAGCAATTCATCCGGCGGCAAGGCCGAAGCGGCGATTGTGGAGATGCGGAAAAACGTCGCCGACTCATCGACCCGGCGGCGGGTCTCTGCAAACAGCTGCGCATTCTGAATGGCGACCGCCGCTTGCTGCGCCACTGTCTTCAAAGTCTCCAGGTGGCCCTCGGTAAAAGATCCAGGCATTACCGCGGCTAGCTCGATCGTGCCGACGAGTTGATCGCTGGCAATCAACGGGGCCGCGCAAATCGATCGGACGGGGAATTGACTGGCATCCAGGCTGGGACGGACTTCGCTCGTGGCGAGATCCTGAATCAGCAGCGGTTGCCGAGTCCGGGCCAGCTGACCAGAAATACCTTGATCCAGCTGATACACGCCGCTTGAGACAAGACTATATTGTTCGTACTGTGGATCGGCGCCACGCCCGCGCGTGCGCAGGACTTTGTCGTGCTCATCCCACAGCGTGATCTCGCTCAAATCATAGGGAATGAGTGAGCGAATGGAAGCTAAGATCGAGTTGAGGGTGGTGTCCAGATCGAGCGACAGACCGATGGTCCGATTGATTTCGGCCACCAGCGCCATTTCCTGCGCACGCCGCCGTTCCACTTCGTACAACTGCGCGTTTTTAATCGCGACCGCGGCCTGATCGGTAAAGCTCGCCAGTAAACGCTGCTCCTCACGCGTAAAGGCCGGCGTGCCCGGCCGCGTCGAAACTTGCAACACCCCCACGACCGTGCCCTCATCGACCAAGGGCAGGTTCATTACCGCCGCAACATCGCGATCGTGATCCCATTTGACCACGAAACGCTGATCGGCCTGAGCGTTTGCTAAGAACAGCGGCTTATTCTCGCGGGCCGACCAACCCACCACACCCTCGCCCAATTCATATTGCAGGTCGGGCTTGGGCAGATCTTCAAAATCCCACCACCCGCGCAGGCTCAACACGCGTTGGGCATCGTCCAGGACATAGATGGCGCAGCGATCAGCACCAGCCGTACCGGCCGATTCGCGCGCCAGGTTGTCCAACACATTTTCCAAGTCCAGCGAGGTAATAGCCCGTCCCGCTTTCAACAGCGTGGACATCTCCCGCACGCGGCGTTGGGCGGTTTGATATTGCTCTTCGCGTTCGCGCACGGCTTCAACCGTCGACGTCTGTGCCACTTGCAGCTTAGCGGCCAGGTCGTTGAATTCCGTGGCGAGGAACTCCAACTCATCGTTCGTCTTGACGCCCGTAATGCGTGTGTCAAATTTGCCGGCGGCGAGCTGGGCAGCCCCCTGTCGTAAAATTGCGACGGGACGCATCACGCGCCGCGTGACATAGAACCCCGTGACGAAGATGGCAATCAGCCCGACGGCCATCAAGATCAGGCCGGCAGTCACGATGTTGTAGACCTGTGCAAACGCATCACTCGTCGGTTGCTCGACGATGGCGTACCACGGATACGGCGCCACAGGAAACGGTTGATAGTAAGCCAGAATCGATTCGGCGGGAGCCGCCAGCCCAGAAGCATATGATTTTGAATTAGCGAGGGCCGCCGTCATGCTGAGCGCGTCTTGAACGGCAGGAAGATTCGTTAAGTTAGGATTCGGCAAGCCAGTCTCTGGAGACTTTGTTAGAGACTGCCAATCACGCACGACAATCGCCATACCCTGATCATCTATTAGATAAGCATAGCCACGCTGCCCCAGCTCCGCCTGGGCGACAACCTCCCACAAAGTCGTCAAATCGATCGATGACACCACGGCGCCCGCCGGGCCAGAATCGTTCATGATCGGCACAGCCAAGGTCAGCACCGGATAGCCATTAAGCAGTTCGACCGGGCTAAGATAACCTTCACCCTTTAAGGCCGCCTGGAAAGATGGCGTATCCAAACGATTGATTAAACCGAGGTTCGGGACATCGGCACGCGTCACATGCACGCGATCGACGCCATCTGGACCCACTACGGCCAGACTTATGAAAGCGGGATTATTTTCTTCGATGCTGTACAACCACCGCGACAAACTGGTGGGATCTTGCGGGGATAACGGCACGATGTTGGCCACACTCCGCAGATCATCATGGAGCTTGGTCATGTAATTCTCAGTCTGCACCGTGACAGTTTCGGCCAAGTCACGCTGTTGAGCCAGGGTTTGCTGATACTGAGCGTTGTAGCTCAACACAAGCATCAGGCCCACTACGACAATCGACGACAGGGAACCCAAGGCATACAGCCCCCAGAGCCGCTTGCCCATCACGCCGAATATTGAGTTCACCCGCGATTGCTTTTGACCTGCCACTCGTTCAGACCTACCCGTTAGGATCAAAACCTATTGAGGCGCGTTGAGCGTTTGCACAAACTTGAACGCGCCGTTCTCCACGATGCTGCCGCTCACCGAGCGGAGGGAAGCATCATCGCCATTCCGATCGAAGACATAGGTGCCATTAGCGCCTTCGAACGATGGTAACGTCTGCAACCCGGCCAACACTCCGGCCCGATCGGGTGTGGGCGCATTCTTGAGAGCGGCAATCACCGCTAGCCCCGCATCATAGCCATAGGAGGAGAAGGATTCCGGCGCTTCTCCTTGATAGCGATCCCGATAATCTTTGTTAAACTTTTGCGCCCGATCGGTTTTCAGCTGATCCGGCGGAATACCCACAAACGTGATGTAGACACCCTCGGCGGCCGGCCCGGCCATCTCGATCAAACTGGGATCCATTAATGCGTCCGGCCCCATAAACGCGGCTTTGATGCCCATCTCACGCATCTGCTGCAGTAAACGCGGTGCGCCATTCGCCACCGTGCCGCCAAAGTAAACCAGATCGGGATTAGCCTTCTTTACTGCTTCCAAAATCGGCCGATAATCGGTGGCCGTCTTATCGATCATTTGATGCGCTGACTCAACCAGGCCAATCTGCTGAGCGTAGCGCGAAAATAAGTTCGCTATTCCGGCTCCATAGGCTTCGCCGTCATCCAGAACGTAATACGTCTTTAATCCTAAAGACCGGGCCCACAAGGCCGCCGCGGGGGCCTGGGCATCATCGGTTGGAGTGGTACGAAAAAAGGTGCGTTGGCCGGTTGGATAAAAAATGCCGGGTTCGCCCTGGGCAAAACCTGGCTTAGTCAATCCGGGCCATGTCGCGCTCGGGCTAATCTGCAACAATCCTGCGCGATTCAAAATCGGAATGCTCACCTTGGCCGCGCCGGAGTTATAGGGTCCAAGGTAAGCTACCGCTGATTCATCTGCAACTGCTTTTTGGGCGTTGTTGGCTTCTAGCTCCGGTTGCCACTGCCCCACTTCATTGCCGTCATCGAGAATCACCAAATCGATCTGGGTGCTGCCGACTTGATTGCCCACCTCATCAAACGCCAGCTGAATGCCTTGCTTGATGCGTTCTCCAATACTCTTGGTATCGCTTGGCCCGCGCAACGGCAGGCTCACATACACCCGTACGACTTTGGCGTTGCCCGACTGGCAGGCCGCTAATAGCAAACTGCCGAATAGGGCTGTGATCAAAACCCAATAAGGTACTCGCCTACCGATCATCGCTCGCTCATTCCCACGCGGGTGCGTCAACACCCGTCCCTATCGGCGGCTTAGCTGCACACTTTGCGCCGCACTTCAGCCGACACTTCCGTGATCTCGCGAATATCCGTGAATTCGTAATCCTTGGCCAACACCACCCCCACGCACAACTTCATCAACGGCGCTTGCCGTTCGGTGCCATCCGGTTCCTTAACCACGATGTAACCACGCTCGCGATCCATAAAGGAATAGTGTGAACCGATCTCCTGGTTAAAGCGCAGCGTCATCGCGTCGGCAATAGTGGCCGCGCGATCCTCCGACGTAATCAGCAAGAAATCATCGCCGCCGATGTGACCAATGAAATCATCAGGCCCGCCGACCTTATCATCGACTTCGCCCAGCAACAAGGTGGTAAAACGCAATACTTCATCGCCCGCGACAAAACCATTCACATCGGTGAACGCATCCATCTCGCCAATGCCCACGTACAGCAAGCCCCAATCTTTGCGCCGCATCAACGCGCGCAGCTGTTCTTCGATCATCTTGCCGCTGGGCAGACCGGTGGTCGGATTCGTCAAACTTTCACGCTCGGCGCGACGCATGGCCCCCTGCACGCGCAAGCGCAACTCTTCAATATCAAACGGCTTAGTGATGTAATCATCCGCGCCTAACTCCAGGCCGGCGATGCGATCGCTGCGCTCGTCTTTTTGGGTCAGGAAGATGATCGGCACGTGGCTGGTCCGCAGATTGCGCCGCAGGCGCGTACACACTTCGTAACCGTCAATATCCGGCAGCATGATATCCAGCACGATCACGTTGGGCAGCTGCTTGCGCGTGCGCTCCAGCGCATCGTTACCGCGCCCGGCAATCGTCACTTCATAGCCCTGCGCGCTGAAATAAATCTTCAGCATATTGGAGATGTCGTTGTCATCTTCCACAACCAGGATGCGGCCCTTACTCATACGTCACCTCGTCTAGATGAAAAACTTCAGTACACTGCCTGCGCCTGCCGTGCCTGGCGCGCATTGCAGCGAATGCGTTCAATTTCCTCTTCCGGTACGGCATGCTCAAATGAACGGAATCCCGCCAGCTTAAACCCATGGCGCCGGGTAATCTCACCGATCTCTTTCACTTGGGCTACAGTCAGATCTTTGCCCAGCGTATAACTTTCGTAACGTCCTTCCAAAGCCAGGGCGATGGTCTCGGCCATGCACGCATATGACGTCTTAGGTGGAAACCCGAAATTGAAATGAAAATCCACCGGCCCCGGCACTTCCACTAGCCCGCCTTCAAAGACCAACACATCGTTGCGCTGTTCAGCCACCCGCTTGCTCACATCACGGGGCCGGGCCACATCACAGACCACCGCGCCCGGCTTCAAATGCTGCGGCTGAACAATCGCCTCCACCGCCGAGGTCACGGTCAACACCAAATCGGCCTGACGAAGTGTGTTGAGATCAGCGGTGACCAGCACTTCCGCGCCGACTTTCTCACAGCGCGCTTTGACCTCGGCCAACCGATCGAACCGCTTGCCGATCAAGACAATCTGCGGAATATCTTCCGCCAGGATTTCGGAAGCCACTGCCCCGATCGCTCCGGTCGCCCCGACCACGGCCAACGTCGCGTTCGATAAGTTGATGTCCATCAACTCGGCGGCTTTCTTCATGGCCTCGACGGCGCTGGCGACCGTATAGCTATCGCCCGTGGTGACCGGCACCTTCACGCTGCGGCTGATGGTCAAGCCGCCGTCACCCACCACCGAAGTGTACGCGCCCAATCCCACCAGTTGCGCGCCCAGCCGCTCGGCCAAATGCGCGGTGGCGATCACCTTCCGATACACCGTCTTGGGTGGCAACGTCACCATGCGCTGTGGCGTGAACGGGCAGGCCACAAACCACCCTTCGACTTCTTTGCCGGTCGCTTCCGAGCGCACCCCCGTAATATGCGAGATGTAGAGCGGCGGAAAAAACCGCGACAGAAAATTGATCGCTGGAACCGGCAGAACCTTCCCTAATAACGGAAACTTACGCTCCACATCGCGCTTCGGATCAAGCGGATGAAAGATAAAAGCAAAATTATCCATCATGAAAGTCCCCGCTCAATGATATTGCGGCGGGTGTAATTCCGCGCCATGTGGCAATTTCCAATGATCGCTTTCGGCGTAGGTGACGTTGTGTGTCAACACCCGCTCCGCGCGCGAACCGACTAAGATCACGTCTGACTCAATGGTGCGCGCCGGAAAAATGATCAACCCCGCGCCCAATCGGCAATTATGACCGACACAGCCACCGATTACGGGCAAGTCCAATTCCACCAGTTGATCGCGGTAAAACGTCTTGATGGGCCGCGGCACCAGATTATAATCGGTGAACGTCGAACCGGCGCCGATGAAGGTGTCACGCCCCACCACGCACATCTGCAAGCACGTGTTTTGCGCCACCATCGAGTTCTCCATCAGGGTGGTCATGAACAAGGAAGCCCGAAACGGCAGGAAGCAGCCGTCGCCGACCACACTAAGCATGACCTGGCAGCCCTGCCCGATCGAAACATTGCTTCCGATGATACTGTTGTCAATCACTGCGCCCGGGCCGATGAACACGTTGTCGCCGATGGTCGTCGGCCCGCGAATGACCACCGACGGATCGATGCGCACATCCTTACCCAGCTTCACCACTTCCGAATGCGACAACAGATTGTTTCGCTCCACCAGTGCGCGCCAGAGCAGCTTGACTTTGGGCATGGTGCGTTCCATGATCGTCTCGAAGCGCGCCCCTTCGGCGAACACCCCGAAGGTCGTGTTGGCCAGAAAAATATGAATCCAATGTTCAATGGACAAAAAGGCCCGGCGCGGCACTTGATAGGTCAGGTCGCCTTGATTGGGGGCCATGTATTTGGGAACGTTGTAATAGCCATGCTCTTGTGACAACGTATCAATCACCAGCGGTCGCACTTTGGCTTCACGGCCATACGGGAAGTACCACAAATCGGCAACGTACAGCTCGCCTTCTGTGAAACCCCGCTCCAGCCGGATACCGCTCTGCAAAGGCACGGCATGTACTTTGATGGCGGGATCATTGGGCGAAAAAGCCACGCGACACGCCTTGCCCAATCGGCGCGCTCGTCGCAAAAAATAATCGATGAACGCTTGATCGAAGAACAGGTTATCGCGATACACGATCGACTCCACCCGATCGTCCGGCATCGCCTCGATCGAAGCGATATCGCGTTCTTCACGGGTGTAAGCCGCTAGCACATCGCGCTGATGCAACCAGAGCCGCTTATTCAAAATTCGTAATTCGCGCGCCTCTTCGTTAAATGGCGCCACTTTGCGCGCATCGCGAATCACCAGGCGGCGCAGGGTACGTTGCTCTTTGACCGGCATAGGAAACGGGAGGGATAAAGCAGAGGCTGGAGACCAAGGAGGGGCGACATCCCCACTAGTGAACAAAGGAAATACCAATCACCGTCGCTCTCGATAACACTCCTTGTGAACAGCCCCGGCAGCCAAGCCGTTAGCTTCTTCCCCCCGACCTCCATTTCAATCCAGAGGACGTTTGTTGATGAGAATCGTACAGGTCACATCGCCTTTGGCGATGCATTCGACTTCTTCCACATGAAAGCTCTTGCCACTACTGACCCAATATAGGCCTTCTTGCAAAATGCCCACCGCGAGATGACAACACGGCTCATCGGCGCGGCGCTCCCAACAAACCGGGCAGCGATCGATAATCCAAATATAGTTCTCTTCGTCCTCGCCCAGGCGCACAATTTGATCGCTGAACTTGTTAAAGGTTTCGGCGAATACCTCAAACCCGACCTTCAACTTCATGCCCAGCGGCAGCAGACGAAATGCCAAGTCGGCAATACCCAACACGGGGCCAAATTCTTTGATGCCATACTTAAAACAGGCCCGCCCGGCTCGCAACGCTAAGCCACGCGCACCCCGCGGCCCATACATGTCTTCCAGCGCCTGCTGAATGGAACCGACCTCTTCGAAATCAAACTGGCGATCGAAATTATTGGGCGGATAACTATTCACCAAGCTTTTCAGCCGGGCCAGATTCAAGATGGCGTTAACTCCGTTCCGGCCCATCACCTCTTCCATCGCCAGCAAAATGATCCGGCCCATTTTGTTGGGATAGTAGTATTGGCGTTCAGTCAAAGGTACGGCCGGGTTTGAAATCTCCATAGCACTCTGTGGTTAGCTACGCCGACAAGAAACCGCGCACGGTCGTATTGAATTCTTCCGGCTCGTCCAACATACAAAAATGCCGTGACTGGTGCAGTACCACGGTACGCGCCCCCGGCACATACTTATCCAGCAATTCCACCTGATGAGGATCAACGATATTATCGTGCTCCCCGTAAATCCCCAGCACCGGCATTTTCAAGGCCGCCAGCTGCGGGCTGAGATCGGTTCGGCGCAAATCGCCGATACTGCGGAAAAACGATTCCATGCTGGTCTTATCGACATCGCGCAACAACATCTTTCGCACGCGTTCGGTATCGCGCGCCGTGTTGATCCGCACGAGGGTATTAACGATCATGTGGGTCGCAGTCGGGAGACTCTGCGCCAGCTGCACCCAATCACGCCCGGCCATGCGCAAGAAAAAATTCAGCGACTTGCCTTCAATCGGCGAACCAACCGCCCCGACTTTCGTGACGCGCTGCGGATAAGCGGCTGCCACCGCCAGCGCCACTGTTCCGCCCATGGAATGTCCCAGAATCGGCGCTCGCTCGATCCCCAGAATTTCCATGAATTGATTCACCATCTGCACGTAGGAATCGATCTTAAATGGCGGCGTGTTGGTCTTGCCGGATTCACCAAAGCCCCAAAAGTCGAGCGCATAGACCTTGTAGCGCCCGTTTTCGGCCAGATCGATCATCGAGTCTTGCCATACGCCCCACGAATTGATCCAGCCGTGCAGCAAGATTACCGGGCGCCCGCGGCCATAAGCTTCATAATGAACAATGCCCTGCGATGTAACAATTGAACTCATCCTACATCACTCATGGTACTGGCGCAGTCTCGCCCTGCGCCCTAACCTGCCGCACCCAAATCCATTGTTTCCAAGATCGAATAGAGCAATTCCAGCAAAACACCCTTCACCAGATCCTTGTCATTCGCCACACACGGCAGGACTCTGACATCCTTGCCAATCTTCAATGCGATCCTTAGATCATCCGGCGCCCAGGCATCTTCATGATCTTGTTTGTTTGCAGCAATGACGTAGGGCGTTTCGGCGTAGCCGCGGAAGGTGTCCAGGATGCCGCGCGCTTCACGGAACGTCTCGGGACGCGAGCTGTCCACGATCACGATGAAGCCCAGCATCCCCTCAGATAAGATCTCCCACATGAAGTCGAAGCGCTTTTGGCCGGGCGTGCCAAAAAGATACAGCACCAATTCATCATCGACCGTGATGCGGCCAAAATCCATCGCCACCGTCGTTTGATCTTTGATGCGTTCCGCGTCAGACGAGATCTTCCGCTCGGTTGAGACCACGTCAATCTCGCTGATCGTGCGGATAAATTCAGTCTTACCGGCAGAAAAGGGCCCCGTGATGACCATTTTTACTGTTTGCATAATTGCTCGCCGTCGCTCCCGCGTGATAGATAGATGAATATCAGGATGATGCCACTCAAATGCGTTTAATGCGATCGATCAAACGGTTCACCACCGACCGCTTCTCGTCTGCACTCGCAAACGATTTCGGCGGTGTAGCCGGACGCCCTCCCGGCGCGGCAGCTGCCAGGGCCGCTGGTACCATTACTGGCTGAATAATCTCCACCAAGCCCGCCTGCAGCATGGCGTACACAATTTTGCGGATCTGCAACTCGCTCATGCTGTTGGCTTGCGCGATCTGCCGAATGGTATTCTTGGGGTTGATATAGGAGACCACGCGCCACTCATCGACGCTGAGGTTAACGTTCCGGAGTTTGGCATCGGGCCGATCGGTAAAGCGCAAGGTGACTTCCAGATTCGGCAATTCCTCTTGCAGCTTCTCCGACTCTTTCAGGCGGCGCGTGCCTTCCATGATAATGCTGTCAAGGTTGATCGGCGGCTCGGCCCACAAGCGATCTTCCGGCAGCACATTTGGCTCAAAGCGGAATAGCCCGTCGCCGAGCGCAAACATCCGGTCGACCACATCCTTGACGTTGTTGCGCACCATCTGCTCGAGCTCGGTCTTGGTCAACAGACCCGCCTGCACCAACATGGTTGCCAGGTCACGATCGGTTTTGTTAGCCGGAATTTTCTTGCTCTGGTCGGCTGTGATCTTGCCGACCTTGACCAACATCCCCACCAGGCGACCTTCGACCGTATCCGTTTGGGCAAAGACCAACTTGCCTTCACGGAAGGATGCGCGCGCCGAACTCTTTCCATCGATCGCCAACGTGCCCGTCTTGCGGGCTAAATGGATCAAGTTCAGCAGTTGCGTAATGCTGAAATCATGTAGATTGCCCTTCAGTGCCATAGGCTCCGCCTTCACACAGCCTGATAACTTGATGAGACATAGGCAGATATAACAGCAAGCCGGACTAATCCTGTTTTTTCGCAGCGAATTAGCCTGCTAAGTGCAATACTGTTAAGATAAGGCTCCAAGCCCGCGTCCTCGCGGGCGGGTCAACCGCGAGGACGCGGTTGACGAGCGCTAACTAAACAGTATTGCTGCTAAGTGCGGTCTTGCCAGTTCTTTGCCATTGCGCGTCGATTATACCTTCTCTCATATGACAAGTCAATTTAGCCCGCACATTTTTGCACTCCATGCCTATGCTATAATCGCACCGACTTCTACTCGTGATGGAGCACACAGATGATGACCACGCCTCAACGCTTAACCTTAATCCTAATCATGGGCTTCGCGGCACTGCTGGCAGCTTGCGGCAGCGCGCCCGCCTCGCCAACGACCGTTCCCGCTAGCCCAACCGCGCGCCCGATCGTGAAACCAACCGATCGGTCTACCGTTACCCCGATCGCTTCACCCCGCCCGACCATCCCACCTGCATCGCTAACACCTACCGCCGACACTCGTCTCATCAATTTAACAGCAGCGGATGTGAATCCATTGACCGGCGAAAAGGTCGCTGACCCCGCCATCTTGAATCGACGTCCACTCGCGATCAAGATCGGCGATTCATGGGAAGTCGGCGTGCGTCCGCAAGCAGGGGCCAGCTTTGCCGATTGGGTGTTCGAGCACGAATCGGAAGGCGGCATCCCACGCTGGACGGCGATCTTCTACGGTCAAACTCCCAAGTCTGTCGGCGGTACCCGATCGTGCCGCATCATCGACACTGAAATTCCAGCGATCTTCAAATCACTGTTAGCCTGTTCCGGTATGTCAGGTGGCACCCGTGAGTTCTACATCAAACCTGCCGACTTCTCACAAGAGGGCCGCACTCTTACACCCGATGGGGTGTTCGGCGGATACGGTGCGCCGATGTACTATCGGGTCGACACTGCACCCGCACCGCACAATCTCTTTGTAAACCCAGCGATCGTCTGGGAAGAAGCCGACAAGCGTGGCTCCAATACCAAGCCCAATCTCAGCGGCCTGACCTTCTCCACCGAACCGCTTTCGCCCGGTCGTCCCACCAGCGAAATCAAGTTAAAGTACGGCTCGGAAACTGAGCTCTGGAAATATGATCCCAACGCCGCCACCTGCGGCCCCGTCAAAGGTTGCTGGCTGCGCTGGAGTGCGGGCTCACCCCACACCGACTCCTTAACGGGACAACAACTCAGCGCCGCCAATGTCATCATCGCGCACGCCACCCACGTCGAAGATATGCGCTATCTGGAAGAAGACTACGGCGCCTTCAAAGCGTTTGGCATCCAGATTCAACTCTGGAACGATGGCCCAGCGCGCGTCTTCCGTGATGGCCAGGAATTCGGCGGAAAATGGGTGCGCAAGGAACGTGGCGATATGTTAACGTTCGTCGATCCCAAGGGCAACCCCATTCCGCTCAAGCCCGGCAAGACCTGGGTGGAACTGGTGCGACTGGATGCGCCGATCGATGTGAAATAGATTTCTCCACCTTGCCGCGGCTTTGCACCCGCTAATAGAGTAACACACCCCGCCGTTTTGGTGTGTTGCAAAGCCGTTACAGATCAATTGCCAGATGCAAATAAAAAGCCCCGGCGAGCTTCGCGTTAACGCTCGCCGGGGCTTTTCCAAACTTACACTCCCCGTATCACTTCAAGTCCGCCCATGTACGGCCGCAGCACCTCCGGGACGACGATACTGCCATCGGGTTGCTGGTAGTTCTCCAGCACCGCAATCATCACCCGGGGCAGCGCCAGACCCGATCCGTTCAAAGTATGGACATATTCAGGCCTGGCACCCTTTTCGCGCCGAAATTTGATGTTAGCCCGCCGCGCCTGGAAGTCCTTGAAGTTGCTGCACGACGACACTTCCAGCCATTCGTTGCAGCCGGGTGCCCACAACTCGACATCGTATTTCACCGCCGCCGTGAACGAGAGATCGCCGGTACACATCTGGATGATGCGATGCGGGATCTTCAACAACCGAGCGATCTCCTCGGCGTTATCGATCAGCTTCGCTAACTCATCCATACTCGTTTCGGGCGTGCAGAACTTCACCATTTCCACCTTGTCGAATTGGTGACCGCGCTTGATGCCGCGCGTGTCGCGTCCGGCCGACATCTGCTCACGCCGGAAGCAGGCCGTGTAGGCGACGTGATTGATGGTGAGCCTTTCACCATCCAGAATCTCGCCCGCGTACATGTTCGTCACCGGCACTTCCGCCGTGGGGATCATCCACAGATCGTCGATCTGATCGTAGTATTGATTCTCGGCAAACTTCGGCAGCTGCCCCGTCCCGATCAGCACTTCGCGCTTCACCAGATACGGCGGATACACTTCGGTGTACCCCTGCCCGATGTGCACGTCGAGCATGAAGCTGATCAACGCGCGCTGCAATTTTGCGCCCGCGCCGATGAGCATATAGAAGCGCGTGCCGCTCACCTTCACGCCGCGCTCGAAGTCGATGATGCCCAGCGTTGTGCCTAAGTCCCAATGCGGCTTTGGTTCAAAGCCAAAGTCCTTGGCCGTCTTGGGTTCACCGCTGACACGCGTTACTACATTCTCCGTATCATCCTTGCCGATCGGCACCGACGGATCGGGGATGTTCGGCACGCGCAGCATCAGATCATTGAGGCGCGCTTCCACCTCGTTGACTTCAGCGTCCAACGCTGTGATGTGATCGCCCACCGCGCGCATCTCGGCCTTCTTTGCCTCGCGCTCGTCGGCCTTCACACCTGCACTTGCGTGCGGTGCAAGTGTCTTGCCAATCTCTTTCGAGACAGCGTTGCGCTGCTGTTTCAGCTGCTCCACTTCCTGCAGCACAACGCGCCGCTGCTTATCGAGTTCCAGAATCTCGTCGATGGGCGCATCGGCATACAAATTCGCCATCGCCTGCTTCACTTCGTCGGTATGTTCACGAATGTAGGTCAGGTCTAACATGGTATTCTCCTGTTGTAGGACAAGAAGACAAGAGGACAAGAAGGCAGGACGATCTCGCACGACGGCCTCCGTGTCTTCCCTTCTTCTTGTCATCCTGTCACACTAACAATTCCGCTGCTCTCAGCACCTTCTCCAACTCCGCGCGTTGACTCGCTCCCAGCGGCAATAACGGCAACCGTGGATAACCGCCTTGATATCCCAGCAGATCCATCGCCGCCTTCAGGCCCGGCACACCAAACTGCGTCGTCACCGCGCGCGCCACCGGCAAGAGCTGCAAGTGCAGCTCACCCGCTTCGGCAATACGACCTTGCTGAAACAGTTCGTAAATCCCCACACACTCATTCGGCGCGATGTTGCTCACCGCTAGAATTCCGCCATTCACACCAAATGCCAACGACGGCAGCATCGCTCCATAGTTGCCGCTGAACACGACAAAGCCATTAGAGGACGCTGAACGAAGTGTCGCGACAGTCGAAACCGCATCCTTCGACTCCGCTACGCTCCGCTCAGGATGCTTGCCTCCTGCTTCTTGCATCATGCTTCTTGTCAGTCTCACCGTCTCCGCTATCTGATTGATGTCGCCCGCACTGTCCTTAATACCCACCACGTTCGGATGCTGCGCGATCTCCGCTACAACCGACGGCGCAATGCTGAGGCCCGTATTCGCGGGCACGTTGTAGATCATCACCGGAATCGGCGACTGATCAGCGATCGTGAAGTAATGCTTCTTCAACGCCTCACCCGTCATGCTATTCTTGTAGTAGAACGGCGTGATGATCAACGCCACCGCACAACCCGCCTCTGCCGCGCGCTGGGTCATCTCAATGGTCGCCTGCGTCGAGAACTGCCCCGTCCCGCCAATGACAACTTTATCGGTGGCTGCGGCTTTCCGTACCGTCGCAAATACCTGCGAGGCTTCCTCGGGCGTCACGTGTACGGCCTCGCTGTTCGAGCCCAACGCGAGATAGCCCGTCAATCCCGTCGCATTGAGCTGCTCGACGTTCGAGCGCAGCGCCGCCAGATCGAGCGCGCCGTCTTCCTTAAACGGCGTGGGGAGTGGTGGAAGTATACCCTTCAACATATCTCTCCTTCGTCAGGAAACAAGTAGACAAGTAGACAAGTACCTCCTTCTTCCTTGTTTCCTTATTTCCTCATCTACTTACCACAAACAAAACGCCCCTCATCCTGTTCTAGGACGAGGGGGCCCCGTGGTGCCACCTAGATTTGCCATGTAGTGATGACTTAAGTCATTACTACTGACCTCATTCATGCTCGCTAACGGGAGCGCCGCTCAACTCGAGAGGTGGATTTCAGTTCAACCGTCTATCGCCTTGCACCCTGCCTCTAAAGAGGCACAGCGACTCTCTGGAAGTCCGCTCGAACTTACTCTTCTCTGTCAACGTTGATAACAAGATTATACGCGCATCAAAAATCGATGTCAAGCAAAACGCCCTGCTGAGTATAACGCAAAACTATTGGCGACTTTTCGGCCAACGCTCCCGCTGGATGATTGATCGCGCCAGTGATCCAGCCGCACCACTCTATTGAAGTTACAGGTATTCGACCCGGTTTGCCATATCTTCAGCAGTCAAAACTTCGTAGATCAGGATGAGACTTCGAATCATCTCGCCCAGTGACCGCGACACTCGCGCCCCGGATGCAATTCCCGGATGCTGGAAACCCTGATCGACCAACCGGAGAAAGTCAGCATCATGTGTCACCAGCACGCGCTGTTCGCGTCGCGCAAAGTCTAACTGAGCCAGATCGCTCCGAGACCGCAATCCGGCCCCGACCGTCGTTGTCGCGTCGATGCCGTATCGCTGCAACGCCCGCGCCACGTCCGGATCAACGTGTTCATCGAGGTGGAACTTGATGCGCTCAGGCCTGACCCAGCGCTTTCAATTTAGCCTGCAACAGCGATGGATTGTTGCGCCGGAATGCCTCGCCAAAGGCGGCGTCTTCCTCGATGCTCTGATCGATTTCAGCGCGATGATCGTAATAGTAGGCCATGGCCGCGTATACGGCAGACGGGGCCAGGTCGTACTTGCCCGCAATCTCTTCCAGGGATTGGCCCAATCGGCGGTGCAGCACCACAATATCCGCCACAGTCAGGCGCGTGCCGCTCAGACGCGGCTTTCCGCCGCGCACTTCGGGGGTAAGTTCGATGTAACCATCCAACACTACGACCATGCTTGCCTCCTGACGCTTGTTCACCTAATTATAGCGCCCCAGACGTGCTCAGCGGGCGACGGTGGGTTCGACTCCCAACCATCTCCGCCTGACGCACTGCGGAGCCGAGATGTCTCGGCTCCGCTGGGTTGCTGATGGCGGCTGTGCCCGTCGCCGTCTCATCGTGCTATTCGCATCAGCGCCGTGGGTCTTCGGGCGGAACGTCTGCCGGGCGGCCCAGCGTTTCTTGAAGCAAGCGCGACAGAGACGCGGGCTGATCCAGATATCGTCACGGTCTTGAATCTGTTGGAAATACAAGCGTAGCTGATCGGCGGTGATGAGGCCGCGTCGATAGGCTTCGATCAACACGCCCAACGTCCCGCGCACGGTCAAGCCGCGTTGGCGTGCTTGTTGCCGCGCCAACTCTTCATCTATCAAGAGTAGCCCATGACCCGCAAGGGCCAGCGCAATGGCTTCTTGCTCCCCACGATCCAGCGGGGTGGCTTGCAGGTCAGCGGGGATTTCGACAGGGGACACGGGTTCCCAGGCTTGCTGTTGCATAAATCCGCGGAGCGTGTAAGCATCGATGAAACCCTGGCGCACTCCCGCCACGACCGCTTCGTCGTAGACAGCACTGGAAATCTGCACCCGACCATAGAGCGGCTCAAGCAGGTGCAATAGATTGAGTTTGGCCAACGCGATGAGGGGTCCGGCGTTCGTGACAACGACCGCCGATCTCACGCCAGTTCCTCTTGCACGGTCTCCTCAGAAAAATCAGGTTCCAACCCGCGCCGCCGCGCCTCGCGCGCCAACTCCCACTTGGGTAGTTCCAGTTGCCGTGCCAGATAACCCAGCGAGCCAACGCCATCGCGATACAGGTCCAGCGCGCGTTCAACCCGGAATTGCTGGAGACCCATGCGAAAAATATGTTGCAAAGTGAGCTCTTCGATGGGCACTCCGGTGAGCCATTCACGCGGGATGTGCATGATGATTGCCTGTTCCATAGTCTGTCTGTCCTTCCGTCTCTCGTCGCCTGACCCGTTCTAAGTCAATTATAACACCCCAGGCGCACTCAGCGAGCGGTGGTGGGTTAGATGCCCGGCCATGCCTTTCGCGCAAGCGATTTCGTCCTGTGTTCACCCACTGCGAGGCGCTGCGCCTGCATAATCAAAGCGCATAACCCCTGCCATACAATGCAAAACCCCTCATCCTGGTTCTAGGACGAGGGGCCCCGTGGTGCCACCTAGATTTGTCTTGTAGTAATGACTTAAGTCATTACTACTGACCTCATTCATGCTCGCTAACGGGAGCGCCGCTCAACTCGAGGGGTGGATTTCAGTTCAATCGTCTATCGCTTCTCACCAACCAGCGACTCTCTGGAAGTCCGCTCGAACTTACTCTTCTCTGTCAGCGTTGATGCCAGGATTATAAGCAAGACGCAATTCAATGTCAAGCATCCATTTCCTTAAAGTTATGGATCGTACAATGGGCTTATCGGCATCCCTCTAGCAAGCATCGTGATCTTTCACAGTACGACTCGAACCGCAAGACATCTGCCTTTCAACACGTGATTCCGGGCACAAAAAACTTAATGGATACGCGTTGACCCGTGCTATCCTGCAAAAAAAACGTACCGACGGCGGGATGGTGTGTGCCGTAAATCAGTTTATAGCCTATATTGCCGTTGATCGGCCCGCCGATCTGGTCAATATCGCGAAAATAAGTGTATGGCGGTTTGCCGCCGCTGGCATATAACAAAAACACGATTACGTAGCGATCAGTGCTTTGGCAGGATTTGCTGCTCACCTCAAACGTGAGACTAAGTGGTCCCGAAGGTTTTGAGGGTTTGGGTGTTGAGGTCTTTTTTGCTACAGGTTTCTTTGTGGGCACAGCTTCTCGAGCCGTTGGTGATGGAACTGGCGTAGCTGGTGGCGAGGTCGAGATA